>Ga0302261_1000016_pt1 | contig 85566 bp, 96 predicted proteins | sample II_Fen_E2_4_FD_194561 | JGI IMG/M metagenome (GOLD analysis project Ga0302261, IMG submission 194561) | Peat permafrost microbial communities from Stordalen Mire near Abisko, Sweden - II_Fen_E2_4 | ecosystem: Environmental > Terrestrial > Soil > Wetlands > Permafrost | place: Sweden: Abisko... | reverse complement strand
TGGACGATGCGATGGCAGTTATCACCCGTGGCTCCAACCACTACTGGAGATTGCCTAAGGAAATCGAACGTATCCGCATTCTGATCTCCAAGTTGACCCCTCTTCAAAGAGCAGCTTTTGTCTATACCGGGGATCTTTATAGCCTGACGCTCTACAATGATGGTCTGATGCGTGGATTCATTACCAAGTTGTCCACACTGGTGGATGTTCAACACCCTGACCCCAATTCTATCTTCAAGAACATCAATGAAGACTACCGCATTTTGGCAGTTCAGATATGTGAGAGCTTGACCCGCGGTATCAAGTGGTCGAAGATGGAAAAGGAACATCCCGATGTTTATGCGATTGTTGCATCGACTATGGAAAACTCCTACAAGACTGTGTTGGAATATGGTGATCTGATCAGTGCGCTGCTAACCTCTAGCAACGTACCGGCATCGTTAGGATGGTTCCCTACCAGTGTGCGTTATGCAGCCGTGACATCTGACACTGACTCCACTATCTTCACAGTGCAGGATTGGGTGAAGTGGTATTTCGGTAAGATCTGTTTCGGTTCCAAGGCCAACGCTGTCGCAGCAACAATGATCTTCGTTGCATCTCAGGCGATTGTTCACTTGCTGGCAATGATGAGTTCGAACATTGGTGTGGAAAAGAAGCGCCTGCACCAGATCGCCATGAAGAACGAATTCAAGTTCGACGTCTTTGTGACGACACAGGTGGCCAAGCACTACTATGCTCTGATCAGTTGTCGGGAAGGTAACGTCTATACTGACTTCAAAGAAGAAATCAAGGGTGTTCACTTGAAGTCTTCCAATGCTCCTCCGGCAATCAATGCCAAGGCCAAGGAGCTGATGATCGGAACAATGAAGAAGATTATCAGCGGTGAGGATCTGTACCTGTCTCAGATTCTGACTGAGATTGCTGATGAAGAACGTGTGATTCTGAAATCTTTGAGAAGTGGTTCTCTGGAGTACTTCCGAGGAGCACAGATCAAAGGTCCTGACTCATACACACTTGATCCTGAACGTTCTCCCTACATGCATTACACCTTCTGGAATGAAGTGTTTGGTCCCAAGCATGGGGAAGCACCTCCTCCGCCTTATGCGGCAATTAAGGTCAATACAAGCATGGAGAACAAGACACAAGTCAATGCATGGCTCAACAGCATTGAAGATCAGGAACTCAAAGAGCGCATGGTTGCATGGTTGGAAAAACGCAATGGGCGGATGCTCAAGACGTTTTATCTACCCATGAACATTGTTGACTCCAAGGGTATCCCTGATGAAATCTTCCGGATCATCAATGTGAGGAAGATTGTGGCGGACTGCTCTAAGGTTTTTACTTTGATTCTTGAATCATTTGGAGTGTTCTCATCTCCAGCAGGAAAGCACATCAAACTGTACTCGGATTATTACTAATCCGCCTCTACTACCTCTAGGCTGGCGCCTAGAGGTAGTAGAGGATCAGTTTGCCGGATTAGCTCATGGTTAGCTTGGGAAGTGAACTGAATTCATTAATGAGCTTGTGGGTAACCTTCATCGAATCACGCAGGTCATCGATGAGCTTCTTCGCTGCATCCATATCCGTGGACTTGATGAATTCCTCGGGATGAAGAAGAGCAATCTTGCAAAGCTCATGGTACGTCTGAAGGAAAGAAGAAACTTCCTCCACATACACGTTGTAAGCATAGACGTAAACGCTAAGCTCCTTACTGATGTACTGGACAGCGATCATGGGTTCAGTCAGATTCAATCCCCTGACAGTGGGTCTGACAGTGTGCATGCCATCCTCGCTCTCATTCGTGACAAACTCTTCATATGCCTGTTGGTAGGTTTTGAGAGTACTCACGAGCTTGAGCAGGGGCTTCACGTGCTTTTCCATGGCGATGAAGGAAGACTGGATGTCAGCTATGCGGAACTGACGCAAGAACCTTGCGGGAGCCGATACAACGCCACCAGGACCCCTCAGAATGAAATTTCTGACGTCGTCCTGAGATGACACAGGACCACGCTTGAGATCTGCATTCATCTTGGAGTCTTTTATTAGCATGTCGATGTCAGCAAGAACTCCCTTGAGAGTTTGACCATCGTGCAGATTCAGAACCCTGGCTGTTTCTCTGTGTAGTTCCGCAACCTCTGCATCAAGGTTCTTGTATTCCCGCAGATCAGCATCTGCCTTTTTGAGGAACTTGATCCAGTAATCGAAATATGCAACGAGTTTCTGAACGTCGCCTGTTGCGGGCACGATACCGGTTTTCTGAGACTCCTTGAAATAGAGCGAATAGTAAATGTCTTTACCGAGAAGGATTTCTCCAATGACTGTACGACTGGCATGTGCGGCAGTGATACAGTTTGTCCTCTTCATGCTCGTGGGTGACCTGGAGGCAATGCTCAGAGCCAGAGTTTCAATGCGCTTGAGCACATCGCCCTGAACACCTTCATCAGCGGGATGATTGCTCAGCGGAGTAGCCATCTGACCCAGAGTCTGAAAGTCTTTGGCTTGAGGATCGATCTTCTCGACCACGCGCTCAATTGCTTGTTCAGGTTTGACGATGTGTCCGTCATCATCAACATTCTTGATATCGATAGTGTTGCCACCAGACCCGCTACCGCTTGAACTACCCGTCGTGAAGAACTTGTAGATCTTCATGATGGTGGCAATCACTGCCAGTACAGCAGTAGCAATCAAAGCAATGATGCCCTTACTGAGTTCCTCCAGGGCTGCTCTGTGCTTCTGAGCCGCAGGAGCCGAACTGAAAAACGTATCCATCGTCTTGCCATTTGGGCAAAAGGATTCCACAGCAGCCACACCATCCATCGTCACCGATCTCTCAGCCTCGAGTTTACCCAGCAGGCTATACATTGCTTCTGCACGAGCAACCATGGCTTCCAAGGACACGCTGCCAGTTTCCACGTTATTCATCATTCTCACCTTTTGCGATCTTATTGATGTAGTTGTAGCTATCAGCCAAGTCTCTATAAAGATCGGCAGGCAGCATGGTGTTAAGCAAAGAGTTTCTCAAGGACATGTTTGCATAGCGAGCAATCTTCCCAACTTCCATGGAGTTACGCACTAATGCAAATTCACTCGACAGCCTGAACAGAAACTCAATTGTCGGTATTCTGGCAACAGAGAATGCCCACTCAATCTGTCTGGTCGGAACTGAAGATGGGAGATACGATGCATCAAACAAATTGTCGACATTGATCATCGGGATCGAGCGCATCATGTTGTAGAAGTCAGCTTTTGAATTGCTGAGTATATCTATAAGCTTTTCATGATACTCTCTTAGCTCATCCTCAAATCCCGACATGAAGAATGGATGCTTGGCTGAAATTGATACGCCTATTGCTTCATCCCTCAGTACATGATCCAGGTGATTGAACAGCTCATAATCCAATTGCGACCCTAGCGCATTCGTCAGGGGGTAATTGAATACGAAGTTGTTGATCCCTCGTTCTCCACATCCTGAGACAGCAGCAATCTCAGCTTCTTTATTCCTGAAGGCTCTATACTGAACAGCGAGCAATGGGATATTGATAGCGATCACAGCCACACCAGTTTCCGAATGATGTCGGATTCCATTCGGAGGCATGAAAGAGATGTCGCTATGCGCACATCTCAGGATAGTTATAGGAGACAGATCTTCCCAGTTGTCATTTGCCCAGACCGGATCAAAGCTATCGGAGTAACCGATAATGATCTCTCGACTCGCATCACCGTAGAAGTCACCGTGGAATAGACGACCCTTAAATATAGATGACGTCATTCCGAGAGCCATCGATCGGTTGAGAGCTACTTGACAAACGTTATCGTAATAACGAGAGATCTCCAGGGAATGAGGAACACCCATACCCGATAGTAGCTTGATCAATATGTGTTGGGAGCTAACGAACTCTTTACTGTGACGATAGTAGCTCACAGCTTTATCCAGGTTAGCATTCAAACGTGTTCTGATGAAGTTCCATCGTGAGGGTGTAGGCACTGCTGTCTGATGCACAGGCTCCACATTAAAGATTTCGTACATGTTCCGCTCACGTTGTAGGTTAATAGGAAAGTAGCCCGGTTAAGGCAGTCATATTATCCCTACCCATAGCTGATGTAAAAAAATACACGATATAGTATGTATATGAGAAGTAGTCGCTTCGAAAGAAGCTGCTACTCTAGGTCATACGCGTTATATCCGTTTTTCACTTATCGGTGATTTTTTTACTGATGGTAGGTATAACATGTAAAGCTCAGATACAGCGGATTCTAGATTTTTTCACCCACTCATTATTTATAGGTGATTGGTAATTGAAGAAGTCTACTCCAGACTTTTTTAAGGTTTGATTCATAAGCTAGTACTGGCAAATGGATCTTTTTAGTGTTGTACACACATGTGTGAAGAAAAGGAAAAGAAATGAGCATCGTTGACGATACCAACCAGAACGGGAACAACGGCCGCCAAGAGCATGCCGAGGCTCCCCGCCCCCGCGCTGAATCCGCCCGTCCGAACTTCGGCGGTCAGGCTGAAGGCCTGGACAATATCAACTACGCAGCACTGCTGAACCCGGCCGGCGACACCGCCAGCGGCGACACGCTGGTCCGTCTCTCCGAGGCCGCCACCAAGTACTTCGAAGGCACGGTCAACAACGTCTACTACGACTACTCGTTCCTGACGTTCGACCGCGCGAACAGCGAGGGCATCACGGTTTCGATCCTCGTCATCCTGGCGTTCCTCAAGACCTCCAAGGGTGCGGCCGGTTCGTTCCACACTCTGCTGATCGGCGACTCGTTCGGCGCTGTCGAGACCCAGATCAACAAGGGCCCGGAAACGATCATCTGGAAGCGTCACGCCGGCGAAGCTTTCGACGGCAAGATGATTGCCTTCATCCAGAAGGAACTGTCGGTTCGTTACCCGCACACGTCGTTTGTGCAGGCTGACGCCGAAGTCGTTCCGGCCGGATTCGAGCTCTCGAAGCCGCGCACCGATGCGCTGTTCACCAATGCCGTGACTGCCTGCGCCACCATCCTCGCTCAAGCTGCCGGTCTCGTCCGTGTGTCCATCGACGACCTGACTGCCGGACGCGCTCTGCAAGTGCGCGCGCTGTTCAACCAGCCGAACACCGAGAACGCTGTCGGGGTGCCGGTCCGTACCGATACCCGTCTGGTGCTGTCCACGATCCCGAATCGTCAGAGCAACTCGATGGATGTCTCGCTGAACGACATCGGTGCTCAGAGCAAGATTCTGGCTCATGTTGGCGGCTACATGGACGTGATCTATGCGCCGGAAGAAAAGCCGAACAACTCCTTCCGTACCACTGAACGCCGGGATACCCGCACCTACATCCCGAACTTCATCATCACGCAGCTCGGCCATACCCGGATGACCTCCCTCGAAGGCACTCTGCTCTCGCTGGCGGCCATCAACGCTCTGCGTGTGGACAACGGCTGGACTCAGTGCTTCCGTCCGAACACCAATCCGGCTGGCGGTCGCGACATGCATGGTGTCGGTGGTTTCAACGTCGAAGCGAACGTCACCAACGATCCGAAGGGCGGCTATGTGATGGATACGGGCAAGGATCTGCGCGACGACGATCTCGCGGATTACCTGCAAGCCATCATGTTCGACGACCTGGTGGTCTCGATCGACATCGCCGAATGCGGTCCGGATACCTACTTCCTGGCTCCGTTCGCGATGGCAGCTGAAGGTGAATCTTCGGCTCAAGCAGCGATCTTCCGTGCTGCAGAAAAGCTCACCAAGGGCAACTTCGCGGCGAAGTTCGAGGCCAAGAAGAACCACACGATCCTCTCCAAGAACAACCTGTCGCTGCTCAATGGCGACTATGTTGCTCCTGGTGGTGTGCGTCGCGATATCCGTGACGTCGACTATGCCTTCATCTGCAACACCTTCGGTGCCAACGATGCTGGCCAGATCGGTCGCTGGGGTGATGCAACCCAGGGCGGTGGTACGGATGTGATCGCTCGTGCTGATGAACAACGCACCATCATCGAAGGCGCGCTGGCCTCCGAAGTGCGCTTCACCGGCATGTCCCGTCGCTACTCGTTCAACCGCGACTTCCTGAACGCACTGACCGAAGCGCTGCTCGCGGCCAAGCTCGACGTCTCGCTGGAATCCAGCGGCCTGTTCGGTGCCCGCCGTGATCGCACTCGTGGTGCCGACTACCTCGACGATGCTCGCATGAGCACCCGTGGCAACGACTCCTACTTCCAGCGTCGTACCTCGGGCGGCAATCCGGCCGGCTTCGGTCGTTTCCGCGGCAATATCTGATCGCTGAGCCTCGGCTCTAGTGAGGCTCCCTCTACCCAAGAAGTCTTTGGGTAGAGGGAGTTATTTTTTTCGTTCTTGGGAGAGAATATGGGTATTTATGGAGAAGTAGCAGACTACGATGATGACTTTCTGAGGTTCGTAAAAGACCCTCAGTATGTCAATGACGTGGACGAATCTCCAGCAGCAAAAGAAGCATTCCGTAAGGAGGTATTCACCCAGCACGATGGTAGCGAATGTTTGTCCAACACACCCACTTGTCAGTGCGGCAGACTGACTGGATATACTAACAGTCGCGGAGATAAGACATCCGGTAGCAATATCGGTGTTAAGTGTCCGGTGTGTCACACGACTGTTGAGTCATCTACCGATGATCTACAACCTCGCATCTGGCTCAGGTCTCCGCGTGGCGTGACTGCGATGATCAATCCACTGATCTGGTCGATGTTGGTGGGGCGTTTCAAGAAAGGCGCGGGCTTTTCCTTGCTGCACTGGATCACGATGCCCAGCTATGTTCCTGATGGGAATCTGCCGGTTTACTGGCAATCCATACTGGATGCAAAACTCAAGCGCGGTTACAACAACTTCGTGGAGAACTTCGATTCCTATATGGAGTTCTTCTTCAATCTGAAGACCATCAAGAAACGCAACAAGATTGATCCTCTCTATCAACTGATCCAGGAGAATCGAAATAAGGTTTTCAGCCAGCAAATCCCGCTGGTGAATAGAACAATGTTGGTGATCGAGAACACCAACCTGGGTCGTTTTCTCGACAATACGATGTTCGTTGCAATCGATGCCATTACCGGGATGATTGGTATCGATACTCCGACGTGTGTGCTCAGTCAGCGACAGCGTGAAGAGCGCACGATCAAGTCGATCGACATGCTCTCTCAGTACTACGAGGGAGTGTACGACAAGCTTTTTGCTCCGAAAGAGGGCATCTTTCGCAAGCAAGTTTATGGTGGCAGAACTGACTTCTCAGCTCGGTGTGTGATCTCCTCTCTCACTGGTCCTCACCAGTATGACGAGATACATATTCCATGGGGTGTGGGGATTGGGCTGCTGCGCACTCACCTGGCCAGCAAGCTCACCAGACGCGGGTATAACCCGAATGATCTACTGGGGCTGCTCTACAGTGCCGTCGGAACTACCGATAAGGCAGTGATCGAGAAAGTCAAGAGTCTGTTCGATGAGATGATCGAGGAGTCTGATTGCTCGTATCTGTATCCGGATGATCCCGATAAGCATAAGGGCATACCGGTGATCATGCAGCGCAATCCGACTCTGGGTTTAGGCAGTATTCAGCTGGTGCGCATCACCGGGATCAAGGATGACCTGGAAGACAAAACCATGTCAATCTCGATCCTCAACGTAGAGCAGTATGGCGCTGATCGACATCTTAAATATAGGTCCTATCTATCAGTAATGGTGGATTGAATGCTTTTGAATTGCGGGGACATCCTTAGAGTCCTATCTACCAAACTTACATTGGAAACTTGTAAGTGGCCAGGGTAACTAGCTGGGTATGGTAAAAAGGGTAGGAATTGGGTAATCACGCAGCCAAGACTCTAAGTATCGCTGAGATAGCGAAATATGAGTAAGGTTCAACGATCATCCCGTAGCGGGGAGTAGCGGACAGCGTCTGCCAAGTAGAAGCCTCCCCTCATTGTGAGGGGATGATGATATGATCTGCCCCCATGGGAAAGCCATGGGCGGGTGCCAGGAATCGCACCGGGTTAAGAGGGTAATCCCGAATAGGGATGAGCGGCTTAACTGGACATTGGGTTCGATGGAGACCAGATGGTAGCCATGATGACGCTCGATAGGTATACCACGAAAGAGATGATGTCGATGCTGCCTCACCGCAACGTCATCTCGGTTGATGCACCCAGGCAATTGAGTCGGTCCATATCGCCTCCCAAACCGTTTGCAGCCACTCTTGCCAGGTGGTTTGAACGTGGGCGTTAATGAACGAAAGGAGATGCGATGTATGAAATCGGATTGGTGGAAGGCGGCGATGACGTCTTTCGCTACCGAGTATTCGGTGAGAAAACAAATGCCGGATTAGAGTTTCTGGAACGTCAACAAGAAAGGATCGATAGTCTGTCCCCGCTGCTCAATAAGGGGATGGAGTCGTTCTTCGAACGTTCTCGTGAGGTTTATGATCGTTTCAATAGCTCCACGGCAATGCGTCGCCTCAGAGCAGTAGTGAGCCAGTTGGGTCACTGCATGCAAAAAGACGTCATCAAGCCGCTGTATCTGCTGGAGGATATCCAGCAGGCTGCTCCTGTGATGCAGCGCTGGCTGATGAGCAACATTGCGTTGCGGGAACGTTATCATGCTCAATTGTGTGATGGCTTCTCCACGACGTATGTTGACTATCATCCGGATGACATTGGCGAGAATCATTACGATTACCGCCGTGTGATGCAGGGCATTGCAGTCGACAACGAGGATGGTACGTGGACAGCTACTCAGTGGGATGATCCTCTGTTTGAGGATGATCGTGAGCTCGATGTGCGTGAGCAAGCCGACATCCTGAATGCTTGGGCGAATGCTGAGATGTTCCTCAAGCGCGGAGAGAGTGATCCAACCAGTATCTGGGACGCAAGTCTCTAACCAATAATGCCTCTCGAAAGGGAGGCATTATTTTTTTCTTCGTTTGGGGTTTATTATGCCTACAGCAGCAGTTCCTACTCTTTCAGCAGCTGGATGGGTAAAGGACGTTCCCACAAAGTGCGATTTTCTTATTTCGCATTTCTATGCCAGTGAAGAGGCGCAGACTTTCTTCTATCAAGGCAACGTCGCATCTCTTCCAGCTTTGTTGGCTAAATACCAACACGACCCTCTCTCGCTTGGCACACAAATTCAAACGGTGATGCATCGTTATCTGGCGCGTCACTTCGACAGTGCAGATGTGGATTGCAGCTGTACCGATGACAGCGGCAAGGTCTACATCAAGCTTTCTGCAACTGTGGTGCAGGATGGTGAAAAGTATTCGTTTTGCAAACAGTTCGAGACCACTGGTACCATTATCTCGAAGATCATCAATTTGGTTAATTAGGATTTTGTCATGGGCAATAACACGAATGATTACACACCGGCAGCCATACAGTTCGATAATGAACTCATGAGCTCAGCCCGAGAGATTCTGGCAAACTCGGAAGTCCCCGATGCCAGAATCTCCGAGGAAGTTTTCAAGCAGTATTTCCTGCCGTGTTTTGCCGGCCAAGAACCGTTTCAAGAAAAACTGAGCATCTGGCTCAATCTGGCGGGTGGTGTTCACAACCCGGTTCAGGTAGTTGACGATGGAGGCAATCCGCTTTTCGTGGTGCCTGCCACGTATAGTGTCGACACCTTCGCGATCAATGGTCGAAACAAAGAGCGCAGCCTCGATGTCTCTACCCTCATCACCACGGTCAAGCGGTTCAATTCCGTTAACCCGGTAAAAGCCAATGAGATCATGAACAATGGTTTCCATCAAGTGGCACTTGACATGGTTGATACGAGCATCACTCCCAAGATCGAAGCTGAATGGAAAAGCATCTTCGACCGGTACGGCATCACATCCGGCGCTCAATCCAAAGCAGGCATCGCCAAGAGTGTTGAACACAATGATGAAGAGATCGATGGGTTCAGTCCGCTATGAATGTGTCCGGGCTTAATAAGCTCGACATTGCATCAATATCGGATATCCATTTAGGACATCCTGATAATCCTGCTGTTCGCATCATTCAGAATTTGAAAAGAGCTTTTAGTAATGCAGCTGATCTAGCCGAGCTGGACATTATCTTCATTGCTGGAGATGTGTTCGATCGACTGCTCTCTTTGCCCGATGATGCAGTTCACGAGATCGACTTTTGGATTACACACCTTCTGAGACTTTGCAAGAAACACGATATCATTCTCCGTGTTCTGGAAGGTACTCCTAGTCATGACTGGAAGCAATCCAAGAGGTTTGTGAAGATCAATGAGCTATCCAGGATTGGTGCTGATGTTAAGCACGTAACAGAACTATCCGTGGAGTACATTGAAAGACACGGCATCAATGTACTTTATGTTCCTGACGAACTACCAGGTGGCCCGAACAAAACTTTTGAATCCGTTATCAGTCTGTTGGAAGAGAAAGGGTTGCAGAAAGTAGACTATGCAATCATGCATGGTCAATTTGCATACCAGGCTGTTGGGAATGAGCAGCATCTGAACCACATCGAAGATAACTACTTGTCAATTGTCAAGGAGTACATTTTCGTAGGACACATCCACACCTTTTCAACCTATGATCGAATCATCGCTCAAGGATCATTTGATCGTCTCCGACAAGGTCAGGAAGAGGCGAAAGGCTATGTGCGAGCCACTATTCGACCAGGCTTTAGAAGCGCTAAGTTCATTGAGAATGTGGGGGCAATGCGGTTTGTCACAATTGACTGTTCCGATATGGATGTCGATGAGGCACTTGAACACATCCGTGAGCGAGTAGCTGACTTACCTGCTGGATCATTCGTTCGCGTAAAAGCTAATGAATCTCATCCTGTATTTGCCAACATGCCTTTGTTGGTTCAGGAGCACACTCTTTACCGCTGGTCTAAAAAGCAAGTGAGTGAAGATGATGCCGATGGTCAGGAACAGTTTCTGGATCTGAAGAATGCGGAATACAACCCCATCATCATCACTGCTGATTCAGTGACGGAATTGGTGGCGGATAGGATTCGTTCGTCTGGGTTTGAAGAGGACTTTGTGTGCAGGTGTGCTCAGTTGATAAACGATTACAAATAGGAGGCATAGGTGGACAATCTTGGATCTCGTGCCACTGGCGCTTTTCCTATCTCTGTACCCACGAGCATCGCTCTTGAGTATGCGTGCGGTATTGAATCTGAAGCAAATCCGAACCCCAAGCCATCAGTGATTGGGAATTACGATGAGATCTGGTTCAACATCCGCACTCTTTTCAGAAACATGGCGGGGTCTCTTCCCTCTGATCAGAAATTCAAAGCATCTGCTGATGACTATTCTCAGGCTCTCTATCATGAGATCATCTCGATTACTGGCATCCTGAGGGATGTTAGTAGTCAAATCCATCCAGTGTTCTATGTCTCGAACTATGCAGACGTGGATCGCCGGTATAAGGGAGCCATTGTCAGAAAGGACAGAACGGATAAACAAAAGCAGTACACAGCTCATCTGAATGGCGCTATCAAGTTGTTACTTGCTACCTTCCGTGAAGATAGGGATGTGGATATCCGGGTGTTTGATCTGAAGATCAAGACTCAACGACGTGCACGTGCGTTAATTATTACTCACCACGCCTATGATCTGCTTGGATACAAAGCATTCGATAAGCTCGATCTGTTAGAGTCTCATACCGGCACTATCAAAGCTCGGGACACATGGCATACCAAGTACACAAATGGAAAGGAACTGCCGATGATTCCATTCTCAGAAAGACTGCTGCCGGTCTTTGGGGATAGTGAATCATTTCACCCGATGCTCGGTAGTGCTCGCTCTGAGATTGTCGAACTGGCAAAAAACAGACGATGGAGCAGCATCACCACCGATGAGAAGATCATCTCCGATATTGGTTCCCTGAAGAATAAGTTCCTCGGGGATAACATTCGTGCCTTCAAGTAACAAGGAAACAAGCCATGGCCGGCAATTTCGCACCTCGCAAGAAAAACGCACTCGACAACCCCAAGCTCAAGCTCTCCGCCAACAACATCGACAACAAGAAGGCAACGTTGGCCGTTGGCTTCGTTTCGAACAACCCGCGGCTGGTCGTCTACACGAACGTCGTGGCCGATGCCACCGAGCGTAATAAGGGCGGCCAGATCCTCGCATCCCTGGACTCCGTGGCATTCGAAGGTTTCCTCAGCCTGATCGAGAAAGCCATCCACACGAAGGAAGCCTGGGCCGATTGCTTCGAGACCCGCAACTACATCTTCCCGAAAGGCCAGCGCTCTGAGAAGCCGGTCACTCAAGCAACGGTCTATGTCGGCCGGGAAGAAGACGGTGAGATCTGGGTCTCGGTCTGCTCCTTCGACAAGGAACGTCCTCGCATCAAGTTCCCCTTCGGCCCGGCTACTGACAACAAAGGTGAGGCATTCTTCAGCTACAAGCACAAGGATGGAACTCCCTATTCCAAGGGCGAACTCTCGGCTCTCTATGCCAAGTCCTGGGTGGCGCTGATTCGCCAACTAGTTGCTCAGATCCACGTGACCGAGTACAAGGAACCCGAACCTCGTGATCCCAATGGCGGCAATCGCGGTGGGTACGGTGGCGGTAATGGTGGAAACCGCTCCGGTGGTGGTAATGGAGGCGGTTACAACGGCGGTGGAGCACCCGCCAGCAACAGCTTCGACAATGACGCCGGCGGTGCTGCCGACAGTTTCTTCGACTGAGTCATGACTACCTGGTCTGCAATGCTCACACGCCTGCAGACCAGGCACCCCTCTTAATACAATCCCTACTCAAAACAATTTCAGACACTCATTACTCAACTGTGATGCATTAGGTATCAAGTTCTGTGTTTCATTTTTATCTGGAGTAAAGATGGAAATTCGTTATTCGCCAGCCACGGCGATCGAAGCATTGCATAAAGGTCAGAGTTCTACTTGGGCAGATGGTAAGTACGACACCACTGAACTCAAGAAGGTCGATGCCGATGTGTTCTATCTTCTCAACGAGTATTGGAGGACTCAACTATCCGCTGAAGAACAAGATGAGTTGTATGGACTGTACGATAAAGTCCGTGTGATGTTGGATGTCGCGGAAACAACCGAGGCTCTGCATCGCGAATTGCGCATTCTCATTGCGCAGATTCTGGACAAGTTCCATGACTTGGACCGGATTCACCACTGGGTCGTTTACGACTCACGCATTCACATACCGTCGTCAATACAAACAAGTCTGAATGCGGACCAACATTTCTTTACGGAAGCAGGCACGTATCTCAAGCCTGACTACCGCCGCCTGATCAGTATGGCTATCGCAATGCGTGCACTTGTCCCTATCTGGGGTGAGTACATGTGGCGTGGTAAGAATGAACTCAAGACGAAGAGCATGAAGTGTTCTTTCCAAGAGTTCTATGCATTCCGTCTTATTGCAGAGTCTGCAATCTACAAGTCCTCTGAGATGGAGAAACTGCGCAATTACGTTGCCTACAACATTCAGTCCGATAAAAAGGATATGAGTAAGGTGATCGATGGCGTGGGCAGTGAAGACCATGTCGAATTCACACTGGCGCGAGTGGTTGTCAGGCGTCTGGCCATCGGCGATATCACGGGTATGTCTGAGAAGGGGAACATTGTTTCCTTCATCTCGATGTACATTCGTGGGATCATCAACCGTGCTGACAATAACTACAGTGACGGAATCCGTGTCAAGGATTTCGAAGGCCGTGGTGATGATGAAGACAAGATTGCAATTCTCGAGAGCTATCCGGCTCACGACAACATTGCACCGACTATCAGGTCTATCAATGCCTGGTACGCTGATGCGCGGCGAGCAATCGCGGATGTGCAGCCGGATTTGGAATGGAGTTTGTACGAGGAGGCACTGGAGTCATCCGGTGGCTTGATCGACAGACCCATCATGCGTCCTCAGATGGCAATCGTTCAGAACGTGCTCAAGGATCACATCAGACCCAGGGCGATTCCCGACCTGCCTATCCTCAAGCAAGTCGTTCTGATCTCAGTCACAGAAGCGATTCTGTGGAAACGAGGCCAGCACTTCTTTGCAGCCCTGGTGGGATCTTATCCTGCCGACATCGATGGTAGCGTGGTAAGAAACATTAATGTCGATAGTCGTATCTCGGCTGAAACGGCATTGAAGTTGAAGAAGTACTTCCCATATGACAATCGGTTTAAGGGGGTGAGGACTGAAAAGATTGAAAGCACTGCGATGGCCGGTATTGATGAACTGTTCAAGCAAATCATCTCGCTTGAGTGGATCACCACACTACCTGATCAGTGGCGTGAGCAAATGGAATTGCAGTCAAAAAGGCGAGTTCTTCAGATCCCAACAAACCTGAAGGCGCTAATCGCTAACTTTGTGATCGACTGCATCGATAGATCGAAAGGACAGTGAAAATGGCAAGACAAAATATCCAGGTTCAGGACTTCATCGTTCGTGAGTCTGGTCGGCATCGGGATCAATTCAGGCGGCCCTTCGAGACCATTACGAATGACGCTGGAGCAATCAACGATGTCCGTGATCGCGTTGAGAACTCCATCACCATCACTCCGTCCACTTTGTCGGGTGTGGCATCGACAATCCTGGCTCCTTCATCTTTGGTTGAAGGTGAAGTTGACATCGCGAATGGCTGGGGTGAAGAACGCAATACCTTCATGTTGGTCGTCAATGTGCGCGGTGGTCTGGCGGGCAACTGCCAAGAAATCATTCAAGGCTATACGGACTTCAAGGGCGCAGTGCGGTCACACTCCGGCCGTGGTGCAGTCATTGCGCCGGAAACCATCTTCTACATCAACTCCATCATCCAGGTGAAGAACATCGATTGCCCCACCCCGATGGGCATTCGTACGTCAACTCAGGTGGTGGACAACAGCCATCTACTCTGCGACAACCACTTCACATCCATCTTCGATCAACGGCACCTGGATCGGATGCGGCCGGAAGACGTGTTCCCGCTGATGCACCAAAGCCGCTTCTTCAACACGACCGATGGTGACGTGGATCTGACTGACACCACCTCTCTCGCAACGGGTGTGGCTGTCAAGTCGAATCGCTTCAATGGGGAGTCATCGAACTTCCTGTCCAAGCTGCTCAGTAGTTACAAAATCGCCAACATCGACACCGGATGGACTGCTGAACATGACGAGGTGTGTGAAAATGCGCGCAGCTATGCGGCGGACATGGTTGCAACGAGTGATCCGTTCTTGGCCGCTATCGCAAATCTTCGCGGTACGGTAGCCAATAACAACTTCCAGATTCGGGATCTGGTAGACCTCGATCCTCGGGCACTGGATCACACCGACCTGGCCACTCCCGGTAGTCTTCATGACAACAGCACCTATTTCCATTCCCAGTCGGGAGAAGGTGCGTCTTGGAATGGTCGTAACGATGTCCACATCGCAGCCACGATGTTGGCGCAGGCTATCCCGGCAGCGATGTCGAAGTACGGCTTCATGATCCTGGATATGCAGGCAACGAACCGAAACTTCGAACGTGAGCACATCGCTACTCTCAGTAACTATGAGGGTCTGGTGAGGGATGCTCAGAATCAGTTGCTGACCATGCTGCTGACCAGCATCGAACGTGAGATTCTTCCCGATATCTCGAGGAATAATGCGTTCGACTACAAGATCTTCGTGCACTGCGATCTGCTTGGTGATTCGCTGATTCTCATCAGTCTCAATGGCGATATCGAGTATGAGTTTTCCGTGCCGTCGTTCGCTGATTCGCTGCTGGTGCCTATCGTCACTGCTGACAAGCAGCGGGCTTTGGGCATTGCCGGGGATCTCAACACCATCATCGATCATGCGGTCGGATACTCCACTGGTTATGATGTTGACAACAGTCAACCGACTAGCCGCATTCTCGTTCCGAACGCTGGTGGCTTTGGCCGTATCTAACATACAAGAAAGGAATGCAAGAAATGGATTTGGTTAAGTTGTATGAAGAGATTGCAGTCTCGGCCAACCTGATCTCCGATAAGGAAGGCAATCTGTCTCTGAAAACCATTGACGGTGAAATCAACCCTGCCACCATCGGCGGCAAGCGCATTGTCCTTCCTACTCGTGAACAACTCGATAACGGAGATCCGGAAGCCACTGTGATCTTCCATCCGTTCAGCGAGAATCTCTCTCGCGGCCCGAGCGAAGTTCTCGATCGTCTCACGAAGGCATTCGCCATCCGTCTGGAAGATGGCATCGCCTGCATGATCAGTAAGCTACTCGAACTCTCCGCATCTGAAAAGGAGCACGCTCAGTTGCGGGGCGAACAACTCGAGTTCATGACGATCACCAAGGATGCGAATGAAAAGAGTTGCGCAGCATTCAAGAAGATTGTTGATGCTGACTCGGACGGTCCCAAGTTCGTTCACATCTACCTGAACCGGAACCCGAAGCTCAAGGACGGCAAGAAGTATGGTCGTGCCGGCATCGTTACGTTCCCGATCATGGCTGAACTCGAAAAGGAAACAACTTTCGGGGTGAAGCTGCGTGTCAAAGATCGGGAGATGCTCAAGGCCATCATGCTCTACATCTTCCCGGATTGTGATGTGGAACACAGTTACTCGCATGGAACCATGAGTGATCAGGCTCCATTCCTACGGGCTCTTCTGGGAACTGTCTGTGGCCTGGCTGGTCAGGTCAATACCGTCATCGAGCGCTTCGCAAACGTTTTCGAAGACTCCAAGCAATACATCATCGATTGTGACTGGAGCACCAAGATCCAGGACACCGGTGAAATTGCCAAGGAAGCCATGCGGATTCCGATGCAGGCTGGTAATGACGGTCGCGGCGGTGAAGAGCAGGCTGTTGCAGTAGCCGGAACTTCGCCGGTATCCCCGGCAGGTACTTCAGTTGCTGCTCGTGAAGCTCCGGTGGAACGTCCGCAGTCGCTGTCTGAAGCTATGAGACAGCGCGAGCAGACGCGCGGCTATGATCGTGACTACCGAGATGACCGTCGTGAACGTGACTACGGTCGCAGCTTCCGCGATGACAGACGTGAGCGGGAACGCGAGCCTGAGCGCCCTCGTTCGATCTCTGAGCTGTTCGGCGGCAGTGATCGCCCTCAGCGTGATGATCGACGTGATTCTCGCAGTGGTTTTCGCGATGAACGCAGCTCTCGCTACTTCGACGACAACCGTCCTCGCGGCCGTGGACGGATCTAACAGGTAGGAAAATATCTCTCCTCCTTATCTGGAGGAGAGACTACCCCTTATCAGGAGAAAGGTTTAAGATGGGAAATAAGACTGGGTTCGATGAAGATGAAGTCGTTCTGTATTACGGCCGCATGAACGGAACTGTCATCAGGCAAATCGTGAAGAGCGAATCGGAAAAGAAGTCCGCCTTCTACAACGCCATCGAATTGATGAACAAGAATTTCGAAGCTGAAGGCTCGAATGACGGATACGTCTTGATGAATGATGTCGTCTATTGCATCAATCCGTCGCTCAAGCACAAAAAGATCACCGGTGATGAAGCCAAGAACTATCGCCGGCGTGTGAAGACCGAACTCAAAAAGGGAACCTTTACTGACGCATGACAGCATACACCCAGACCAACTTGTTTCCAAGTGGTCTGGGTGTATCTACTTTGCAGTCTTTTTTCTTTTCTTTCTAATTAGGGAATTCTGAAATGGCTACCAAAGCCCTGCAGCAGATCAATGGCATTGCTCTCCTTGACTATACAGAAGGTTTCATCTTTCGCGCGGATGATGAAGATAAGGCAATTTACTCGCTCGTGGATGCATTGCTCGCAACTACCACCGAAAGCAATGCTGAGCGGATCATGTACATGCTGAGTCAAGTTCCCAACTATAGCATCCCGACTCTCTTCACAGCCAGTGGTCTGACCGAGATCTCCAAGCGAGTTTTCACAGGTAATGGTGGTCCCGATACCATTGTTCCGGAGTTCTATAACACGCTGTGCTACTTCGCCGGTAAGTTCTTGATCTCCAAGAAGATCATGGCGAATGAGCTGATCTGTCAGTTGACGGATGCGCTGATTCCGAGCGATGCCCAAAATGCCGCATATGCGCTCATTCCACCTGAGTACCAGTCGCAGATCGTGACGGCCGACAAGTTCATGGCGACGGTACAGCAAAACCGCTTTCTGCTCGGGATTCTGATCATCCTCGCATTCATCTCACCCGACAACATGGTCAAGCTCAAGACCAAGCTACTCAAGGCCGTCAACTCTTGATCGATGAGTTGTAAATAGACAAAATTCTGGAGAGCGTGGTTTCATTCGGAATCATGAGCTCCAGATTGTCAGGTCCAAATTCCAATGGGGAAGGGATGCTATTGAGTCTCATGATGAGCCAATGGTATCCTGGAGCCACCATCTGCTTATTCAAGTACCCGTAAAAATCCCCTTCAAAGACATATGCGTCGCTAGGATCAATTGTGATCTTTTTGGTATCGCTGCTATTACGCAGCGTTTCCATATAGGACTCAGCAACAATTCTGTATCCAGGTGTGAACAACACATCATCTGATGCTGCAACAGACAAAGAATCAATATCCATTTTTAAAGTGCTCCAAAGTTTTTCAGGCACTCATTACTTATTAGAGTGCGTATCACAATAAAGCGCTCGAATTTGAAAAAGGAGTAGAAAAGGATGCTTTTTCAACAAAACCAGATACGCCGTGAATTGCTGGGTGTCTTGGGTTTGAACTGGGCGGCAGCATATATCAGTAGTTCTCGCCAACAGATGGTCGCCAGCCATCTGAGTCAAACTCTCGTCGCTCGTGACAGTACTGAGCGACGTATTCAGTCTGGTATGGAGCGTGAGTTCGGTAAGCAAACATTCTCCATCAAGATGCCTTGCAATGCATACATCTTGAAAGTGGTGGATTATTATCGCCGAGCATACGGCGATGAAGCAATCAAAGAAAGCCCTGCCACATTCATCATTTATGAAGACGCTGAAACTGCTGAAATAGGTGTACTTGAGATACCGAAGTTCTGCTCATACCATCAGCACTTCGGATTCGATTATGTGCCCACTCAAGAGCTCCTCTCACTGAGGAAGAACTCGACGGTTAAGAAAGGAACCATTCTCGCAAACTCGCCTTCTATTAACAGTCATGGTGGATATCAGCTTGGTCGTGAAGTTAATGTGGTCATGACAACGCATCCGGCTATCGCTGAAGATGCGATTGTGATTTGCCGTGATGAGCTCGAGCACTTCACATACTCCCAGTATGAGACCCGAACCTTTAAGTTCGGTTCGAAGATGTTTCCTCTCAATCTCTACGGAGATGAAACTCACTATAAGCCATTCCCGGATATTGGTGAGTTCATTCACTCCAGCGGGCCTCATGCAAACATCCTGGCTGCACTGCGGACTTACGACCCTATTCTTGGCTTGATCGAGGAAAACGTCAATGGGGTGCGTGAGGTTGACTTCGAGTACGACCAGCTCATCTACGGTGATCCCGATACCAACAATAATGCTGGTGGGATTGGTGGGAAAATTATCGATATTCGTATCGACCACGACCCAGCCACACTTCCGCCGATGACTCCAACTGGGATGGATCGGCAGTTGGAGAAGTACAACAATGCCAAGGTCAATTTCCATCAGGAAATAGCCGATGTTTACAATGAGTTGTTCAGAGCTCGTGGTGAGAATCTTCGAATCACTCCTGAGTTCCAGCAGCTTGTGAATGACACGATTGCTGTTCTTGGTGAGAATCGGTTCCTGGGTCGTAGCGGCTCCAGAGACAATGCCAAGACCAAGGTCAAGAAAGAATATCACTGCGAACCGATTGATGATTGGCGGGTGACAATCGTCATTGAGTATAAGAAGGTTCCTGCTGAAGGCTCGAAATTTACCGATCTTTATGGTGGCAAAGGAGTTGTTTGCTCCATCTGGGAACGTGATCAAATGCCGGTTGACAAAGCCGGTAATCGTGCCGGAATGATCTTTGGTTCTGATAGCACGATCGACCGTATGAACCCCGGCAGGCTGTATGAGCAATATATCAATGCAGCCAGCAGAGATGTTATCTGCGACATCAAGAAACGGTATGGAATAGCTACAAGGGATAGCAATAAGATTTTTGCTGTTCCTGAAGCAACAGTCAACCAGATCTTCGATGAGTTGATGGAGTTCTATGGTTACTTCTCACCCAAAATGAAGGAGAGGTTATCCGAAGATACGCTCGATCAAAAACGAGAGCACATCTTCCATGTGTTCCACGATGGCATCCCTGGCGTTCGTGACGATGGTGTGTTTTGGTACATGCCACAAGAATCTGAAGTCGATTTAGTTCAGGCAGTCGCTGATGTTCATGCGAAATACCCTGTTCTTTATGACTGTGTCACTTACAAGGGCTTCTCGAACAAGACTATCGTCACTCAAGAACCGCTCATGATTGGCAGTATGTATATTGTCATGCTGGAGAAGACGGGTGATGACTGGTCAGCTTGTGACTCTGGTCTGAGGCAGCAGTTTGGTCTGTTGTCCTTGCTACCACCGAACAAGCGGTACTCTCTTCCATACCGAGACCAGACTGTTCGAGGTATTGGTGAAGCAGAAAGCCGGTCTCGCGTGTCCTATGCCGGTCCTGAAATCACTGCCGACATCATGGATAGAAGTGGGAATATGGACAGTCACATGGTGGTATGTACATCCATCATGGATTCGGATACTCCCACCAACATCGAGAAGGTGATTGACCGTCGCAAGCACATCATGGGTCAGAACAGGTCTCTTCAGATATCCAAGCACCTGATGTATGTCGGAGGATGGAAGCTGCGCTTTAAACGGGCTAATCCATATAACGCCATTGGTGATATCACGGAAGAGTCTGCTCGCGCAGCAAGAAACATTTGCTGAATCAATGAGAGGGAGAATTCTCCCTCTCATCAATAACAAGGAGATAAGAGTAACATGCAGGACACCCTCAATATTGGTGCCATCATTAATGGTATCAACAGTATTGATGCTGCAGCGGTAGTGCTGGCGCAGTGCATTCATAACTCCGATGTGGGAAGTGGCATTGCCATTAAGGAAGACTGGGACATCGATGCCAGCTATCGCAAGTCTCTGATTCACGAAGCAAAAATCAAAATCCTGGATTACAAAAAAGAGGATTCGGATGGAACGCACTAAGGCAAGAAGCTTTTTGGAACTGTCCCTGCAAGCCATCTGGGAGCTGGAATACATAAAAGAAATTGAAATTGAATTCGATGATGGAGAAGTGCAGATTTGTAGCGGTAACGAAACTATCTTCTCTCGTTACTTCTGGGAGTTCCACCGGGAGTTCGGTTCTACTCCTCTGCTGTTCAAGCACCATCTGAGATCCATTTTGAAGGATGGCTCTTTTGAGCGCGGTATGCTCAACAAGTTGCTCAACACGGTGGCTTGGGATACGCACGACTGCAATCCATCTGTTTCCATGGATCTGCTGGCAAGACGAGTGTACTCCCATTACAACAGGCTTTACAATGACATGGTGGTGAGGACCGAAGAATGTATCGGTAGTCTCAACGCCTTGGACTTTGTTGAGATCCTGGTTCATCCCAAGATCAAGAAACTCAATGAAGAAGCCCAACCCAATGAGGAGTCCATTGCTAGCACTCATAAACAAGTGCTGAACATCATCAGAACTGATCCGGATCTGAGGAACAATGCACTGGCTCGTGCTGCCCGATACAAGACCGTCAAGGAGCCGCAAATGCTCCAGTGCATATCGGTGCGCGGATATCTGACCGATACGAACTCGTGGCGTTTTCAGTACCCCATCATGCGCGGATATGCGATGGGCTTCAAGTTGTTCCATGACTCATTCATTGAGTCTCGGTCTGCATCGAAGAGTCTGGAGTTCAGCAAGCGCAACCTGCAAACTGCCGAGTACTTCTCCAGGCGTCTGCAGCTGATGACGATGACCCTCAAGCGTGTTCATAAATGCGATTGTGGTAGTCGGCACTATATGGAGTGGGGTGTTACCCAAGGTAACTTCAAGCACCTGATCGGCAAGTGGTACGTGATCGATGAAGAATCCGGGATGTTGGCTGTGGTTCGAGTTCAGGACACGCATCTCGTCGGTAAGACCCTGAAGTTCCGCAGCACGATGGGGTGCCAACACGATGATCCCGACGGTGTGTGTGAGGTATGTTTCGGTGAATTGGCCATGGGTATCTATGAGACCAACAACCTGGGCAACCAATGCACGATCTCAATGTGTGCGAAAGCATCGCAGAATGTGCTTTCCACCAAGCACCTCGATGGCAGTACCGTCATCAAGAAGCTGGAGATTGAACCACGTCATAAGCGATTCATCGACGCATCCAAGGATGGGCTCTCATATATCCTGATCAAACAGAAAGGAAAAACACACATCGCGTTCGATAAGGAAGAAGTGGCTAATCTTCCGGACATATTCGAGATTGACAATGTCAGAGATCTTGACATCTATCGCGTGAGCGCCATCAATTCGATCGGTGTGCACACCGTCAATGGAAAGATCGAGACCAGTGAGGAGATTACGGTTAAGTTCGAGAACCGCACTGCATCTTTGTCATTTGATGCTCTCGAGTACATCAAGACTGCACGTTTTACGACGAATGAGTATGGTCACTATCTGGTTGACTTGAGTGGGTGGAACTTCAACAAGCCATTCCTTACTCTTCCCATGCAGCAATACAACATGGGGGATCACAGCCGTTTTGTGGAAACTGCCTAAGTTTCCATAGTGATCAGATATAGTATGATAATATCCTTGAGATCGTAGCATGTTTAAAAAAATCCCTGGTAATCATGACTATATCCTTTCTCTGAATTCTGAGATTCGTAAACTAAATGGTTCCGTTTGTGATTTACCGATAGCTAACAACCAAATAACGATAAACTTGTACGGTCAAGTTGAAACAGTAGATTTGTTTTGGTTATCTCTCATAACTCACTTTGAGGTGAGGCTACCGCAAGACTACAAGGCTATTAGTTTTGTAGATTGCAACCCTGTTTTCACAAAATCCAATAGTGGCAAAGTGATGGTTTTTGCTGAGCCGGTAGTGGTTAAAGGTGAGTACAGAGTAGTTCCCAATTACACGGATTATGCCGTTAGTATCGATGGCAAAGTTCTTGAAGTTGAGAGTGGTGCTGAGATGACCAATATCGTCCTAGTCAATGATTATCCGGCTATTTCGATATATGATCCCGACAGAGGTTTTTTCAAAAAGATTTTTATCCACCGCATGGTTGCGATGGCGTGGAAAGATAATAGGGACTATTTCGCTCACCCCATGGTAAATCACATGGATGGCGATAAGTATAACTGCCATGCTAGTAACTTAGAATGGTGTTCCTTTAAAGAAAATATCCAACACGCATATCGAACAGGTTTGCATCACGGTGGTAAGAAGTACAAAGTCCGGGATATAAAAACATCTGTTGTTACGACCTATGACTCTTTTAAGCATGTTTGTCTAGCAATTGGGTTGCATGAGAACACTAGGTTCAAGGATAAAGCAAATAGAAAGCGAACTACGGTAGTTAGAGACCGGTATGAAATTAAAGAACTCGAAGACAATTCACCATGGATGTCTGATGAGGATGCCTTGATAAGGAAGAGCAAGTATACCATCACTCTGACTCACCCTGATAATTCCATAGAAATTTTGTACACAATTCCAGAGCTGATGAAGCGTTTGCGGATCTGGAACATTAGTTACAATGTGAACAAGATAGTGGAAGTTGCTAAAGTGAAATATCCCGATATGAGGATCGACGTTGTCGATAACTTTGCTGGAGGAGAAGTACAAGCCCTCAATACAGCATCAGGGATAGTAACCGAAGCAAATTCAGTACGGGAGCTTTCTAGGAAACTAAACCTGGGATTTAGCACCATTCATAAAGCTGTCAATAATCCTGAGAAGTATGAGTGTAAGGGTTATGTTTTCAGATACAAAACAAACGAACCATGGGAAACGAGTTATAAGAGACACCCTAATGCCCCGAAACATATCAGGGCTAAGAATGTGGTAACTGGTGAGGAAATAGATTTTCCCACTATGAAAGATGTATGTGCCACATTCAAAGCATCCAATTTCGTGGTCAGAAACAAGATGGAAAACCACTTGCAATTGGGTGACTGGGTGTTTGAGGAAGTGTTGACACTATAAACAAAGCGCGTTTAGTCAGCGATGGCTAAATGTTTCTTCCTTAATTGCTGGGACGTCCCGTTAGGTCCATTGGCTACTGCGTAATCTGAAAAGATAAACGTGAATGCTTGAAAACAATGGAATAGGGAAAATCAGCAGCGAAGCTTCTAAGTATTGTCGTGAGACAAGATAGGAAGAACGTTCAACGATCAACCGCTTGCTACGGTGTAGGACCCCTAGTGGGGTTCGAAATGGGAAGCATCTTCTTGACGAAAGTGTCATTAGAGATGGTGATATGATCTGTACGTATATGGAAACATATAGCTGCACGTAAAGGTGCGGGGGTAGCTTAACGAACTACCTGAACATATTAGGATATTGCCGCGATGATCGAGTCTCGCGTAACTGAATTGAAGAAGCGTGACAAGTTCACGTCTCCGACGATGCTTTTGCGTGACTTCCATGATCTGGTCAATGAGAAGCTCGACATCCATCTGTCCATCCTCGAAGCCATTCTGTATGGTGTGATGATTGTGTCTGCTGAAGACAACAATTATGCACTACCCAAGCCGGATGGTAAACGGGGGTTTGGTGTGATGCGTCGTATCATGGCCATGCGCAGTCTGTCTGCCAGCTTTGCGTTCCAACAGCATCGTGAGGTAATTTTGTCACCGCAGACATATCTGGTGACTGATCGACCCGATCACCCTTACGATGCATTGCTGATGCCAAGAGAAGTGATTTACAATCTGCATCAGTAGTCACAGAGAGGATAGGGGTTTATTCCCTATCCTCCTTATTTTTCTTTGGTGGTAACAAGATGGCTGAGAAGCATTTTGAAATTGAAACATTCTCCCACAACTTTAAGGTCACTGTGCTGACCGGTCTCGGACGAGACATTATCAGGAGGTTTGGTAGCCAGTTTATTCAGTATCAATTCTCCCGTAAACGTGGGGAGAGTTTCAGAACAATTGCAGCCGTCTACTCAACCAGAGAGGGTCGATCAAACGTTTTTCGCTTCCATATAAACCAGTTGCCTGGTTTTCTGGAGATGATCAAGGGGAGTTTCCTTGATGAGGATTCATACACCATCACAGCTCATGAGCCTAACCTGGGTGTGGAGGTGAAGCTAGAAGTCAGACCTGAGTGGGTGCTTCGTCCTCACCAGATAGAAATACCTGGGTTCCTGAATGATCCAAGCGAGACAAACCAACTCGTAGGCATCCAGACAGGGAAAGGAAAGACAGTCTCGGCATTATACAGTGCTGCCCAAGTGGGGCGGCGCACAGGTATTGTGGTCCGCGCTCAATTCACTAGCCAGTGGGCTCAAGCATGTCTTGATACCCTAAAGCTCAAGCGCAAAGACGTAATGGTGATCAAGGGTGGTGAAGCTCTTGAGAAGGTGCTTGATCTTGCTAGAAAGAAGAAACTAAAAGCAAAGATCCTCATCTTTAGCAACAAGACTCTGCAGGCTTATCTGAAGGCATTTGAGGGTAATCCTGAGCTATTCGTGAACCTCGGACACACTCACCCACAAGAGATCTATCCCACGCTTGGTATTGGTCTTATCATCAATGATGAAGTTCACTTGGACTTCCACTTGAACTACTGCATGTATTCGTACATGCATACTGGCAGAAGCTATGCGCTATCTGCCACGCTCATTGATGATGATCAGTTCATGGAACGCATGTACTCTATTGTGTTTCCGAAGAAGAACCGGTTTGGTGGTGGGGAGTATGTCAAGTATGTGGCAACAACTGCTGTGTTGTGGAATCTCTATACGCCACAGAAGATCCGCACTACTGAATATGGATCAACAACGTATTCCCATACGGCATTTGAGAAGTCGATTGCCAAGCACATCCCCACTCTGAATAACTACATGCGTTTAATTGATGATGTGGTGAACATTGGGTTTGTGCGACATAAGGACAGACAGCCTGGTTTCAGGTTGCTTATCCTTGTGGCAACGATTGACTTCGCTACTCGCTTGACTAAGTTTTTGAGGGAGCAGCATCCTGACCTGGATATCCGTAGGTATGTGGATGACGATCCTTATGAGAATTTGCTAGAGCCAGATATCCGGGTGTCAACGATTCTGTCCTCTGGGACTGGTCATGACATTAAGAAACTGTTCTGTACAATCATGACGACGGGTGTGAGAAGCCCTAAGTCCAATCTGCAAGCATTCGGCCGTACTCGTGAGATGAGCGATGGCACTACGCCTAGGTTCTATTACATGGCGTGTAAGGATATTCCGAAACAGATGGATTATCACTTTGCAAAGTCTGAATTACTCAAGTCACGTTCTGCTTCATTCTACACGGATGTATTACCAAGAGTGGTCTAATATAGCCTACCAGGGATGCTTTCGCATCCCTGGTAGGCTATATGCCCTTCTATATTCTTTTCTTTTTTGGTCTTAAAAGCTGTGTTATAGATATTTTCAGTTACATATTCCTAGCGTGAGTTGGAATAGAAATCAATCCTATTCCTCATCTTCTACTAACATTTAATGGAGAAAATCATGATCAAACAAATCACCCGCGTCAACAACGGGACAATGGATGTCATCCCTGATTTTTTAAGGGAAGTATGTAAGCTCGGTGATGTGGCAATAGATCGCTTCCTTAGTAAGTTTAAGGAAGGAGTTTATGATGGGTTCTACGACGACACCCGTGCGGATGCAATGTGGTTTACGGCGTATGATAAGGAAATTCATCAGTTCGAAGCTGACGACGGGTGGCGCCACGACATCACCATCACCAGGATGGAGATTCGTCATCCTGTCAACACCACATACCTACTTGTGAGTAAGCAACCGGGCAGCATTACTTACACATTCGATGACAACATCCCTGAAGTCATCGAGTTCTTCAAGAGGTTCTTGTAAGAGAGCCTCTAAATCCAGCAGTCTTCGGACTGCTTGACAAAGCTTATTCGCAAGAGTAAGCTTTGTACCCATGAGTTCGAGGTTATCGAATTCAATCTATCAACTTAGTCAAGGAGACTAAAATGTTTAAGATCATCGGCGGCATCATTATCGCTCTGGCTATTTATACTGGACTGCTGTTTGCCGGCGAGTATGTCACTAGCCCTACTGAGAAAGCTATTGTGGCTGCACAGCAGGAGTTCACCTCGCACATCACCGGCTGCTATACAGGCCACATTGCCGCCGAATGCGCGGCTAAGGATGCAGCATCTGCTAAGATGGATGCTGCCAACAGAGCCGATCGTAGTGCTCGCCCTGAGGCTTACAAGCCTTACTAATCAAGCTGTCCACCAAGGAGCCTACCATGGACAAAAGCTTTACCGCTCAAGTCCATCGGTCTGCCGGTGGACAACTGCCGCACTTTGCGGCACCCAACACTCAAGATACCGACCTGAGGGTGGCTGCTGAAATAGCGGCTGCTCTTCGGCGTCGTATGCTAGGCCATTAACTCGTTTGGAGACACTCATGTCAAAGCAACTCACTGGCACTTCCACGTTTGAGATCTGCGTCGTTGCAGAAGAAGTCGTCAAGCACCTCTTCAACACCAAGGCATCGTCCATCATTAACTCTCTGAACACCGGGGAGGATGATGTCGTATATATTGATGGCAGCAAGGTTGCTACTGTCAGGACCGTTAGCGTTATGGATGATAGTGACGACCAAGGTCGCAACTACTACATAGCTACTATCGCAATTGCCGTCGATGGCAGTGATGCCTTCCACGCGAAGTGGGAAGATGGGATATTTACCTACCAGTTTGAGAAAGAAGGTCTGGAAGACTTCATCTCTCGAACTGAAACACTGCTGGCTTGCCAGCATGAGGCAGAATAGAACTGCCTCAGTTACATGGGGGTTCCACCTAGAGAGATACGCTAACACAAATAGCAGATCACAATACTTCGGAACTCCCATGTAAACCAATTCGCGGATCATCTAAAAGGGTGGTCGTTAATTAACCTCATGGAACGGAGAAAAACCATGAATACGAATTCCAGCATTACCATTCTAACTCTTCGGAGGGATCATGTTGAAAGAGACCGCTTTTGCGATAGCCCGTGAGGTCGCGGGGAACTATGTCCCAGGTAAAGACATCCTGGGAATACGAGTGGCCGGAGACGACCACGTGGCAATCTATCTTCAAGGAGGAACGTATCTGAGCGTGAACCGTGACAGGTTTACAGGAGAATGGTATTTCAACCAGAACTCCAAAGGGCTTGGTATTTCAATGGATCGCGATACCATCAAACTGGTCAAGTCACTGATCACTGTTGCCGGGTGCTCGGCAGGAAATAAGGAAGTCAACTTGTTTATAGGGGACTAGGATGGGCTTTGATACAGACAAAGCCCATTCGTCGAAGTGGTGCTTTGTACCTTGGGAGCCTGGGGTTATCAGGCTCATTTTTAGATGACAGTGAAGTCATCTGCAATATCACGAACAGGAGAAAAATCGTGAGCACTATCTGTGAAATCGATTTTGGTATTGAAGCCCGTACTGCCAAAGAACTCGATGACATCGCGGCCTACAGGGCCGGTGTGGTCGGGCACATGCCCGGCAATGATGATTGCTATCGCCGTGAAATTGACGGCGTGCAGCTTGCCGGTGATTGGGTCGCCAAGTGGGTGGCCACGATGGGTAAGGCCTATGTGGGCACAATGGTTCTGGTTGGCACCACTCCCAGGACCAAGGGTATTGCCCGTGAGGGCAAGATTGCCGACCTGATGGAGTGCGGTCTGGATCGCAAGACCGCCGAGGCACTGTACTTCTCTCCGGTAAAGTACAAGAAAGAGCTGTCGTCATGTATCTACGAGATCCTGGGCAATGAATGCATGAAGGCCGCTTTCATGGCTCACCCGTGTGAATGCGGTGCCGGTTCCGGACGGCAACGCTGGGTGGAAGCATGGAGTGAGATTTTCTGTACCATGTACGCCGAGCATGGTGGCATCATGCATCAGTCGCGAAATGCGGCTGAGTACTTCAACATCTCTTCGGGCAGGGAGGTCGAGCTTGCCAAGGCGATTCAGTACATCGCCGGCAAGTAAGTAATACACAATGGGGCTTAGTCCCCATTTTTAAGAGCGCTATTACTAGCGCTCTTAAAACCTCAGAGACTGTGGTTAACAGTTTCACTTTCTGGATAGGAATGTCTCCTATCCTAAACCGCATGAACAGGAGAATTATCATGCAGATCACCATTTCCGCTCGTGAAGTTTCCGCCGCAGTCGCTGCTTCGACCTGTCTGGCCAAAGCCCTGCTGGAGTCCAAAGTTGCCGAGCAATCAGTGACCGATGATCTCGAAGAAGGTCGGCTGGATAAGGGTGTGGCTGAAGCGCGACTCGGCAAGATCGAGATGGCCAAGGCACTGATCGAGAACCCGACGGCTGTTGAGGCAATACTTCGCCTCAAGCTCCAGGGCCTCACCAAAGGCCCATATCGGGTCAGCGTCAGTGAAGACGGCGGTATCGTAGTTACCGTTGATGAAATGGTTGTCCTGACGTTCTGCCGGATGTACGCCATTTGGTTCGACATCTTCAACAAGCCGGCTATCAGGCTCATGCAAGCTGTTTACTCCCTGACCCGGTGTCTCCGGGTATTTAAGGAAAAGAACCCGATGACCGATGCATGGCGGGAAGCCACCGACACCATGAATAAAGAGTTGGTGGACAAGTATCGTCTGAAGTAATAGCAGCACAGACTACAGAGGGCAGATGCCCTCTGTAGTCTGGTTATGCCGGTTTATCCTTTTACGCAAGTAATCGGTTCACCATTACAAGGGGTTTCACCATGTTCGTGATCGAGTACAACAACAAAGGTTTTATCCGTTCCACTATCATCATCATCGCTATCGTAGCGATGTTCTTATTATCCATTTGAAAGTGTATCATGCCTGAAGACTTACTGTCAGTTATTCGCCTTCTCGAGAGGCATCGTGTCTCGTTTGATAATATCAATGTCGTGCTGGACGGCATTGGTATTGTGGTACGGGAGCTCAACCTTGGTGAAGTTACCAAGATCGAATTTGGCCATAATCGTATTGCTGTAAGAACTCAGCGTACTGGTGGTGGCACGATCATGTACATTCATAGTGAAGGCATCTGCCGCATCATCATGAGTCCTGATGACGACTCAGATACCGGAACACAATTCAAGATTGATGAAGAGTCTGCTAAGCAGATCCAGCTCTACTTCGACGCAGAGGTCATGACCAAGTAGCCATGACCACATTCTCGCTAAAAGTCCAAGGGGCAGGAATCGTCCTCCCCCTTATTTAACCTGAAGGAAATACCATGAGTAACAAGACGAAAGTGCGCTTGTATAAGGCACTAGCACTAATCGGTGTGGTAGCAGTGATCAAGACCGTTGGAGTGCATCCCAACCGCGTGATACTGAACACCACCAAGGGCCTGTACGAATTTGTGCAGGTGTTCGATAGTGAGTGGCAAGTGAGGATCAACTCTCAAATCACTCAAGGCATCAGCAATGCTGAGCTGGTAAAGCTACTGGAAACAGTCTAACCAGTTTAGCACTTAGTCTAAAACACATTGTCCCCAGTGTGCTTCAGAGTAAGGATGCTATTAGAAGGAATTCAAGATGTGTAACATTGAAGTAAAGAGAAAGATGGAGATGAGCTGCAACATAGCTCACTTCAGAGAGAACGACGTCATGATCAAATTTTTTTTGGACTTAACATCCAAGGAAGATAAGGATCTGAGTAATGAACCCATCATCTCCATACCCACTGATAACAAGCTCCTGGCAGAGGCCATGATTGATGTGGGTGAGATCATGGATAATGTCTGTGCCTATATAGCTAGGAGGACGAATGAGGTCATCTACAGCCTTGATATGGATCTGACCAACACTCTGTCAGACAAGTTCGAAAGTCCTCTCAAAACGGCTATAAACCGCGTTAACACATACATTCTCTCCATCAAGAAGTTCCAGGGATATATCAGCTTGGACTTCTCGATTAGCTTCAGGAGAAACAAGTCTCCCATGACAGATATGGATGGTGTTCATGTCTGTGTGAAGATCCGGCAGTTCGATCAACCTCATGCTTGTACACCCGTCGAGGTGGACATGGTGTGGGCTAATCACTTCTACAATCGTGAGAAGGATGCTTGGATCTTGAATAGTGGATTGTCTGAACTGTAACCCAACTAGCAGGTAGGGGAAACCTTACCTGTTATGCCTTCTCAGATAGTTGCATATGTCATAAACCCTAAAGCAAGAACAAAGCTTAACTTTCTGGTTTATGATGTTTCTTATCATTTTCAATTTCAAGAAAAGTAATCATTCTCAGAACAAGAATCAATGAAACAAATACTGAAAGTATTTTTTTATTGGTGCTTGTTTTATTTTGAGTACTTAAAACCCGAGTGAATGACGACATCGATAGATGGAGACATGTACGAGGCTTACTCTCCTCTGTTTATCGGAAGGATGAGTGTAGCGTAGCGGAACGATATCCTGTAGATAAACACTTACTTTCCTTTTCCATTAGGGGGCGAAGCCCCCTCTATTGTTTTTTGTACTGCCTCAGTACTGGGACAGTTACACAAGGAAATAGGGATAACTACCTGAGAACCAAGGCAGATAACCTATCCAGACCAGGGAGGTCTGGGTTTATGCCGTGTTTTTGAGGTATGGTAACAAACTACTGATCAGGGAATTCCTCTGTGAAGCTTCTATTTGATCATTGAAAGGATTAGTCATGGCCATCACTAACATAGTGGCTCAGCGTCTGGCTCTCATGCTGGCCTACATGAAAGATGAGGGATGCACCAGATCAACGTTGGTTGAAGTGTTTGGCAATGCCGACTCTACTCTTCAGACAGGACTGAGAAACAAGTTCCTATGCAAAGGAGAGTTGATCCAGGCACACAAGCGCTCTGGTACGTGCGCTAAGCGTATGTATGTGGTCACAGAGGACGGTCGGGTATGGCTCGACGATATGCTGAAGAACGACACCATCAAGAAAATGGTAGATGCTCTTCAATCGAGCATCTACTCCAGGAAACCTGTGACGGTATTCGGACAGGAGTTTTGTGATGCACGGACAGCTATTGGGGTGTCGTGTGTGCTGATTTATAGCCGCACACTCAAGGTCCACGAGAGTATCAATCCCACCAGTTACTACAACGGGAATACCTTTGCTGAGGTCTTGTTTACCTTTGATGAATTCAAGGAGTACTTCTCGACTGTAAAAGATGTGAAGAATTTCTTGGTGGATGGGATCAATATCCGCGGTATTACTTTCTTCAGAGCATCATTGGGTGCACGGGATGATATCAAGGTATCGGTGGGGTGTTGGTTTGACAGTACCGTGACTGGTTTGATGAAGGAGTATCCGAATCTGGATATTGATAGAGTCGTACAGCAGATGGTGGAAGCGAATCCTTCAAACGTCGATAACCTCAAAAGGATGGAGTACAGACTCAAAGCACTTCAAGCCAATCATCAGGCATTGATCGAAAAGCAGAAAAAACTCAATGATCTGGTGGTGAATATCGGTGGCTTGGTGAGTACGGTATCTCAAGGCAAGAGCACTATTGAGGACTTGCAGAACCTTGAGGCGGCATTCAAGGAAGCCAACAAACTGCTGGCAGACATGTAAGACAGTCAGTGCCATGAAAGGATAACTGAATGAGTGCGGGTTTCTGGAAGTGGTGTTTGATAGTGATTCAAAGGGAGTTGGAGATCATTGAGCTGAGAAGACAGGCAAAATACATACTCAGCTTCAGTCACTTGCTGGCTCCTGCCATCACTGATTCACTCATCAGTTCAAACAAGTATTTGTTGGTGTGCATGCTTCATCCACTACACCCAACCAATCGAACGATAATGAACGCTGTCTCTGTCATCTGCACTGTGACAGAGAGGCTCATCAACCAGCATTACGATACAACTACTGCAAAAGTGTAGAGGAAATCATCATGAAAATCAGGGTGGTAATTGGTAGCAGAGATGTTCGTGTTCCTGATAGCGTATATTGCCAAGTAGCACCTGTTTATTTCGACAGGGATCACGGGACAGACTCTGGTGAGCGGGCGTTCGCTGATTATGAGCAATGGCGCGCATTCCTGATGGATTGCAAAATGGCGGATTTTTCCACCCTTATTGATGGTCATCTGGCAAAAGGACTCCTCACTCATGAGGATACTTATGTGTATCTTCCCATCACTGGCTTGATCAAGGAATCCCTTCTAAAGGGTAAGGTTCCTATCAATCCCGAACACATCGCCATGTATGAGTGGTTCTCACATTCTGTTGCGATAGCAATGGAAAAGCAAGAGCCCACTATCTACATCAAGGCATGGAAGTAATCGCGGGTACACAAAGGCCAGCCATGTATGGCTGGCTATTTGCCGTGTTCTGAAAATATTCAAACATACATTACCATTAGGTGAGGGTATGTAACTCTTTTCTAATGGGGGTAATTACGTCAAATGGAAAATGGATATCTCGGTCAATTCGATCTCACAGCTAGTTTTAGCGTCCGATCTTTTCTTGATTGCGATGCCTTGATTGGTATTCACGATTACATTACCACAGTGAATGAGTCAAGCACGCTGCATCAGTTCTACAAGTACGTCTGGTCTGACATATTCGGCAATTACGGGTATGTACCGCCTGCATGGGCTATAGATCATTGGGTGGCGTACTTCGAGCATGATGTGGTAGCTAAGCTGCCAAGGCACAGCGGTGATGTTTTGCATGGCCAGTATGCACCACTGTACAGCACCAAGATGTGTGTATTGGGTTCACTACCTGAATTTGGGTATGAGGAATATCTGCCGTTCATCTGGATCTATGGAAAGGAGAAATACCTGGAACCGATGACATTCGATAAGCATGTGGCGAGGCTTCTGAAGAATACATCATTCAGTCTCGGTATTACTAACATCCTATCAAACTTGGATAGGAGTATGTCTGATGTGTTTGAGGCCCTGCGTAAAGAAGCCTACATTCAAAACGAACAAATGCAACACGAGCGCAAGAACTGGAAAAGGAACTGAGAAATGACCGAAAAAAATAAGAAGTCCCAGAATGACGACCTGTCCAAAGAACAGGCACCCAATAACGCCCAAGTGATGGGTACTATCATGGATGCTGGTATCAATATCCTGTATATTGTTCGTCACACAGCAATGTACGACTTTCAGATTGAACGACTGCTCTCCAAGCTCAGGCTTGAGGGTGTCGATCTTGAGTTGGAGCTGGGCATGTTGCTGGCAGGAAAGTTCATTGATACTGAGCGGGATCACTTCAATTCCTTTGCTCTCGTGCAGCTGCACACAGGGTGCCCAGTAACCTGGAAGCGTCAGCGGATGGTTCGGATTACAGATAAGGGCATCGCTCGTCTGGACCAACTCAAGGTGGTGAGCGATGTCAAGTTTAATAACTGGTTCCACAATGAAGTAAGAAAAACCATGGAAAACCACGGTCCTGTGAAGTTGGACTATTTGATATTGAGCATTCTCAGTATCTGTCCTGCATCATGCAGGCTGCTCGTCAGTATTTTCAGTAATGCCGGCATGGCTGTTATTTTTGGCGAGGTAGCTGACAATCTCTTGTTTCTGTCTAGCTTGAGTCGTCGCCGCCTTCGGAAGCAAGAAGAGAGCGATGTTTATGAGCTCACCGAACGAGGGCACGCATTGCTTGCAGAAACGCATTTTGATAAGGATAGCAGCTACACAGAAATCATGAATGTTATCCGCAATGAGATCCAGGTTTTCATCCATAACAGACAACTCGCCGGCTTCATCGATGATGTGGAAGATCTCCAGCGCGTAATAGCTAAGGGAAAGGACATGACTGAAGTTCAGCAAAAAGCTCTCGATGAAGCTCTACAGCAGACCATCGACGAAGCCCCATCTGTCGAGAAACCCAAAAGCCCTGAAGAAGAAACTACAGTGAACAAGTTCAAAGCATCTATTGATGATCGACTTATGCGCACACCCGAATGGAAAACGGTGTTGGCAGTTCTTATTGGTGATTACGTTCTGACTTCACCACAGCTTCGAAAGGTCGCAAAAAAGCTTGATCCGGATTCCAATGACGGCACTACGGTTGAAGCAATGTCTTTCATGCTGAAAAACCACCTTGCTTGCGTTGAGAGCAAAAATAATCAGTTTAAACTTACATCCAGTGGTACGGAGGCTGCGATGAAGTTATCGTACCTTGGTGCCATCAACATATTTTCTGCAACCATACCCGCCGCTGTGCGCGAAGTCGTGAGTGAAGAAAAGCAAGATGACTGTCACAACACACCGGCAGACACCAATAAAATTGATCTGGATGATCTGATTCATGAGACCGAAGAGATGTGTCGGCGGGATGCAGAGGAGGCTGTGAAAACAATCGAAAAGTTGATGGGTAATTTCTTTCCGAAGGGGGAGATTTCCAGCAGTGCCTTTGCCAATCGTTTCTTGCCCAGAAAACATCTCGATCTGGTTAGGGAATCGAAGTCGGTTCTTGACCGTTTTCGGAATATTGAAAACACTGTGGATAACCTCAAATCCAATCTGGAGATCGCAGAAGCCAAGATCTTTTCTCTTGGGGAAGCACTGGCTCAAGCAAGACACACCGCTGAGCATGAAGTGGCAAAATTTCAGCAGACCATCAGTGATCTTCAGAGCAAGCTCGATACTCTCATCAGTGGCGGAACGGCATATGTCGGTAAGGCCATCAATCTGAGCCTGAGTGATCCAGCCATCGTCATGCTCAAGATCCTGTCGAAGGCGCCCGATGCCATTGGGTTCGTCTATATCCAAACTCAGACCTTCATTTCGGTAAAAAGTCTGGCTGAAGAACTCAGTGAATGCATTGTCGGCACTACCGATGTTGACGGAAAACGCACGTGTGTGCTCACGCCGATCGGGAAGGAAACTCTGAGGCTCTGCAAGGACGTCATCAAGAAGATCGATTTCAACAACATCAATGCTGTCAGGCCGTTCGAATAAACGGTCACATACCCATACACACAGACTAGATTGCCTGTGTGTATGGGTGAGCTTGTAATTGTGTTTTACATCATCAACGGAGAAAAAGATGACCAAGATTAACAAAGCTGTCCACATCACTGATGCCTTCCTCAAGCGCCGGGCTAGCTCCATCGGGGACTACTTTGGTGCTCATGTTCCGCTGATGCATTTGTACATGGCTGCTGAAGCACCTATTTCAGGGTTTGTGAATACCAAGACATTCAAGCTCAGTTCTACGAAAGATATGCTCAACGCCATACCTGAAATGAGGGCGTATCTGGAAGAGGATCATGAGGGCAATTACACCATCACCAGGGATGGTTTTAGGTTCCTAGAAGACAATTTTAATAGCAGAGATGCTATTTTCTCCATCAGCACAAGAAACTTTGTCAGGGTCACGAACTAACAACTTGCAATAATTTCATCTGGACAAACTGTATTGAAAAGAGGTTGGTGATGGGAGATTATACTCGTTTGACACTCAATGTCAAACTCAAATCCGATACTCCCGTAGATGTTCGGGAGATATTGACATTCCTGACATCGGATGGTGAGATAAGTAATGCACTGGCTGAGATCATTTTTCTCGACCAGTTCCGGATCTTGCAGGTTCTCGATGATCCCTTTTTCAAATGTGATCGATGGTCGTCAGTGTTGAGTTGTTCCTGCGTCTACCTACCATCGACGTGTAAGAACCAATTTATCCAGGAGGGGGATGAGTACCGTCTCATTGGCTCGGGCAGTATCAAGGAGTACGATGATGAATATGTCAAGTTCTTGACATGGTTATTGCCGTACATGACGGTATCTGAGGGCGATGTGATTGGGTATACGGAGTTTGACCTCGATAAACTACCCAAAAAGACTTTCTCCATAAGCAATGGTGCTTTAGCTTGCTCCACCGAGCGCGCTCCAGCCCGTTGGTAATTATCCCACCAAATCCAAGAATGAAAGGAACGAAACCATGAATAATGCAAAAGCCACTCCTGCCTCAATGCAGATCCTGAAGTTTCTCTCGTATGGTCCTATGACCTACGCCAAGATGGTTGAGGTGAGTGGTAGCCGCTCTATGGCTGCTGCCCTCTCCACAATGGGATGCAAAGGCAAAGACGTCGTAGTTAGCAAGACCGTCAAGAATGAATCGGGTAGCTTGTCATTCCTGAATGTTAATGAGTACGCTATCACGGAATACGGCCTAACCCGACTCAAGAAGCATGAGCAGGAAAATGGGAATGTCGTCACTCCCGAGATCCAGACCTATGAATACGAGATGCGTCCGATCGATATGGCAAAAGAAGAACTCAATATTTATCGGGCCTGTTCCATCATCAAGTTTATCGATTGGGCGTCTCACAGGTCGCTTCCCAAATACGAGCTCAGGAATTCCGAGCTTCTGAAATGCATTGAGGGTAGTGCTCGTAATCTATTCTCACCACCAGCTACCGATCTGATGAATTATCTCTTCGGCATCATTGCTAATGGTGACACACTGGTTCACATCAGTGACTTCCAAGAAGATGGGGACTATGTCGTCAGTGTCAGTGATGAAGGCATGAAGTTCCTCAGTGCTTTCGAAGAAAACCACGGCACTGTGGTTTTTGATGAACTGAAGTTCGCCCACCAGGACTACCAGGATAGTCTGATCACCCCCCAGTCTCTTGCTGCTGGGGCTCAATCCGATGAGTATTTCAATTGGAGGAAGCCTCCTGTTCCTATCGGACCTAGCGAAGAAAAGAACAACGACTCTGGCGTCGATGTGTTTTATCGCGACGTTTACGAGTTGCTCTTGAAAATCAATGCTTTCGGAAATGAGTTTGGCACACCGCTCCAGTGTTATCTCAAAGAGATCGGTTCTCTGGTCTGCAAAAACAATGAATCGATCAATAGCATCGTCGTTCCTGGTCGGGATGGAAATGTCTGCCTGGCATATGGGCATTTTGCAGGGTATGTCCGCATTACCGATGCTGGCTGGAAGTATTCCAATCAGTACTCGGATGTGTACAGGGAACAAAACCGCAAAGATGTCTTCAATAGCTATGAACCTGCGTCAGCGACAAGCAAACCTGAACCGAATGTCTCCATGAGCGCTATGAGCGATGGCCTCGCTGAGTTTCTTGGCTCAGTTACCAATCTACTCACTGCTGCTACCTCGGCTTGCAATCTGTCTGAACACGCTCTGAAGCTTTTGGCAGAAGAAAGGACTGCCAGGTCAATCGAGAATTCCAAGATCATCGAGACGGCACAAAAGGCTGTTGACAATCTGTCTGCCATGGAGACAAGACTCAAAGCTAAAGAAAAAGAGCTGAATGATTCGTTGAAGGAAATGGGTAAGTTCGTGCTCAGCATTACGGCTGCCACGATCGACAGTGCAACAACCAGTAATCTCATCCACAACACTGGTTTGCAGCCCACTGGTGGCGTTGTTGCTACCGAGGAGCACATTCCTACCACTACCAAAGCTCAGGCCCGTAAACGCCTGCCTAAGGTCGTGGTGGCTGGTCTGAAGCCTATCCAGTCAGCTCGTGTTGTTCAGGCATTTGCAAAAGAGCTGAATGTGGTTTGCTGGAGCTCGTTCGATGGTGCCAATACCTTCAACGGTCTGATCAAGGAAGCTGATGCCGTCTTCATTCACACAGCGCATACCAGTCATCAGATCACGGAAATGGCATCCAAGTTTCAAAATCTTCGTATGATAAACGTGCCGGGTGGCTACAGTGGCATGCTCACTGCTATCCGTGCATACCTGAAAGAACAATAACCCACTACCCACACCACAGTCCCACAATAGGGCTGTGGTGTGATTAGGAGTAATTCATGGAAACTGGAAAGTTGATTGAACAAATCAAAGCTCGTATTGCAACAATTGAAGCAGGCCTCGAACGTGTGCAACACCACTTCAACATCGATGTTGCTGAGAAAGCCACTGCGCAGTTGGTTCCTCAGATCCATCGTCTCGACTGCATTCTGTCGGTCTACGAGAACGTCGACGGTCTTGCCGAAAATGTGTTCGACGACAGTACGAAGATTCTCAAGGGCATTCAGGCCGATCTGGGTGGTTCAATTCATCTTGTCGACTAGTCTTTTTTAACTAGCTGGAGAGATTTATGGATAAACAAGATTCTGAGTTACCGACCCCGGTCCTCACTGGCGTCCTTGATATGAGGGATTGTCCGGGGCGGGGATGTATGTTCCAAGGTGTGTTCAAGATGGGAGAAGTGGTCTATCTTGAACCCGTTGATGAACACGTTTACTTCGATTTTGTTCATGCGAGATGATCGCTGTGTGTCTCTGACTGCTCTGGAGAAAGAAGAATGAAGTCTGGAATCAAACGTACCTCAAACAAGATCTTCACCTGTGCCAACGGTGACAAGGTGAAGGTGCATATCGAATTCACGAAGATGGCGGCCTCCAAGAAGGTGGATAGGCATTGCTGGTTCACCATCAACAGCACTGTTTCCAAAAACAGGAACTATGCTGCCGAAATCCTCATCTTCCTTAATGCTGAATTGATGAGGTGCGATAAGTGCGCAGTAGCACATGCACAGCAATTGTTCGATACCCTCCTGGCGCGCGAAGCAATCAATTTTGGTGTCGTCAAGAATAAACGACCGATCCTCACCAGTGCGAAGCGTGTCACTCTTCACAGCATCTGTGAAGATCTGGTCGAACAACTGGGTTGGGACAATGCCGGTTTCTGGGATGTGAAACCCATCATCTTTCCCAACATCCCTACCACACTCAGGAAGAAAACTGTTCCGGGTGTGTGCTGGTGGACGTATGCATGGAACACCCTACAACGTATGAATGGTGGTAACGTTGCAGCTATTTCTTACAATGCTGCTGAGATGACGTTCTATGCCACAATTTCTATCGACAAAGACCAGTGCTCAGCTGTGTTTCGTCTGACTGGCGATACTTCTTTGCCTGTTGTGAAAGTGCTCAGTCCTCGTGAAATTGAAGTCGGCATACCTGCTGATCCGGCGTTTGCTACTGCCGATGTGATGGAGTATCTGAAGTATCCTATCGGTGAATCTTTGACAGCGGGATTTCTGACCCACTTGGTAAACAACTGCTGTCAGGTGAATCAGAGTTACATGAATGATCTCTTTATCGCTGCCAAGGAGGCATTCGAACCCAGTCTCACATTTGTAAAGAATGCCTCAAGCGTGCTGTGCTGAAACAAATCTCAGCGACATATAACCAGTAGGAGGTAGTTCTATCATTTTGTTTCAATGGAGGTAATTATGGCCGGTGCAATCGGACCAAGCAGTAACCTTCCTGGTAGCGTCATCGCAGTGCCTGCCGGGATGATGTGCGACAATCACGAAGGCCGTCCTGCGACGCGTCGTGTGGTTGGTGAGACGGATTCGTTTGGGTCCGAGGTCGAAGATCTGTGCGATGAGTGTTATGCGGATCGGCAGCAGTGGAGAAAGGACCACTCTGAGGATCTGGGGGAGTGCGAGCACTGTGGTGCTGAAAAGAAGCATGTTAAGCCCGCTCGCGATCCCGCTGAAGGATCTTGTGGACCTGTCTATATGCTGTGTCCGGAATGTGCCAAGCGCATGTTCCAGGATTTCATTGGAGACTAAGATGTCACCTGGTGAAAAGGTGTTTGAACAACTGTGCGATATACCGGAAGTGTTGCCGATTGCATCTCCGGTCACTCTGGACAATCGTCCGAAACCGGGTCTCTATATCGGAAATCGTCCCGGCGGAAAGCCGATGCTTTACGTATCCGGATATGGTGAATATCGTGGATACATGGTATTGGAGGTTAATGAAAACAATAAGGGGATGCACGTCAGTGTCTTCGTCTTTGCGCGAGAACTCCCCAACCTCCTGAAACTCAAGTTCAGTGCTGTGGATCTGGAGAAGGAATTCAAAAATCCCAAACCGGATCTGAACAAGATCCTGGGCATCCTGCACAAAGTCTCTGGATGTCTGCAAGAAGAGCATCCGCTGCTGGCGAAATTCAATCGAGTCTACGCCAAGTACTTTAGCAACTGGGATAGCTCGGCATCATCACTGATTGCTGACGATGGTCTGAAAGCCATCGAGTACAGCACGGTGCTGGGTAAGGTTCGTGTGCTCTGCGCCAATGATCGCGAGATCAGCATCGAGTACGATGATCCTCGCATCAAGGCCTTTGTTGAGGCCGTCGGCGGCAAGGGAATGAATGCGCTGGATCTCTTGCTGGACGAGCGCAATATTGCCGACATCGTGAAAGAGAAAAGCGACACGATGATCAGCTATCTGCAATCTATCGCAGAAGTTTGACAGTGGTCTGAAGTTGCAGTAAAGTATCATTTCCTTCAACGACATAACAGGAGAAAAGTATGTCGCGTAACACACCCAAGGTTGACTTTGTCCGGTTTGACTTCTTCTGCATGTTGAACAATATCAACGTGCATACTGCTCTTGCAGTCTGGGAGCAGCAAAAGAGGTTTGGTTCTTGGGACCTTGGGGTCTACATCACCTCTGCACCTTCGCGGGAAACTATCCGCAAGGCCCGGAAAGCCGTCGAAGCTTATCTCGACTAATGTTTCATACCCTCGTTGGTGACAGGAGAAAAATACCAACGAGGGTATTTTTATGAAGACAAACAGGAGATTGAAATGAAACTCGCATTCGTTAACGAAGCACCGAGCAGCAACTCCAATTTCGGCCATGGTTTCATGGCTACACTCTTCGAGCACATCTTTGTGCCGATCGCAACGCTGATGGGGTTCAACCCCAGCTTTATGTTTGACAACACGGATGAAACGGACTTGTTCCGCACGTTCGCGATCGCCCCGTTCTTCCGGGAATTCCCGGAATCGATCTATGCTGAGCCGCTCAAGGCTTGGCGCAATAACGGCCGGGTCACACTCAAGGATTGCCGTTGCAATCTGACCATTCTCCATCACGCCATCGCAGCCTGCACACTGGCAGATTCTTTCATGATTCGCGGCTACATGCCTGTGATCGGAAAGAACCTCCAGGTGATCGTGTATTCTCCTGCTGGTGAAGACTCCAGGACCAGCGAATACACCAAGCTTGCGAAGCTCGATACCAACGGGCACGAGTATGTGAAGCCCGTTGAGGTGATCCCGGACAATGTCTTCCGCATCGCCAAATGGTTCAACTTCGGACGCAGGCATGATGACCATGTCGCCCAGGAAGCGTAACGATCAGTTACATGGCCGCCCACACAACCAGAGTGGCCATCTTTGTTCCCTAACAGCCTGGAGAAGCTGTTAGGGAACTTTTTTCTTTTCTGCCGTAAAACAAAATAAAGCAATCTTCCCTTTTCCATTATTGGAGTGTATCGTGAAATACTTCATCGCATTTCTCTTGTTTCTGTTTGCCGGCATTTGTCAGGCTGTTCCACCTGACACTTGCATCTATATGAAATTCAATGCATCTGGTCGCAACCTGGTGCCCGCTCCCACTACCAACCCCGACGTCTATGCCAATCCCGGCAGGACCAAGATCGGGACGCTCGATGTGGGAGCATACGTCGTTCTCGAGACCAAGATCGAGAAGGGTATCAAGTACTACTTGATCGGCACTGCGCCAGGAGAGAAGGACGATCCCATCAAGACCCTCGGCTGGGTCAAGGCTGTGGATTACCTCATCGTCCCCTGGCGGAACTGTGAATTCTGAAGACAACAATAACGGAACACAAAAATGACGACAAAGAGCAAGTTCGATAAGATCTTCACTGAAACGGTGAAGGAAATTCCCTTCAATCCCGCGTGGTCTAGCGGGGATGGATTCTACGACAGAGCTGTGGCAAGTGGTGAATCCTTCGGGATGACTTTCGGGGAGACTCGTAAGTCCGTGACGGCCGCTGGCAAGCGACTGCTCTTCCACTACACGCCATTGGGCATGTTGGTGGTGTTCGAACGCTACATGGCAGCAGAAGCCATCAAGACTGGCAAGTTCGCAGTGGCCTACAGCACCACAGCAGCCCTGCGTGAGTCTGGTTTCATCATCGACCCGACTGCTCTGTTCGATACGGACCTGGAGTACATCTTCGGTGACATGCCGCTGGGTGGTCGTATCCTGCAGGTTTACAAGAACTGCAAGAGTGCCGTGCGTAAGCATCAAGAGGACCAGCAGAAGAAATAAGACGTACAAATATTCACTCTAGATGCCCAAGGCATCTAGAGTGAATACCTTCTACTATGTTCTTTTTTTTTCAGTCAACCAGATGAACGGTTACGAGTATTCGAGGATCTTCATCAAATACTTCTTCGATGACAGGCATCACTTGATCCAGCGAAAGATTACCTCTTCCGCATCCAATCGCAGGCATGGAGATAGATGCAAACTCCCAGCGCAGATCATCCGCCATATTCAAAGCCAGATCTCGCAACTCGACCAGTCCTCTCTTGATCAGATCAACATCACTGTCTCGCCTCCAGTCATTCTTGGTGGCTAGCATAGCGATAGTGGCGCCTTTACCTATCTTCCAGCTACCATCCACCAGGATACACGCTTTGCGTTTCATCAGGCCACTCATACAGGCATCGATGTATGCTTTCCTACCAACAGCACTCATTCTGTTGCTAAAATGCAGCGCAACACCAGCACCCATCACACCCACGCAATTCACAGGACAGACATAGATGTCATATCCTTCATTCAGGAAATTGCTATTGTGGTTTACACGAAGCATACTTACCTCAAAAAACTTCCAGAAGAATGAGGCTAATGCCCCACCCCTCTGGAATAATTACTTCTTGGGCGATTCCATGTTGTTGAATGTGTTCGCTATGGCATTGACCGTATTAGTATCCGCAGTCAATCTTTTCTTGGATATATCAATGAGCATATTGCATTGCTCATGTGACAGATCCATAAACTCCACCCAACTGAGCTTAAAGTACTCGCCGACCTTGTAACTTACAAACTCCTCAGCGCGCTCGTACAGCAGACTGGATGTCATCGAATCTTCACACGAGTTAAATGCAAAGATACCAAAACTTGAATCAACATCAGTATCATGGTTACGAATACCATATGCTGTTTCATACTTGTCAATGAGATAGAACTTAATCTCAGAGGAAGATAGTTTTTTGGTCAGCGAGATGAGTTTTCTTATCTCGGAGTCGATGACTTCGATGGAGTTGGCATACCGAGGATTGGAAGGGTCTCCAAAGTCGGGATCGAAGATGTGAGGCTTGCCTACACCCGGTTTGCCACTCCAGACACTTTCTGCGCGAGCAGGATAAAAAAAACCATGAGAGGCTCAATCGGAACCAGGTACTTGAACTGCTTGAGCGCGTCTTTCTCGCGATGGCCGCACTTCGGACATTCCATGTTCGTGAGCGCGACGATTGCTGATGTCGAGTCGGCCATGAATTCCGAAATCTCGGCCTCGAGCTTGGTGCGGACTTCATCATCCGAACTGAGCTCTTCGAGCAGCTTCGTCAGCACATCGTCTTCCAGCCGTTGTTTCTTGACCAGAATCCCATCCGCATCGACGCTCTCGATCCAGTGCTCGAACTGACGCAGGTACGATGCCTTACTCATGTCACTGATGTGACGATTGAGCTCATTCTCACTGAGTTCAACTGAGGTGAGGTTCATCACTCGCGTGACGATGTTGTTGATCCACCGCTGGCCCAAGAACAGGCCTTCGTTCATCTTCGGGATCTTTAGCGCTGCCTTGATACCGTTGCCGAGGTCAACATCGCGACCGTGGTTGAGGACGAATTCATCGCTGTATATCTTGAGCGAATCCTTGGTCATCGTGCTACCGCCACGATTGGTCATGTGTGCGATCTGACGTTCCGAGAACCGCTTCTCATCAACCCAGAGCATCTTGGCGAGGTTGATGATGCCAGTAAAGACGTGCTGGCACTGAGCCGGGTTGTTCACGCAGGGGCGGGAATACTGGAAGCCGTTGCGATAGACGGTCAGCGCCACACCCCAGATCACGACGGGCCAGTCGAGTACGCTGAGGTATTCTGCCAGATCCGAGTTGTCCAGATCCTTGACACTGGTGTCGTAGACGTGGTCAATCACGAATTCCATCATGATGTTGTTGAACGTGGCGTTCACACTGGACAGAGCCATACCCCAGGTCTGCCGACCGAGGTTGATCTTCTCTTCACCGATCTTGCGATGCAGCTCGAGCAGTTCAGATTCAGTCGGGTTACGCAGAGTGAGCCAAAAGCCCGAGTGCCAGCACGGAATCTGTAAGGACGTACCGCGACCCAGCAGAGAACGCACCCTGCGAAGAGCGTGCTCACCCGTAGCCGGCACACCGACGTTATCCTTGAAGCGAGGCTCAGCCACCGTCAGAGGACCGCGTTCAGATGCGATGGTCTGTGCGAAGACAGCATCCTTGCGCTTGATGGTGTTCGTGTAGTAGCCGGGAGGCACGGCCACACCGCGAGATTCCTTGAACGCCTTCTGCCAGGGCGTGTCGAGGATCATGTTCGGTGCAGCAGAGATCGTCTCGATAGTGTCGCTCGAGTTGTCTCCAGGAAACACCAGAATGGAGTTGTCGGGGTCAAGCACGCCGGACTTGGGCTGAACAGTTTGTTCGGCCGTCTGGTGAACGATGTCCGGATAGGTCATGTCCACGATATCGATGGAGATGTCGACAGAATCAGGACCATTGACATCTCCGCTCACTGGAGCAGCTTCAGTGGCGGCGGAGTTGACCGGAGCTTCATCGATATCGACTTCTTCGATACCAATACCGGAATCAACCGCGGGAGGAACTTCAGTAGCCGCAACAGCCACAGGTTCCTCATCCACAGCAACCATCGCCGGATCAGTGATGACTTCTACTTCACGATCGCTCATTCTTGCACCTCTTCAGGTTTCTGCGTGCCTTCACCGGTGACTTCAGCCGTCAAGCTGGCTTGATGTTCGGCGGTGATTTCGCCATTGATGCCAGCATCGGCCTTGGCTTGCTGCACCTTGGTGTAGTTGATGTTCTCAGCCTTGGAGATTTCTTCGATCAGGTAGGAAGCAGTCGGCATCAGCAGCGACTGGTGCTCGTCCATCCAGCACTCGTAGTCGAAGATCAGCGAGGTGAAGTCTTCGATGTTGATCTGGTCCACAGGCACTTTGCCCAGAGTAGTGGCGCGATCCTTCAGATCATCGAGCTTGGGCTTGACCACTGCGATGTCGCGATCGAGAATTCGGAGGTTCTTCTCGACCAGTGCCGGGTCCTGGACGTTCCCGAGGATTTCCGGACGAGCGAAGGTGACGACGAGGGATTCGTGCTGTTGCAGCATCGAGTTGCACTGCACGTTGATCTTGTCGAGTTCGTCGAGTTGTTTGCCGGCCATCTTCTTCATGTAGTCCCGTTGTTGACGTGCTTGAGATTTCTTGGTCATGGTTGCGCCCTTGTTATGTGTAAAGTAAAGATGTCAGGAATAGTCTGACTAATCTCGCATACACTATATCTGCGGGGGACATAAATATTTACAAGGACCAAAGCTCAAATGCAAACTAATCTTGCAGCATGGCTAGTGGCAAATAACTCCCATGAAATCGTCGATCTCTTCAAGCGAGCAGATGAAATCTTTGATAACTTTGGAGTAGAAGATCACGAGGCTCAGTACGACGACCTGATCTTGGGTACGGACTTTCTGGAGCCCACTGATCAGAACGATGCTCTGATCGGATATACGTCCGATGTATTGGAATCCATCCTCAAGCAACACAGCATCTATATGGATGAGGAAGCCAGTCTTGAACAACTCGTCATCTCATGTGAAGCACTCTACAACCTGCAAAAGCTCCAGGATGTAGGGCATGTGGTTGACATCTGTGACAATAAGGAGATGGACAACATCGAGAAGCTCAGCGAGATCTTCAGCTACGCGACTTCTCACAAGCCTGAAGAATTCATGGGGTATTTCACTGATGTGGAAGACTCGTTGTTCAGAGCAATCTCGCTGAACCTCAAGAGCAAGTACTTCGACATCGATGACTTCCTGAGGGATCAGAATCTGATCTCCCCCGATAAGGTCAAGAAGATCGAGGCTCTGTATTCTGACTGCCCTGATTCTTTCCTGTACGGATTGATCAAAGCGGGTCTGCGTTGCAACATGTCGTTCGACTATTATCAGGAACTCTACAATCAAGAGCTGATTGAGTTGCCTGATGCTGAGATTGCCCGGAACCTGATTGGTATTGTGATTATGTCCAATTCCAGTGAGGGCGAATATAGCCGGCTGATTGATCCTTTCCTGTCGAAGAACTTCATCGACCTCAAACACTTGGGCGCAATACAAACCCACGTGCGTGACTTCTTCATCAGAATCAATCAAGCACCCAACATGAAGATCTCCTGAAATGAAAAAAAGAGATTACGTGGTTCAAGCATGCACGAATGAACTCTACAAGCAAGCCTGGTGGATGTTCTCGGCGTTTGCTGTGGCTGAAGACCTTAAAGAACCCAAACCATTCTCAATCAAGCGAGAAGCAGGTAAGGTGTTCTTCTTCAGTCATGAAACTGGTGATTGGGAAGTCATTGACGATGCCAAGGCGGAAGACCCGTTGTTCTCCATAGGCGAAGCACTCGAAATCAATGCAGGTGAAATACCCAACCTCACTGAAGGAAAAAGCACAACCACATACAAGAAGTATGTGTTCAATTGGATTGTTCTTGTATGGCCGTTCGGAGATAAGATTCCGTATATTGCCGATGATGACATTGGACCTGGTTTGATTGAGGCTGTCGTCGAACCCAGGCTCACCGATGACCGTGCACTCCATCCCAAACCCAATGCAATCTTTGTTAGTGAGTACTTGAAGTTCACTGAGGCTGCTGATTACCTGACTACCTTTACTTCACTGTTTGTTCCTGGTGTGAGTGAAGGTGCAATTACTCTGTCACCTATTGTGAAAGAGCTCAGGGATAAGCTACTCAAAGAACACAAGGATGAACTCACTGATCCTTCAGTCCTGGCAAAGATCGATGCTGAGCTTGTGGCGCTTGATAAGCAAGTACTCGACAAGGATTCAGCAGCAGGCTTTCTGATCGATAAGAAGTCCTACAACATCGTTCGTAAAAAGCTCTTCTATATGCTCGGTGCTGAAGAAGGCTTTAAGGAATCAACACAAGCTGACCCTGTTCTCAAATCCTTGTCTGAAGGATGGGATATCAATAAGTTCCCCACGATGATGTCCATTCTTCGAGCGGGTTCTTATAACCGTGGTGCTGAGACAGCCCTCGGCGGTGACCAGGTCAAGTGGATGCTTCGTGCATCTTCCAACATCCGAATCACAATCGATGACTGCGGTTCGAAGACCGGTGTGCCTCGTGTTGTGACGGATAAAAATACCGACAACCTTATTGGTATGACAGTCATCGAAGGAGGCAAGAACATCTTACTTACTGCGGAGAATATCAAATCCTATGTAGGTAAACGCGTTCACGTGCGTTCTCCGTTGTTTTGCAAGCTCGAAGCTACTGACTTTTGCAAGTGCTGTGTCGGTACTCGTCTGGCAGAACACCCTACAGGTGCATCGGCAGCAGTGGCAAAGTACGGTGACGTCTTCATGCTCTTGTTCATGAAGAAGATGCACGGTAACAGCGTGACTGTGGCTGAGCTTGATCTCGACGATACCTTGGGGTGATTAAATGGGTAATGGACTTGGTCAGCTCCTGGGTAAAGAAGTGTTGGAAGCTGACACACAAAAAGGATGGATAGGCGTTGACTTCGACGGTACATTGGTTGAGTACTACGGCGAAGAGAACCTGGAGAACATTGGAGACATCATTCCTGCCATGTATGAGCGCATTGTTAAGTGGCTCTCAGAAGGTAAGGAAGTCAGAATCTTCACTGCCAGGGCTGCTGACCCCATCCAACGCAAGAGAGTAGAAGACTTTCTTGCAGCACATGCACTGGGTGGTCTGATGGTAACAAACCTGAAAGACCCTGGAATGATCGAACTTTGGGATGATCGATGCATTCCTGTAGTCCCGAACAAAGGTGTCCCTCTTATTGAACAAGGAGCCGAACATGGCTAAAGATGTGAAAGAAGTCGTGACTGAAGATGCGGTTGTTGCTGAAACGACCACCGATACTCCCGCAACGGAATCCGCTGCGACGGATGCCCCGGTGATGGAAACTCAGGTCGTCGAAGAATCGGTTGCTGAAAGTGCGGCCGAAGAAGCACCTGTCTCGGATCGTGGACTGCCCAGCAGCTACACCCCCATCGACGAACTTCCGTATGTGGAGAAGGAAGGCGTCGTGGCAGAGACCCCTGTGATCGCTGAACCTGCAGCTGCACCTGAAGAAGCGCCGGTTGATCCGACAGCTCCTGCTGCTGCTCTTCCGCACAACCCGGAGCTCGACGAATATTCGACTCCTGAAGAAGGCCAGGTCATCGCTCAGATCAAGGAATACATCCAGGAGATGCGTCCTGGAAAGTCCGTGAGTGCTGCAAAGGCGGTTCAGCAGCACCAGCAGCTCTATCGGGCCATCACTCGTTGCATCGAGCGCTTCGGCGATGACTTTGATTCTTGCTTTGCCAAGATCAACAAGCTCTTTCTCAAGCACTCGGAAACGGTCTTTCACGACGATTACGCATTCCGCTTCCTCAAGCACATGAAGATGTCGGACGCTGATGTCAAGCAATACATCAACCTCATCCACGTCATCCGCATCATGTGTGACCCGAAGGCTCGGCAGGTTTCGCAGAGTCACGTCGACTTGGCAACCGCCCTCGCTGGCCTGTCCGAACGCGGCCGTGGTCGCGTGATGTACTTCTACGGTAAGTAATCCCAACTACACCCACACAGCCTTAAATGACTGTGTGGGTGTATGTGTGCGCTAGTTATTTTCAGTCACTTATTATTTAACTAGTCTTAGTAAGACATTAAGAATTTTGTTTCTAACCTGGAGTTAAAAAGTGAAAGCAATTGTATTCTACCATTCCGACCTTGACGGCCTCGCCGCCAATTTCGTTATGAACCAACACTTCGAGGGACTTGAGCATCTGGCAATGATGAGCAACTCGCCTGAAGAAATCCAGTACTCCAGCATTTGTTACAACTATGGTGACAAGATCCCCTACAATAAGATCGACAAAGACACGACAGTCTACTTTGTCGATGCAATGCCTACTCTTGACGAGATCAAGGAAATCTCCAAGATCTGCAAGAAACTGATCATCGTGGATCACCATGAAGGTCAAACGGAGAATGTGTCAATTGTCTGTGCCATGCAAAATGAAGGACACTGTGCAAATGTCCAGATTCATTTTGACACCACGTACGCGGGTTGTGTACTGACATGGCTCACAATCGGTCCTGGAAGTCCGATCTCACATACCCCTCCGTATCTGGAGCTCTGTCAGGATTTCGATCTCTGGACAAAAGAACACGGCATCCACACCGAGATGATGAATGAGTTCATGCGCTCTCCAGCCAATGGGCTCAACATGCGTCTGTGGCAAAAGCTCGCAGCGATGGACATGGACTCTCTCAAGAAGTATCTTGAGACCACTGATGCTGGTCTGGTGTTCAGCTACAAGTTCCGCCTGGCGCAGAACTATGCCAAACACAAGGCTGTCACCGTTCGCAAGTGGGGAAAAAATATTGCCTTTGGCAATGTAGTGAACGATATTCCCTTGACGTGTAATGAGATGGCATATCGCGAAGGAGTCGACTTCGCACTGAGCTATTTCGTTATCGCAGAGAAGGTGGTGTTCAGCTTCCGCTCTCGCAAGGATGGTGAGGATGTTCTTCCCTACGCCAAGACCTTGGGTGGTGGTGGACACAAGAAAGCATGTGGCGCTTCTCTGCCTCTGCATGAAGGTCTTGAGTTCATCAAGGAGCTGTACGCAACAGTGGTTGAATCTCCGGCTGTCGCTGAAAGCACTGGTGAGTAACACGAGAACCTCACCCTAGTTGGAGATTTTGGTAGGGTGTTAGAAGTCGATGGGTATCCTCGCTCATGCGGTCTAACATTCTTTTTATGTATGTGAGGGGCCTAAAATGACTACGCCCTAACGCATACTCAACGAAGAGCCCGCGCCACGAGAGTCGGACTCACATAACTGCCCGAGAGGCTGCTATCATGGAACATTAGGTACACTGACTAGAGCCTAGCCAAACTGCCCATAGATGAATGAGACGGGAATAAGCGGACTCGTCTATAAATAAGCTCACACTTAAATACGAAAAGCCAGTCGCAAAGGAGGCGGCGTAGAATGGAACATTAGGTGATGCAGGCTCCTCGCCTGCCTTCAATATCAATAACCACTTAAAGTGGAAAAACGCCAAAATTAAGGTTGCAGTCGCGACCTAGCCAGCTGACAATGCGTCGCTTCGTACCACTGAGGTGGACAAGCATAGCAGTCCCCCTGCCGAGATAGGGCAGGCCTGTCACTAGCAGATGAAAGGATTACCCCCACTCGAGCTAGAGCCACCTTAAACTAATCGGATATGCACATCCGATGGTTAGGCCAGGCTCTCCTACGAGTGGAGGAGTCATCTTTTTTTGCCGCATAGGAAAAGCTCTCAATGAAGATCGAAGATGAAAAAACAATCCAGGACTTCAAGATTCGTTTGGTGAAGTTCTGTCCTGAATTCAAGTCAGTGATTGACCCTTTGCAAATCAAAAAGATCATCACGGATGCTGTGAGTTTGCTGGGATATGGACAGATCTTCATTCATGCCGTAGTCCCTGGCCAGAAAAAAGTCTCGCAGCTGATGATGTACATCCTCCCGCCCACCAAGGGAAATGAGAGTCTGTGTTACCTCACCTTCTACGATGCTCGTGATAGGCGTGTGAAAGCAGCTTCGGCTCCCATTAAGAGACTGGGTGAATTTGTCTCTTTGTTCAACCAACAGGATCTCAACTGGCTCAATCGGGCGCAGTGCGCTGCACTCAAACTGTAATTGAAGGAAGATCATGGGTAAGTCATCAAAGCCCCGTAAGAAGTATGTCCCCAGGCAACAACATACTGGACCGATCACTCTGGCATCTATTGGAAACATCCTCCGGCCTCTGGAGAAGTTTCTGTCAGACCTTCGTAATGAAGAGGTCATCACTCAGAACGATGAGCCAATGCTCTACGATTGGCAAGACTTCCTGTGTCCTGCAATTCCCGCAATTCAAGGTTGGGTGGAATGTTTCGAGCGTATCGCCCGAGGTGAGCGAATCTTTGCAGACTGGAGCGGACTGAGGCAGTTAGCTATTGCGTTGCGCGATGATGCAGAGTTGACTTCCAAGATGATCGATAAGGCCGAGAAAGAAGTCGGTGTGTGTCGCCACATCATGAGGACTCTGACTCGTGAGAAACTGGGTAGTTACATGCGTACCGAGATGATTGCTATTGAACAAGAAGACATCGGCATCGCCACAAAACGAACTTTGGAATTGGTTGAATAAAACATCTGAAAGGAAAGAATATGAATCAGTGTATGTTTGCATGGGCGTTTATGCAACTCATTCGCGATAACATCAAGGCCATATACATCCTCTCGCATGACGAGGGATGTGGGCGGCTGTACGATGATCTGATTAAGTATTACTCTAGGCACCGAGGTCACATGCCTTGGCTCAAAGGTGAGGCCAATGATAGCCAGGGTGACTTCAGTAAAAGTTTCAGTCTCGACAGCGCAATCGGGACCGCCATTGGCATTGCATTGGACATCCTCAAGAATCCCGATATGGCTCCCTGGCTTCAGATGAAGATTGCGGATCTGAAAGCAGATTGTCCGCATGTCCTCTTTGGAGAAGCATACCAAATGTTCTCGATGAAAAAGCTCAAGGAAAATCTGGAACTGGGTAAGTTACCTGGTAGTTTTTCTTTGCAGAGAGCACACCCCTACACGATTCTTGTTGATACAGTGGTGAGCGGGTATGACAATTATGCTGGTAGTGTTAAGTTCGATACTTCAGAAGTAAAGGACGTCGACACTTTCAAGGATTTGATCGAGGCACTCAGAAAGTCCCGTAACAAACTCAAGAAGGATCTTGAAAAACTCCTGAAGGATAAGAACAATTGGCTCAGTGCAGCTAAAATCAAAGACCTCGATGCTGAAAGGATTGAAAAAATCGCCAGAAGCTGCATCTCGCAAATCCAGGATTGCAACTACGACGACCGATTGATTTTTGCTAAGAATCACAAAGAAGAACTCATCCGGGCATTTGTCCGAGAGATCAACAAACTTTAAGAATAATCGCCATGAAGAACAAGTCCAGTACCCCGGTCACGATCACTGACCCGACAATCATCGAATCCCTGAGGAAGGATGTTCGCACCTTTCTCAAGAACTACTACCATCTTCTCACCCTCTTCAGGCTCCCATACTGCAAGATCGTCATCGAGGCCCCTGTTGCAGATAAGGCGTGGATGATCCGCTTCTCTGTGCCGGGTGAGAATGATATCCAGAAAATCTCATTCTCTCGGTCTGCAGTGCCGGATAGTGGAGATGTGATCTGCCACGTCATTTACAACAACAGCATTTCCGATCCGATCCTGATGAAGGAAAAGGGTGCAGTTGCTCTGCACGAGAAGTATTTCAAGCTCAGTCAATTCACAACCGACATCATCAATGGGATGTATCCGGAAACCTTTAGTCTTCAATTTTAACCGGCGTCACTAAAATGGCCGTGATGAACGAACTAATCAATAAGTGGATTCAATCGAATGCGTTTCTCACTGCAGAGTTAGGCGACTACAAATACCACACTCTCGATATCACTAACCTGGATACTCTGTGTTTGTCCAAGTCGAGTGACGATATACTATCACGAAGTGTGACTGTGCATTTTGTAATCGCATGCCGAAAAACGGATGGTGTGTCTTTGCAGAACACAGTAAAGAAGCTCCTCGTCTGTCTGCGATCGCCAAATCTCGGGATGCCGAGAGTTCTGAGCGCACAGTTAATCAATGGTGGCGATAGCATCAACATTACTGGGTTATTTGAAGACAACAGAAGCAGTGTGATGGTGCATGATATCTTTCGCACTGCTATCCTGACCATTCGTGAAAACATGGAGTAAATGAAATGCAGGTATCGCACGCTCTTGCGGTAAGCACCATCAAACGCATCAGTGACGTCTGGCCCGAATTCGCAGAAGTTTTAGTGGGTGGAAGTTTGAATCTTGCTAACTGCGGCAATTACAATCTTCCGATGCTTCGCGGAAAAGTGCTGAACCAGCATATTGGTGTTCGTGTCGTTGTCTTGGTTTATGTCCTGGATGACGATTCTGTATTCAACATTCGTGCTGAATCCGTTTGGAATGAAACATCCTCCAAACCCTGGAAAGTCACAATGAGTAGCAACATTGTTCAGGAGATCAAAAACATACCGGATCTTGCCCACCCTATTCTGGATGAGCTCTTCGGAATGCTTTATATCCCCAGTGAAGCCGCCAATGAGAAATGAAATAGAGGCATAATCGCCTCTCAATTAAAAGAGGTAAACAATGCACTGCCCTGTGAATTTTGCACCCATGCTTCTTTCGAACAGGTTCATCGATCTCTTTTGCATAATGCTGCTCAGACCTATCGACAGCCTTTCAGTGGTCAGTGAATCCCTGGAGGATTTTGATCAGAAGCAAAAGAAGATCGTGTTCAGACTCAATGACACATCCTGCCTGAAACGCAAGACTCTCTCCGCCGTGCGTCAAACGCATGGTGGGGATTGGCTGGCATGGTTTGCCCAAACACCCGAAGCACTGATGTCTTCAGCATCTGACATGCTCGATAGCAAGAAACTGGTTTTCAAAATTCAAGACAAAGAGATCTGTGATCTCCTTGACGACATCGTGAAGGAACTCAAATGAAAAGTGTCCGCTTTTACAAAAAGAATCTGGATCTAGTGAGCAAGAGTATGGAAGCGTATCTACTCAACATCGGTGTGTATTTCTTCATGGTGACCTGCGGTCATGAAGGACTCAAGCATTCGTGGAGGATGTCCTGTCCTAACACCCACTGCTTTGGGAATAAGGCCTGCAAGAATAAGATGTGTCAGGCTACCAATGGGCTTTTCGATACCTATAAGCAGGCTGTCGAAGATGCCTGTAGTCAATATAAAAGACTCACACCTGCTGAGATGGAATTCCGTAAGGTGGAGCAACACCCCAGGCCTAAGCAAGTCCACAGCAAGGAAACAATTGCTTTGGTCGATGAATTTATCTCTGTGCTGGACGACTACAGCATCAGCGAACTGGTGAGGACCTATGACCTCGATGCAATTATTCGAGTAATTGATGACAAAGGACGTCTTAAAGAGCTGACGATTACATTCAGCCAATACAAAAACATCGACGACCCGGTTCCTGAAAGTGAGTTCGATATTTCTGTGCGAGTATCCGAGAACCAGGCCATCGCACTCGGAGTCATTACAGAGAGACCGATCTTTGGTGTGACTGGTGTGAAGAGCATATTAACTATCCCGTCAATAGCGATCCAAACAATCTTGAAGTTTGGTGTTAGGTTCGCTGAGGAAACTGTGGGGTGAACGTTCGTCCGTAAGGAGTAGTTGGATGCTGGAACAAATGCGCGGCGGTAAATTACCAGTAGCTATCAATGATTTCGTTTCTGCTCTCGAAGATGATTTTGTCTGTAGTGCTATCAAGGACATGAAGTTAGATTCGACCTTCTGCCGGCTTTTCAATGATGAAAAACGTGTTACGAAATTCATGCTCGTTTTCGAAAAACCCAAGAATGGTGATGAGTTGATTCTTGAAGCATGCATGTTTATTAGAATCTCAATAGCATGGCATGGCAAGAGCATCTCATTTGGTGGGTCATGCACCCACTATAATTCAAAGGGTGAGGGGGATGAGCGCGTGATGACTATCTCTGAGCCAGCCTGTCACAAGATCCTGAATATCGCACAGATCATTCGCGATGAATATGCGGAGTCGACTGTTTCAGAGACAGTTTAGACGAACATAGGGAATAAAGAAATGTCGAGTCAAGTATACAACCCCAAGTTGACTGAAGCCATCCGTGAGTTTGCGGCTTCAGTGAACGATGGTTTCATCAATGAAGCCATCAAGGACCTCAAACGCTACCTGTCAAGAGTCTGAGCGGTCATAACTCTACTAGACTACCCGCCAGGGTAGTCTAGTAGATAGTCCGTCAATGGACTATTTTTTTTTGCTATTAAGCAGCTATTTTGAAATCTTGTTCGCTGTTCGTCACATTGACTTCTTGCTCAAATGCTGCAAGCAGTTGCTCAAACGATGGAGCTTTGAACATGAACTGACAGAACTCAGAAGCGTTAGTGTGACCGCCATTGAGGTTAAGACTTTGATTACGGAAGATCTCTTCACTGATACCAATGATGTCGATGATCTCTCTGCGAGTAGTCTCACGTGAGACATTGTTAACAGAGATTCCGTTTGGATAACTGGCACTGACATCTAGCGTATCTTCAGGAGTGGTCGTTACGCACTCCCCGCAGCATTACCTGCAGCTCCGGGCTTTCCCTCGGATGTCGAGACTATATCTTCACCCTCTCATTTAAGAGTAGGGGTCTGCCATTTCCCAGTCACTTGACCGGTACGGGCGCAATGCCCTAGTCGTTGAACCTTCACCTCATTAGAGGGCTTGGCTGCGCGATTGTCCATTGTACATACTTCACCTTGTTACCATACCCGAGTGGTTAGCTCAGCCGCATACAGATCACTCTGTATGTTTGGTAGTGAAGTCTTTAGGAGTTCCCCGCAATTAAACAGATACTAGCTCATCGATTACTCGTGAGCGGGACCGCGGTGTATGTGAAAAATACGATACTTTGTAAATAACACATTGAACACGATGTTAATCCCCAAGATGTGCCCTGATATTTGTGATCAGTTCAGGAACATCTTTGAAAGGTCTCAGGCCGTTATTAATCACGAGGTTAGCGGCCAGAGTCAGAATCCAGCCAGTGAGCTCGAGAGTTTCGGTATCAAACTCTTCAGTCATCTCATCACTCGTGGTAGCGATCACTAGACCCTTCTCCAGGGCTTCAAAGTGAAGAGCATCCACCAAACGTCGAGGTTGTGACTTGAAGTGCCTGAAGTCCGACATTGCGGAGAACATCGGAAGCGTAACACTCAGATCAGTTGTCTTCTCATCGAGCAATTCCATTGACACACAGTCAAACAAGTTGTAGGCTATGTAATCAAATGGATAGTTCTGCTGCATGAATGTGTGCCATTCAGCTGTACCTTCCAAATGCTTGGCTGCTTCGAACTTCAGCTTCGTTACATTCGTCAGCTCTTTCTTGAGAATAGAATCAAGAGAGTAGCTCGGCTCCTCAGGAGATGCGAGACGAATGATGCGATACGTGCACATTGCATCGATGACGTAGAAGGACGATGGGCAGTATAGCGTATGCCAGCGATTAGCGGGCTTTACAGGCGTTTTCTTGCCACTGGCTGTAACCTTCTGCGGAGAGCCTGGCCGGTAGTTGCAGAACCTGAATTCAGGGGGAATAGAAGGGTCTGAGAACACCACAGCAGGATCGATGTTTTCCATCTCCAAAGAATCAAGAATCTTTGGTATATCGAAGTCCATGTTCCAGATAGCCACGAAGTCAGGCATCCAGGTATGGGCTTTCTCGATCAGTGCTTGAACAAGTGTGCCAGAGGTAGGGCGAACTTCAATCTCGATCTTCATCTGGCGTTCCTCAACATACATGCCGAGGTGCTTGTTTATCGCATCGTAAATCCTTTGTATCGGATTGGCGTGTCCCGCCAGAAAGTCTTCACGCACTACGATGAGAGCTTTGTCCTTCATTGAGATAGTGCCCATGATAGGTTTACCCGTCATGTCCACCATATCAGTTTCCAAGTCAAGCACACACACGGAATACTTGGTAGGCTGAATAGGAAACTCAGTCATGTACTTGTGTTTGATCAGCGCGGTGGAGAGAATGTCTGCACCGTACACATACGGACTTCTGAGTAGCTTTCTCATAGGGCCTTTAAAGCCCGTCTGCTCAAGTGCCCTGGCAATGCTGAACTGCATCTTCGCTTGAGTCGTCTCATAACGAATCAAACGTTCTTTCGCTTCCCATTCTTTCTTCTGAGTATGGCTCTTCCGAAAACCTTTCTTCGTAACGTAGAAGTCACGTTTAAAATTGGGGAGCAGTTTGATCCGAGGAACCTGAGTTCCATCTTTCAAATGCACCACCTCTTTTATGAGGTGCAAATCATTAAAAGACTCATTGGACGGACAGTGCACAACAAACCGGCACTCTCTTGAAATGATGTCTTCTTTCTTAATTTCAGCCATACATGCCTCGAGGAGATTCTCGTGACCACCAGAATTGCGATTGAGACTATCAAGACTCAATCCCCTACGTTCTTCAAAGAGCTTGCTGTCGCATATGAATCGCTTCGGCAAAATAAAAATACAGACATCACCAATGCTGAAGAGGTGTTTCTGATCGCAAAGATCATCAAACACCACACCAACATGAATGTGGAAGTGCACATCGAAACAGGATCTGCTGGAGTGATTGGTCCGGCGATCATGACGCCCGATGTCAATAAGAATCACCCTCTCTTCAATGCCATGCGCAGGAATTATTTCACGGGTCAGAACACACTCAACGACCTGGCTCGTCATAATGGTGAGCTGCGTGGGATGGTGAATATCAAGACGGGCTGGGTCAGTGGCTACTTCGCTGACGTCACCGGTACGCTCTACATGCCTGCATCCATCATCAACAACATGAAGTTCAGCACTGAAGAGGTTGCAGCCATCACACTGCATGAGTGCGGCCACATGTTCACATACTTCGAATACATCGCCAGGTCATTGACGACGAACTTCTCGCTAATGCAGCTGCAGGAAGATCTGTCCAATACCAAAGCACCGGATGAACGAGAAGCTGTGCTGGTGAGTTTTGGCAAGGCCGCACGCATTGGTCCTGAGAAGCTCGAGGAGCTCTCCAAGACCACAGACAAGAGCGTGATTAGTGCCGTAGTGCTTACAGCTTCTGCTGAAGAGTCCTATTCTGAACTGGGTGCAAACGTTTATGACAGCACTGCGTGGGAGTACCTCTCTGATGCATATGCCAGGGCATATCAGGCAGGACTGCCATTGACCACTGCGCTGGACAAACTCTATCGCTCTGGATTCAACATCTCGTTTCGCTCGATGCCTGTCTATCTCTTCTACGAGGCATTCAAGTTCATCGTACTGGGTCTGACGTTCTGGTCGGGTATCGGCATCCCGCTCGCCATCTTGCTGTTTGCGATGGATGGATCGAGTTCTGATTACGATACTCCCGAAGCACGCTTTAAGCGCGTGAAGATGGAGATCATCAAGGATCTGAAAGACCCAAAGATTTCCAAGTCCGATACCGTTCGTCTGACCCAAGACATCGAAGCTATCGATGAACTGCTCAAGACCATCCACGATAAGCGCCAGTTCATCGGTGTGTTGTGGGACTGGGTATCGATCATCGGACAGAAGCGAGTCAACTACACCAACTTCCAGAAACAGCTCGAAGAGTTTGCCAGCAATGACTTGTTTGTCAAGGCAGCTCAGTTGCGTCTGGCTTTCCAATAAGAAGGATATGAAATGCCGTACACTTTCTCCAAACTCGAACTGCTCAACTACATCGGCGATATCAACTTCGAAGCGGTCAATATCATCGATCGCACGAAGGTGCTCTCTGCAGGCCTGGCTGCTTTCCTGGCTCGTAAAGCTCCTCTGCCCTCCACCAATGTGGTGAACATGCGTGAGTACTTCGAGCAGAATATCGGACCTGATATCAGGGAAACGGTCGGAGGTTTCAATGAGATCTCCGTGGTCTGTACCGATCTGGTTGAAGAGCTCTGCCTCAAACTCTACCTGCTGCGTGCAGAAGCTGTCTTCTGCACCTTGGACATGCCTCTGATGGGGTGTGAGAACTTCGATGACAGGTTCTTCAACCTGAAGTTTTTCCTCTCTGAAGAAGACCAGAAGTTCCTGAATGCCAATTCTGTTCACATCGCTCTGGTGGCTCGTAGACTGGGCATGCTGGTTCCTGTTGAGCCGGATACATCCAAATCCGACCCTGCCGCTCTTTAACCTGCTGAGAAGGATGAGTGATGTCTTTGAATGACATGTTTGCTCAGGATGGGGACGATCTCAGTAGTGAAATTCTGGCTACGGACATTTCCATAACTGAACCTCCCTCCATGGTAACCGATGGTGTGGAAATTCACGAGATGCAAGTCGAAAATGACGACGCAATTGTCGGCATGGAATCCGTACTCGCAGGTTACGGGTATGTGTACGACAGCATCAGGAAGTCTGGCGGGATGAGTCGCGCTATTGCTCAAGAAGCAATGAGTGTCAATCCTGACTTTTGTAAGAATGTCTCCCCACTGGGTGGGTTTACGACTGCTCCTACCGCAACGAATCTGCGACAGAGCCTGGAGGAACTCAGTGTGGGTATCTGGGCAGCGATTGCTGCCGCAGTGGCTGCTCTGGGTGCACTGATCTACAAGTTCGTCAAGTGGGTCAAGGGCAGGTACTTCAGCGATGGAGATGATACCCTCTTCGATGCAGACAAAGCAAAAGAGAAGGACGAAGCATCCACTGATGCAGGTGATGCTCTCAGTGAGCTCTGCAGCGCTGATGCCAAGAGTGCTGGCCGCATGGCTCACATGAGTCTGGATGAACTGGTCAAGAAACTGCCTGAAGTCAATGGTAAGACTGAAGCCATTACCAAACTCATGGAGGGCGTTGATCCCATCGTGGGTGAGATCCTCAATAAAGGAGCTTTCTACAAGAAGGTTCTGATGATCTCCGACGCGATGGGTACCTGGACGAAGGAGTTCCGCGAGGCCACCAGTAAGCTTGCCGACGTGGTCAAAAACTCCATCGGTGAGAACGGTGAGGTCAAGTACGACAACCCGAAAGCTCTTGAGTTCATGCAGCGCTTCAATGAGGCTTGCAAGAATAAAGACAATCATGCTCTTCGTGGTCTGATTGGTAGCTCGGTGGCTGTCGTGATCAGCGGTAAGGAATACTCGATGTCTGAGCTTCGTAGTGAGCTCGAGAGCGATGTTCACAACCTCTCCGATCAAGCACCTGTCAAGTTCCGCAGCATCGAGGAGATCGTTCGTCTGTGCAATGAGATCAAGAGAGCGGATCTGTCTCAGCGCATCAATAAGGGCTTTGGCAAAGAAAGTTTTGCCATGCTCGATAAGGTGCAGGATACGATCCACGCAATCTCAGCTCGTGTGAACAGCGCCAGTAAGTCTTCCAAGAGTGACAAGGACGATGATGCATCCCGTCAGGCTCAGGAAGACTTCAGGGCATTCTTCAAGAATGTCAGTGCCAGCCTGTCTGCATCGTTCAACGACTACGTGAGTATCTCCACCAAGTCGATTCGTGCTTTCAATGATGCAGTGATCTATAGCGACAAGCTCGTGTGTCGAGCTCTGGTTGAGTACGCCGCTGGTGTTGAAGCTGTATTGCGTGATGAAAGCGTACCTGCAAACAATGAGGGTTCTTCTGACGGAATGGTCGACAAGACTGTGATGGAGAAGTTGGTTAACCTTCGCAGGAAGATCAAGCTCTGGATGCATGGCAGTTAAAAGCATACCTACCTACTCCCAAAACATCGGGAGTAGGTAGGATTTATGCCGTCTTATATTTCAGTGGAGTGCCTGATGTAGTTGACAGTTACTGCTTCCTGCACTGTCAATTCACCACTGGCCAATGAGACCAGCTTCTTCTTGATGCTCAACTTCGCAGCATCATCCATCAGCGTGATGATCGGATAGTTGGAGATCCCACCCAAGCCTTCGAGTTGGATACTCAACACGTCCGTTCCATATGCCGTCTTCAGAGCCGTGATGATGTCACTTACCGACACCCGAGTAGCACTCAGAGCAGTGAGTAGAACAGTGATCGTGGTATCATCGAGCTTACTGCGAAGACTGGCGTTATTGTAAACGTCATCCGTCACACTCAAAGTCACTGTAAAAGTCTGCTCTGCTGCAATGGACTTCTCGATACCATCCTGCACCATCACATTGACCACTCCAGTTGTCGTCTTCGGGTAGAAGAAGATACCTGTCTTCTCGAGCAGGTACTTCTTGACTTCATCAAGTTGATCAACGATCCAGGTCTTGATGAGTTCAGCTGTATCATCCCGATAGGTCACGATGCTGGAAGTGGTGGCGAACTTGTAGCAAGCATCCAACACAAAGATCTCCAGTTGCCTGGAAACAGTGCGGTCAGATACTTGGATCGGATTACCATTGGCATCCAGGACCACAGAACCTTTACGGTACTTGTAGAGCTGATTGCCACTAGCGTCCAGTACAGGATCGCCCTTCTTGTGAATGATGCTGTAGACCAACCTACCGCTACCATCATCGATTTCCTTGAAGATCGAGCCAGTCTTCGGATCGGTCTCGTAGATGTCATTCTCGTAGAACGCAAACACATCCTGATCGTACGTTTTGTACGCAATAGTGCTGGCAGTAGAACGAGCACGCTTCCAGAGGTTATCCAGAGCCCAACCAAAGCAAACATTCAGTCGTTCCTGAGTGATTGCTTGCGATCCATTGGGTAGCAAGAACCCACCAATTGCCTGGTCAATAGTCGATGCCTTATACTGCAACCCGAGAGAAGCTGTGGTGCTGATGAAGATGTCGATATCCTGAGTCAGAGCGATGGCAATGTCCTGAGCCTCCTTGTTGTACATAAAAGCACTGTTGATGATCAACGAGTCATTGCTGTCAAGATCATAGTTCGTGGTGATCTTGAACTCATAGAACTGATGACCTGTGCTGTCGGTGTAGCTGTAAACACCGTTTTGATATGCGCGAGTCTTCTGTCCAGGAGGAATGAATCCAATCTGAACATTGACATCAGTGCGATCGAGTGATGTAAACGTATCGTCAGCAGTGAGTTCCACCATCAGACTGTATCCAGTGGATGTTCTCGAGACGCTGTATGCGAGCACAGACACATTGATCAGTGCAGTATCGTTCTCATCAATGAAAGTCTTGGACTTGACCAAAGGAGCATCCAGATAGTACGCCCTCAGATCAAACTCATCACTTGACGCATCCAGGACATAGTGGAAAGGCGTATAGAGATAAGAATTGGTGCTCACATCAGCGGCCAGCAGTTCCGTACTGAGTGCTTTGAGGCTGGACAGCCTGGCAGTTGACAGATGAGTGAGGAATCCATCAGTCATTGAGAATAGTGCATCGGGGGTAACGGTTACCCGAGAACCATTGTCAACTACACCTGACAAAGGAGTCATCATGCTCATGGTGCACGATATCGTCCCAATGCACGCCGAGATACCAGTCAGTGTACTCTCATCTGCCGGAGGATCAATATCCTTCGTAGCCACAAAAGCACGGTTAGTGACCACGTCGATATTCTTCACAACAGTAAAGCCGTTGCGAGCGAGTTTGGTGGTGAGCTGATCAGGAGTGATCGGAACTACAATCTCGCCTACGTCATTCTCAATCACCTGAGAACGAAGAGTTTCCAGATCCAGAGCAGCAGCCCCACCACTGACATTGTCATCCGAGTAGACAATCACTTGCCGGAGAGTCGACATGGGTGCCGTATAGACAGACACGTCATTCGAATCGATAGCCAGCCAGTTTGCCACGAACATATCTGCTTGATAGTTCCCCATCACTGCATTATTCTTACCCTTGGTCTCGTAGACATCGATACGTACCGGTCTCGAGATCATGCCGGAGACAGTGTAGAGCTGAGGGATAGATGCAGTGACAGTATTCTCTTCTTGATCAACAGACAGCACCATGGTCGCAGTCTTGGGATCATAGACTTGATCAGTGTGTGTTGTATAGAGTTCAGTCCATGTGCCATCGGTATTCTGATGATACGCCCTGGCATAGTAGAAGCTATCGGTCAGAGCAACAGTGGTCTTGAAGTTCGTTGCTGCACTGGGTGACTCAGTCACACTGTTGATGAAGAACTGATCAGTCAGCACCTTCATACGCACCCAGCGACCGTTGTTGGTATCGGTGCTGTTGTTGGTAGCGGGAATGGCGTACTCCCAATCCACAGCATTCGACGACAGTGTGCGAAGAGGACTGATCACATCAGTATCGTAGATGATGTTCAGGCCACCGTGCTGCATCCGGCAAATCTCAATCGGATATTGCAGACTGTAGGTCACCCCAGCAATGGTGAAAGTAGTGTTGCGAGGAATTACCACTTTCTTGATACCCAGAGTAGTCACATCTACCATGGCGTTGAGCAGTTCAGACTCCTGAACCATGATGTAGAAGTAACACTCACTGGGAGAAGCAAACCTGCCCAGGTAGTCCTTATCGGACATATGTAGGTAGAGTTCTTCTTGGGTCATTGCCAGTCTGGGATAGCGTTGGCGGGTCAGCGTCCAGTGCTTATCGAAGAATGCATTGGTCAACACCACCATCGATTCGTGCAGCATGACAAAAGGACTGGTGGGGTCAACGACGTTGATGTCGCCATTGCTCACAGCATCATAGACAGACCAGATCTTCTGTTGTGCTTTGACAGGGTTGGCAATCAGCGCTGCCAGATCGTTTTTATAATCAGTAAGAGAATACGACATTGCTTAACCTTTCGAGTACAATGTGCCGTTGAGCGTTGATGTGAGTGTAGCGCCGCTCATCACCATGTTGTAATCCGTGTTCGATACCCACCATTGGAATTCGTAGCTGTCAGGATCAATACGAGGATATCCTCGGTGATTGAATACTGTCACTTCGCTCTGAGTGAGCTTGTGCATCTTACCTGCACGATTGGAATCCGTCATGGAACCATTGAACAAACACACCACATCATTGAATTCTTTGATGAGTATCTCACTCATGTATTCAGCACCAATGGCACGGAACCGAACACTGATCTGATCATTGGAATCATTGAAGATGCGATCAGATTCAAAGTTGAATGCAGCTCCGATTGAGATAGCTGTGGGGTACGCCGCATAACACGCACCAATTTTCTGAACACGAGTTTTCGTCGGGTCTAGAGTGATACGCCAGATACGCGTCTGGTAATCCACCCGATGCTCAATCCAGTTATCCATGTAGGGCATCATGATACCCTCGAACACAGCAGCCTGATAATAGATCCACATCAGTATTGCTGTGGTAATAGGATCACCCACCACATTTCTGAATGTAGCCTGCAAATCGTATGCGCCATTGATCTCCGCCGTATCATCGGTGAAACTCACAGATTCTCGTCTGTTGCCAGGAGCTGAGGTGTAGCTCTGAACTTCAACGTCAGGCCACCCGCTCAATGACACAAGAGTATTCGTGAACAAAGGCATGAACGCGCATTGCTGATCAACGAACGGGGTGGTGACATTGCCTTTTCTGCCGTCAGCTGCTGCTAACCTATTATCGAAGTAGCACCGAATGATCGTATTCAGGCTATTCTTCTGAGAAGTCATTAGCGGTTTCAAGATTCTCAGTGAGTCCAGGTTATCAGTGGTGAGGTTCATGTCAGGGCGTGTAAAGAACGTCATGCCGTACCCTTCACGATTGATAGGTATTGGATTTGCTGTATTCCGGTGATTGATGCCATGGAATGTATCGCCAACCGCAGTAGCTATAGGTCCATGACCAGTGTTGTACAAAACTGAATCCACTGTCTCAGCAACTTTGCCAGTCGTGGTTTTCAGGGCAGTGTTCACATCGATTGTCACTTTCGATGGATTGGTGCTGTTGTCAGTGCTGGCCATATTTTTCTCCACAATTCCAATGAAAATTTAAGTGAGGTTGTCCAATGTTTGATCGACTCATCGATGCCGCTGGCGATATCGGCTTGAGCGCTATCCGGCGCATTACCGATCTGTGGCAAGGCGCCAAATCCAAAAGTCTCGTTGATTACACCGCCGCTTCTCGTGTCGAACCGATTGTTCTGGTTGACATGGCGTGCGCGTATGTCGAGGAACTGCCGGATCTGATGCAATCGCTCCAAGCTCTTTTCTCCGCCTACTGGCTGCAAGCCTTCACTCTTTCGCTCAATGTCGGTCGCATCGATGTGATGCGTCATCTCGACAAGCTCAACCCCAATCGCAACGTTTCCAACTCAGCAGTCGATGCCGCAGGCTCTGCTGCGGGCTGGCTCTCGTCTCTCGAGTCCTACAAGTATCGCCTACCCACCTTCGGCAACAAAGCAGCAATGGAAGCCGAGATCATCGATGCTTCTGCCAGCGTCAACAAGGATACGCTCCTCACTGTCAAGGAGATGACGAATCTGTCCGTTGGCAAACAGCTCTCCGTCGAAGTCTCCGATGGTCAGAACCGTGGAACGATCCTGGTCTCTGTTCGACTGCTGGTCTCGAGTATCCTTTCGAGCGATCTTATCCATATTCTTTCGACCGGTAATAAAGATACTACCGCCAACCAACGCCGGCATGCCTGGAAAGCCGGTCGTTTGGAGATGATTGCTGACATCATCTTCGGTCGTGACCTGATTCGTGCGCACCGCAAGAATCTGATGAAGGACAAGACCGGTCTGTATTCCGAGATCCTGGAACGCCGCAAGAAGAACAAGCTCTCGGCGATCTTCTCGGGTAACCCGTCTGTGGCTACCGCGTCGAATATGCTGGTGATCGACTCCCAGACCATCCAGGCTCTTGAAGGTGAAACCGGACTGGACTTCAGCGATCTGAAGGATCGTGAAAAGATGCTCGATGAAACGGGTGTCATGATCGCCGCTGTCATCGACAAGAGCTGGAACCGTGTCAAGATCTACACGGACGGCATCAAGCATCCGACGGAACTCTCCATGCGTGATCTGAAGTCTGCCGGCAAGGGACAGGGTCCTGATGTGGCCGAAATTCTCAAGGCCTATCAACTCGGTAACTCGCCCCGGCTGTAATCTTTCAACCATTTTTAAAGGAGGTTATGAGGGAGCCTAGTAGGTATTCCCTCATAACATTGAAAACCATGGACTTCACGTCTTTCATCAAATGGCTTGCCCCGACCTTTGAGCGGGACAATGTGATCGAAAAAGCAAAGCTCTCGTCCGTCTCTCTGCACGAGATCGTGATACCGTCTTACAAGCAAGCCGCTGAAATGCTGCGGGGTTGGAAATTCAAATCCAAGCAGCTCGAGGCATACTTCAAGGAATTCAGTCAGCAAACAGGAGAGGGCAAGGCGTTCATCCAAGTCGTGTATTCCAAACTCCCCCTCCTGGCTGAAAACCTCGAGGAAGTGCAGGAGCTCGTCAGGAAGAGTTTCGACGAAGACATCGCATCCATGGGACTGACCTATTCCAAGGCCACTCTGATCCAATACGTCTCCGTTGCCGACTTCTTCATCAAGTACTCGATGAAGTTCCTCCACTACATCTATGTGATGGAAGCAGTCGAATACGAGATGAACGACATCGAGCTCTCGGAAGCACTCACTCCCGCGCAGATCGAATGGGTGGTATCGAACTTCCAGAGTTACTGTCTGGCATTCAATGCTGTCACGAACAACAAGTCTGTTCTGACCAAGGCACTGAAAGAAGTTCCCGATATCACCATCACGGGGGATAACGAGAAGATGCTCATGCACAACGTGGGTGCTCGCAAGCTCGATCCCCTGGGCATGCGCTTCATCAGTGCCAACTGGAATCCGTTCGTCTGGATCGGACTGCGGTGGGTGGAACATGAACACAAGGCATATACTTCGCTCAAGAGTGAGCAGAAGTCTTTGCAGCTGCGCGTTCTCTACCTGAAGCGTCTCTCCGAAGGCAAGACTGATGCCTCTTTGGAAAAGCAGATCCGGCATTACGAGGGTGAGGTTCAGAAACTCGGTGCTGAGATCGCTGACTACGAGGCGAAAGCCAACCGTTAATCGAAGGCTATCGAGATGATACGAGAACAACTACAACTTTATCCGAGGGGGTTCTTCGGAACATCCTTTGCATATGCCCCTCCCTTGCCGGATGATGCAGGTGATGCTGCTCAGAAAGCTCAGAGCCTTAATCCTCTGGACTTTACAGCACAACTGCTGGACAATGGTAAGGCTACTCTTCCCATCAATCGTGGTGTGGAGAAGCTTTATGCATTGAAGGTGAACAATACCCCTCAAGCAATGAGTTTTGACTTCGTGGTAAATATCATGAAGGCAGCACTCGGAGCTTTTGGTACTGTGAACTTTGCTCAGTGGGTGCTGGCTCAAGAGAAAAGCCCTTACGTCACCTATGCGCATTCGGAATGTCTGGTCGATACCATCCGCTTCCTCTCAGCGAAAGAGCGTAATCTTTTGCTTGAAATGTGGCCAGCGATGATGTCTGACAAGGCTAATCCGGGCGCTTATGATGTTGCAAAGGTTCATCAAGAGCTCAAGGATAGCAAGATGTCATCCATGTCGATGGAAGAAGTGATCCGTCGATGGGTCTCGAGACCTAATGGTATCTGGGATCTTCTGACATCCATGCACATTTTCTTCGGAAATTAAGGGTAGGCAGAACCCTGATCATCTAGAGTGATTTAATCTGTAAGAAGAACTGCCAAAACGGCCGTTTTAAACCTGTAACAGGAGAATCAATTCATGTTCCGCAATTTTGGTACGCGCAAGCCCCTGGGAGTTTCCCTGGAAGATGACACCCCCGAGGTGCCGGACGAAAGCACTGGCCCGGTTGAACCCGGTGTCGATCAGCTCGAACAAGACCTGCTCGAAGGCAGTGAAGAGCTCGGCGAAGGCATCGACAACGACGCACAGGTCGACGAAGCCGTCGAAGCGTCCAGCGAGATCGAAGATGCTGTCGAAGTCGCTGAAGCCTCGGAAGACAAGGGTGGCCTGGATGTCCCGGCTGCTGAATCGCTCCGCATCCTCGTGAACTCCGCCTGCCGCCGCGCTGGCATCAGTCCCTCCGGCTCCATGCCTGCGATGGAATCCTTCGGCCAGACCGGTCGTCGTCTCTCCAACACCCGTATTGCGGTGGAAGACTGGAAAGACAAGATCAAGGAAGTCTGGGTCAAGATCGTTGCCGCTCTGAAGCGTGCATACGAGTGGTTCATCGGCTACGTGAACAAGGTCTTCGGTGGTGCCGAGAAGCTCAAGAAGCGCGCTGAAGCACTGCAGAAGAAGGCGAGCGATCTCAAGGGCAGGCCCGAAGGCGAACTCAAGAACAGTACGCTGGCCAAGGCTCTGGCTCTGGGTGGCAAGTTCAGTGGTGCTGGTAGCGTCATTACCGGTCTTCCGGTTCTGAACCAAGCCGTCAGCACTCTGAATACCGAAGCCGACACCATGGTCAAGAATGGCGACACTCTGGCGGTGGTGGCTGGAGATGCTCAGAAGCTGAAGGGCTACAATTACGAAGGCAAGGTCATCACCGGTTCCGCTGGTGACGCATATGGTTCGGCCAAAGAAGGTTGGGGGTTCAAAGCCGGCGGCGAGCTGCTCGGCGGCATGACCCTGTTGGAATATGGTCCGAGCACGAAGCCGGCACCTGGTGTTGCTGCGCTGGCAGCAATGGCTCGCGCTACGCTCACGATCGCTCCTTTTGGCGGCAAGCTCAAGGAAGTGTCCGGTGAGGACCTTTCGATCGCCTCCCCGAGTGAGATCGAGGATATCGCCAAGAGCGCTGCCAAGGTTGCTGATGATGCCATCAGCTTCCGTGCTGCATCGAAGAAACTCGGCGACACCCTGAAGAAGGTTGTTGATGCTGCTTCCAAGGCTTCGGCCAGTGCCGAGAAGTCCGATGAAGATGCCGACAAGGCCAACCGTGAACTCTTCAAGGCTTGCAAAGAAGCCTACGCTTCCCAGACCAAGCATATGGCCTCGGACCCGGCCAAGATCGTCACCTACGTGGTTCGTGCCGCCTCCAGCGCCGTTCAGTACGGTGAAGCTTCGGCTGCCAAGTACAAGTAATCCCTGTACTCGGTCAGTAATAAACAAGTGGACTAGACCGGTTCATTCCGGTCTAGTTGAACCAACATCAAGAAAGAGGAATCAAAATGGCTTATCGTGGAATCATCGCCACTGAAAGTGCGCAGGTCCCCCAGAACCGCATCGCCCTGGAAGACGAAGAAGTCGCTGTCTCCGAAGCGCAAGAGCTCGCTGCCGAAATCCCTGCTGACCTGGCTGATGCCGAACGCTCGGTTGATGTCGCTGAAGGCCTGCAATCCGTCGCCGAAGTGGCTGACAATATCGAGTCGCCCACTGCGACCGACATCGCTCTGATCCAGACCGCTGGTGACCTGGCCGTCGCTGGCTCGGACGTGCCTGCTGAAGAAGTCATTCCGGTTGCTGGTGAAGCACTGGAATCGGCCATCGGTCGTCGCATCGCTACGGAATCGATCCGTGAAACGGCCGTGGCTATCTATCGTCGCCTGGAAGCGTTCGTCAAGCGCATCTGGGAAAAGATCGAAGCCTTCTGGCATCGTCACTTCGGCACCCTGCCGCGCCTGAAGCGCAAGATCGAGGAGATGAAGAAGCGCGTCGAGGCTACGTCCGGCAAGAAGCTCGAGGGCGACGCCAAGAAGTTCGAGATCAGCTCGGGCCTCAAGGCTCTGTCCGTCGACTACAAGGCCGTCAAGTCTGGCGCTGAACTCAAGTCCGCTCTCGACTACCTGTACACCGTCGCCAAGGAAGTCTACGTCTCTGGTGCCAAGGGCGCAGCTGAGACCGGCAAGGAAATTGCCAAGCTGATCAGCGAGATCGAAGACAGCAACATCGGCGAGAAGGCCCAGAAGGTCTGTGGCGTTGTTGCCAACGGGTTCAAGCAATTCGACCTGCGCAACGTTGCCAAGAAGGACGTCTCGTCGCAGTATGGCGAGAACTACGACGTCAAGGAATCGGAATCGTTGCTCGGTAGCGTCAAGATCCTGTCGAAGAAGGCTGACATTCGTGCTGTCGGACAGACCACCCTGGCTGCTCTGGAATCCGCTCGCAAGACTGGTGTTTCCCTGATCCAGGCCGGTGATCGTGACAAGGAAGTCAGTTCGGTTACCTTCCAGACCCTGAACATCACGGAAGCAGAAAACCTGCTGAAGCTGCTCAGCCAACTGGTCGACGTCGTCGAGAACTACGAGCGTTCCGCTGCCTACAAGGACATCAAGAAGGCTCGCGAGGAACTCAATCAGGCTTCCGCCAAGGCGGCTGGCAAGGTCGGCAAGATCAAGGCTGGTCAAGAAGGCGGTCCGTCGAACGAAGATGTCGCTATCTTCCGTGCGTGCCTGAACTTCAACATCTCGTACACCAACTGGACCACCAGTGTTCAGGTCGGTCTCTCGAGCCGTGTTGCGACGACCACCAGCGCTGTTCTGGCACTGGTTGCCAAGTCGATGTCGCAGTACAAGTAATCGGTCTTCGGCCACAGGAATCCAAGAGGGGGAAACTCCTCTTGGATTTTTGCCGCATTATGATGACAAATTATCTGAGGTAATCCTTCCTCACCCTGAATCAGGACATTCCACCATGCCCACTGACAACCAACACGACATAATGGAGAGAATCAAGAAAGAACTTGATAACAGCGCTCTGGTATTCCCGACCTGCTTTGATCTTTCATTGAAGATACAAAAGCTCATCGATGATCCGGAATCATCCGTGTTTGATGTGGCAAACACCATTCAAACTGAACCTGTCATTACTTCAAAGCTCTACCAGGTGGCCAATAGCGTGGCGTTGAACCCCGCTGGCGTGCCTGTCAGATCAGTAGCTCGTATCGTGCAAAGAACTGGATTGGATCTGGTTCGTTATCTCTCGATGATTGTTATTCGAGAACAGGTAGTGCATGACATGAGATCAATGGAATTGAAATCCCTTGCTAGTTCACTCTGGAGACATACAGTTGATGTGATGTCGTGGTCTTATGCCATAGCAGAAGACACGAATATCGTTCGTCCGGACGAGATCATGTTCAGTTGTGTGATGTCGACTATAGGGGAGTTTTACATTCTTCATAAAGCGCAACAGTATCCTGATCTCATTGAGAACAAAGAGTCTCTGTGCGAGATCATCGATATGTATGGAACTGAAATCGCAAATTCGATTCTCTCCTCCTACGGCATCAGCAAAAACGTGAGCAAGGTTCGTGATCCCAAGCTTTTCGATCACGCATTCTGGCCCATCAAAACAGTCCAAGACATTGTGCACTTCGCCAATGTACTGACAGATTTTGAAAACCCTTTCCGTGATACTACCCCTAACTTGGATGAGTACTGCGCCAGGTTTCAGGTAGGTGATGAAGTCCGTGATGAAATTCAGGAATTCATCGGGAACATTCAAGACATACGAGATCTTCTCTTCACGGCAGTGACCATGTAGAAACCATAGACAGTAGGAGGGATCTCCCTCCTACTGTCTATGCCGTCCTATGTGTTGAAATCCTATAGTTTAGATAACACTAACGAGGGCAGTGACATGCCATACATTCTTGAACCTGTCCCGAATTCCGATTTGAGTATTGTGCGTAATGCCAACCTGAGCATTATCGCGCAGATGATCGAGAATACAGGACTGCCTAAAAACATCCCTATTCAATATCCAGGAGACAATGAAAGAAATGCCCAGCCTGGATCTCAGGTGGGTGATGAAAAAGAACAATTCTTGTTTGTAGGTCGTGACAAACTCTCAGTTGAGGTATCGGAAGAACCTGATGGTCCTATGGTGCTCAATGCCAATAGCTACCGACCTGATTCCAAACCTATCTTCTTTGATGAGAAGATAGACGCAATTGTCAGACCGACCATGGTGAGCCATAAAGTCACGATCTCGCTGAGATATAAGTCCATCGATAAGAACCGGGCTGTACGGTGGAGAAATTCCATCACTGCACACATCGGCATGCAGCGCGTCATTTACCTGCATAAGTTGATCTACAACTATCAGATTCCAGACTCCATCGTTGAGAGGCTGGTGGAGATTCACCGACTGCGTGAGAATCAAGGTGGGTATGGAGAGGATCTCAATAAGTATCTGGCAGACCACCTCACCTATCGAGCCACTGTGATTTCTGATTCCAGCGGCAAACACGGCCAGCTTTCGATTGCTGAGACACAGGCTCGTGTGCAAGGATATTTCGACTTCGATGTAGAGCCTGAGAAGGGTTCTCGTGAAGGCGATGATAGTACATGGACGGTCGGATTCAATTACGTCTACAGGTACGATAAAGCCATAGCGTGTGCAATGTACTTCCCTATCATGATCCATAATCAGATCATCGATGACAAGTACCTGCCAGCTCCCAGAACATCCAATCAAGATGACTTTATCACTGAGCGCTCACTGAGCAACAATGCATTCGATGCATTCGAAGTTAAGAGGGTGGATGATGTAATGGCAGGAATGACGCAGTTATCTATTCCTGAAGGTGATGAGTTTATTCCCAACAGAGTAACATTCAAATCTGCAAAGGTCTACAGTGCACTTTGTTCCATTGAGGATATCAATAGAACTGCATTGATGAACTTGGTGGAGTTGGGGGATTATGAATTCAAGCAAGGAATTATCGACTTCATTAAAGGTGAAGCCAAGTACTTGCTCACACCCTACGCATCCATCTTCAATGTGACTGTCTATGATCGGTATGAACCGATGTCACCGAGTCTATTTCAGATTGACTCGAACCTGAACCTGTCCGCTATCGCTGATCTGGATCTTCGTAGGCCATATCGAGTCAGGTTTAGTGTCATCACAGATACCAAGCTGCTCACCGATGATGCAAAGAAACGTCTTCAAGAAAACGGGGATGTGTTCAACACCATTGTATCCGGTTTGATTCCTGGCATAATTGTGAGTCCGGGTACTATCAAGCATGGAGACAATGGACTGATTACTGACATCGGTAAGAATCCCGGCCTCGCCAAGACCATCGGTGACCAATACGTTCCTAAGACCGAGATAGCTAAGGTCAACAATGAGATCAACGTAAACGTCGATAATGCCGGATGGCACTGGCGTAATGTTTGTGTCTTGTTCATTGACACATCAAGGAATTGACATGCCTCTAGTTACACTCAAGAATGGGAAGAAGGATGGCGGTACTCCTAAACCCACCTTTCAAAGAACTGAAGCTGAATCTGTCAAGACGATTACGAACGATACGAAGCTCATGCCAGCTTCGCAATTGCTCACGTATATCGAAGGCAGTCCTTGGCAGGTCGAGTATTACTCACAGCTTCTCAACAATGACAATCCGACTCAAGGACAGAGTCTGGGTACAGGCGCTGAGTTTCAGCAGTATGTGAGATATAAGCGGTATGAGCTTCGTGTTACTGCCGCACTCACACAGACTCAGGACACCACCACAAAGACGATGCAGATTACAGGCACCGCCAACGTCTATCCAGGTCTGATCCCGAATGATGGGGATATGTTCCTGGCTGAGACTGTGGAAGGGCGTCTGGGGGTCTTTGAAGTCACCAACACTGAACGCAAAGCTATCACGAAGGCTACCACGTATTCGATTGAATACGTCTTCGTCGATTACGCTACGCAAGACCGCGTGAACGACTTCAAGAAAAAGACTCAGCGCACATATGTGTTCATGCGTGATCTCTATTCTCGTGGACGAGCTCCTTATCTGGAGTCCAATGTTTATGATGAGCAGATGAAGTTGCGTCGTCTGTATGAAGAAATGGTTCAGATTTACTTTGAACAGTTCTTCAATCGTCAATTCATGACTCTGACGATACCGGGTCAGGACTGGTCTGTTTACGATCACTTCCTGACCAAGGCAGTGTTGAGTTTCTTCGATACTACTGAGTCTCATCATTACAAGCATGTCAAGCTGATGAACCTGGAGGACGATGAGCGGTTTCAGACCAACACGCTCTGGGATGTGATCGGTACTCTTCAGTACTCGCGTCTCAACTACATCGCGACACAGGCAGGTCTGGTTCATGCCAGGTCGTTCAATGCCAACCCGATGCTCACCCCTATCTTCTACACCAAGCTGCAATATGTGGTGTATCCGAGAGACCCTGTTTGTTCAGTGGGGATTGAGCACGACACTTTGGCAGTTCCGATCAGTGATAACAAGCTCAAGAATGTTCCTCCCAGAACAAACTTGCCTCCTACTACTCCATTCCCTATTCCTGGTATGGAGTATGACTTCTTTGAAGACTTGAAGAAAGACTACATTGAAGCCAGGGATAAGACGGCTGCTGGTGGAGTGATTGACATCTACTCGTACGACAGCTCCCTCAAAGAACGCTATGCTGAAATCGTAGCGCACTATGAGAAAGCCACACAGATGCCGGACTATGACTTCTATGAGGATCTCAAGAGAGGGTATCTGTCTGCATTTGATGTGACTATCGGTGGGCCGTACAACGAGGAATTCAATCCTGATTCCTACACCGATATCCTCGAGTGCATCGATAATGAAGATCTGATCATCCCGGATATTCATCTGGTGACGAAGGACGATTACTACGTGCTCTCTGAAGGATTCTACAAGTTCAACAATGGCTTGCAGGGTCCCGGCATGAGTCGTTTGGAAGTGCTGGTGTGCAGGATGATCCGCAAGATGCCCGTTGATCCGAAAGATCTGATCCCTCTGTGTGAGTCATATCACCGGTGGGGTGCTCTGGAACGGTTCTACTATGTTCCTTTGCTTGCAGTTCTGATCAAGTACGTATTCAATAACGTGGTATGAGGCTGTATCTGGCTACCTTAACATTGAGTTAAGGTAGCCAGATGTCAGTTGTTTAGAGTCCGGATCATATGAGGCTATTGCATTATTTAAACACTTTGGAGGTCAGTTATGGTGCTTCAAGATTCCGTGATGCTAATGCTTAATGCAGCAGCATCCGACATAGCTGCCGCAACCCATCAAACAGGTGATCTGTCCAAGATCAACACGACGGATAAGAGGAGTATTGTTAACGCAATTAACGAACTCCACGTGACTATTACTCAACTGCTCAATACGGTAGTTGAGTTTGATCCCGCTACTCCGTCAACAACAAGCCTGTATTCTTCAGCGCACTTTCTCGACCTTCTTGCCAATCTCAAGAGCGATATCGAGGATAGTTCTCCTGTGGCATACGACTCGCTGAAGAAGATTGCAGATTGGATCTCGAATGACAAGACAAGCATTACTACGATTCTCACGAATCTGAATCTGTGCGTCTCATTCGCTGACGCCATGAACCTGACGGATGCGCAGCAAACACAAGCATGTGAGAACATCGGCGTGGGAGACCCACATCAGAACTTTCTGTACGGGTACTACGTTACATCCGATGTCAATACCGCAGTTGTTCCTGGATACATCATTCCCGGATATACTCAATAAGGAGTTGAAATGAGCATCGTTCTTCGCCGGGATAAAGGCGATATCTTGACCCATGACGAAATGGACAATAACTTCCAGTCCATTGATGTGCGGTCAAGGACTTTCACCAAGACTTTCACCATTGGTCCGGACCTGGTTCCGACAATCGGCGTGAATCCCTTTGTGCCTGCTAAGGCCTGTCGGATTCAGAGCTTCTTCCTGACTCTTGGAAAAGTCTCGGCCGCTATCGTCAGCATTGATGTGAAGGTCAATGGCGTCAGCCTCTTCCCCAATAGCAAGCCTAGCATTGCTATTGGCTCTCTCAAAAGCGATCCCGTTACTATCAACTATGACCTGGTGGCTGGGGATCGCGTCACTATCGATGTCTTGACCGCTGGTGGTTCTTACCTCAGTGCCGTCTTGACTGTTCTGGAGAATCCGGCATGACCATCTCGATCACTACCCTGGGTCAGAATTCCAAGGTGATGAGTGTCGATAACGACACCATTGCCAACATCCTGGCTACCATTCGTGACATCATCGTTACCAGCGGCTGGGAGATTTGGGATCAAGTCTCCACCACCAACGTGGTTCTGCGCAACAAATGTTACGACGGCGTGAACTACAAGTACTTGCAGTTGCTCATCAGTGCAAGTGCTCTGAATGTCTCGACTTACGAGGGTTGGAACAACAGCACTCACGTTGGGACTAACCTGGCGTATTACGACATTGGCGGATCTTCAACGTCTGTCACTATTTCTACGAACATGTGCAATATCTCACTGTTTTATTCTGCGAGATATGTGCATTTCATCGTTAACAACAACCCGTCAGTACTGGCCTCGAACGTGGGCGTGTTCGAATTCTATCGCGACAATCCCACCGATCTGCCAGCCAATGGGTTCCCGAACTTTCTCATCACATCCAGTCCTGGTATGCAGTCGGGCGGAAATACCGGTGGCGGCGTGGCGTACTACAACACGGTCGGCGGTGTCCCGAGGAATCGGTATGGCCTGACCGGCAAGCCCGCTGCGGCCGGTAATGCATTCATGTCGCCTATTGGTGTTTCCGGAATATTCTCCGGTGATGGCTCAAGCACCACTCAGAATGCAAATGCAGTGATCGCGTATCCGAGCACTACCGGTGCCGCTATCGTGGCAACACCGTGTTTCATTACCAACATGGTCACGGCAAATGCGCTATCGAGCCTGAAATCGCTCAATGGCGTCGATGCAACGGCATCCAAGCCGGATTTCCGTGGTCGGGTTTTTGGATTGAAGCTTATCCCGGCTGGATACGGCAACAATGGCGATGTGGTTCAGGTTCCGGTTGATGCGAACGGATTCTCGGATTCGAGTAGCGGTACGCTGGCTGACCACATGCTCTTCACCTACTTCGCACTTCCCCTCTGATCATGGCCACACTCACTGCAGCTAGCATGAACGGTCAAGCGTTGGTGTCAGCATATGTGTCGCGTCAAGCAAAGACTTCGCTTGTTCGACTCACCAACGCTACCCCCGTTATCAACGGATCATTCAAGAACTGCTACAATTCTACTGGCCGCTATACTCTTGGTAGCAAGGGTATGACTGTGTCGACGGGAATTGTCCAGTACTGGAGTTAAGAAAGGAATTCAAATGGCTGTCACCGCCACCGTACTTGGTCCCAACAGTAAGGCTTTGGTTTTTGCAAACACAACCGGAGCCGAAATTCTGCAAGCCATCAGCGACACCCTAACGGCTGCTGGATGGACTGTCTGGGATCAAGTCTCCACCACCAATGTGGTGTTTCGTAGCAAATGCTACGATAACGTCAACTACAAGTATGCGCAGGTCTTGTATTCGGCATCGAATGCGATGTACCTCAACGTGTTCGAGAACTGGAATACTACCAGTCACTCTGGCACGAACCAAGTCTATCTGGACGGTTCTGGCACGCTGTATCAGCTCTCCATTTCTCTCACCAGCATGACGATTAACGTGTTTTGTTCAGCACGTTACCTTTATCTGCAACTCAACAATGCTTTCACCACCAGAAACGATGGTGCTGGTCTTTTTGAGTTCACCAGAGACAATCCTGCTGATACTCCTGCTCTTGGCGTGCCGAACTTTTTCATGACGACCGGTATGCATTTGCGAGCAGACGTCCTGGATTCCAACACGCAGTATTTCAGTACTGTCGGTGGCGTTCCTCGAAATCGTGCAGGACTGGTCGGGAAGCCTGCTGCCATGGGCAATGCGCTCATTTCTCCCAATGGAATCGTCGGCAGCATCGGTGGTAGTAACTACTCCGGTACTGCCCACACAATCTACTCAGGTAGCTTGGGTGCAATGGTCAGTACCCCGAACTTCGTCACCACTGCCTCCAATCTGTCCAACCTGGTAGCGACGAAGGCCAGTCCTGGTGTGGATGCAACTGCCGCTTCGTTTGACTGGCGCGGTCGAGTCTTTGGTTTGAAGACTCTTCCGACCGGACTGGGTGTGTATGGTGACATCCTTCCGGTGACTTGCGATGCCAATGGTTTCAGTGATCCCAGCGGCACTCCGGTCAGTCATATCGTGATTGGTGCCTGCACAGCTCTTCCGTACTAATCGGCAAATACTCCATCAGACTGTTAAAGCAGTCTGATGGAGTTTATACCGCAGTGTCAAATCATCTGGTCTATCAATTAGGAGGTTAGAATGCCCGACCTCAATGCTCCAAGAAAAATAGCTACCAATTGGGTGCCTGAAGGAAAAAGGACTCCTGATTGGTATATCTTCAACCCTAAGTTCAGGGCAACTGTTCCATACATACACTCCATGTCTGCTGACTATGTCAAGCAGTTTGGTACTCCAACATCTGGAGACAGAGCTGATGACAGGGCTATGCTCAACGAGCGCATAGACACCATGATGACCATTGATGAGATGGTTGAGTACTACCGTAAGGGAGTAGTGGTGGGAGTGAAGCTTCGTGATGATGTGATTAAGATCTATCAGCACGTTACCAACTATCTGGTCCACTGGAATAGAATCCTAACGACACAGATCAACATTCTCGATGCCCCCTTTGAAGACTTGGAGCTGATGAACCAGTTTGCAGACGCTGTTTACGATCATGCTAAATGGGATCTCCCCAAAGTGGATCATGAAGAGTTTGTGTTCATGGATCAGAGCCCTATCTCAAATACATCTATTCTCCAAGGCACGAGAGGTGAGATCAATCATGAGGATGGAGAGTATGTGCCACCTCAGAGAGACTCTTTCGCCGAAGCATTCTCCCAGGTGCAGGAGAGCTTGAACTACAACTTCTACTCAGGAAGAAATAGGGGTAAGTGATGGAGTTTCAAGAATCCCCACTACAGCTGGAAGTAAACAAGATCTTTGCAGCTGACAACATGCCAGTGCATTACTTCTACAAGATGCAGATTCATGTCAACGGTGAAACAATTGAGCCATTGAAAGTAATCTCACAGGACATCAATCGTGCATTCTTCGAGAACTATTGCGATGAACACATGATTGAATTCATGATAGGTGCAGGTACTTACCTGACGAAGATCTACAGGAATCGCAACTTCATCGAAGTCACGATTATTGCAGAACCTATCAATCCGACAACCAAACTCACTGATCCCAAATACAAGACCCTCACTCGTCGTTTTGTGGGTGTGCTTGTTGAGGATATCAGCGACCCTATTCTGGAAGCTCAGAACAAAACACTGATCGACGCTGATAAGCTTGATCGAACAAACATCATTGCAGCAACTATTCAGCTCATCGACATTTATGTTGATAAAGCTCGAGTCAGGTCAGTGGGTAGAACGTTCAGGAAAGCATCCATCGAGGAAGCGCTCAAGGCTCTTTTAATTGATGAGTCAGCTAAGGACAAAGTACCTGCCGAGTATGCAGTGAAGGGTGTGGATATGGTCCCTGCCACACACACTGAAGTTCGTGAACATATCGTCATCCCACAGGGCACCCCTCTGCATCGCGCACCTGCTTTCATGCATGAGAGTTGCGGTGGTGTTTATAGTGCCGGGTTCTCGTACTACTACTCGAATGGGTATTGGTACGTCTATCCTGCATATGACACCACCAGGTTCTCCAGCGGTAAGAAGACACTGACTATCATTAATGTGCCTTCGGATATGTATCCGGGTGTTGAGAAGACGTACAAAATCGATGGAACCAATACGACCATTTTGGCTACTGGTAAAGCATCCTTCGAGGATAAGTCTGATCAGCAAGATTTGCAGTTAGGCAACGGTATTCGGTTTGCTGATGCTTCAAAGTTCATTGATGGCTTTGCTAGTGTCTCCAACAACAAAGCCATTGTGGACAGAGCTACCAATGTCACTGAAGTGATATCAAAAGCTCGTAAGTCTGGAACCAATAACGTCAAGCTCTCAGGGTTGGCGATTAACTCCAACAGCTATGTTCAGTATTCTGAATTGGCTAGGCGTAACTGTGCATCATTGCAGTTGGTGTGGGAGCACGCTTATCCCGATGCTCTTTATCCCGGAATGCCTGTTCGAATGTTCTACCTCGAGAAAGAAGAGGTGAAACAAGTTGATGGCATTTTGATTGCAGCGATGGAGTACATCTATGCCAAGGATAAGGCCACGTTCGCAACGCAGTACATCCATAACGTAGCACTAATGGTGTTTGTCAACAATAAGACCACTGTGAACCAGTAATGCACAGGCATACACACTCTCTGAGAGCTTTTTAGGCTCTCAGAGAGTGTGTATAGCTATTTAGAACTCAAGCCTCTCCAAAGCCCGTTTACCTTCACTAAGGTGCGGTCCTTTGACTCCAGTGAGAATCGCATAAATGCGAACACCAGAGTAAAGTAAAAACTTATGGAAACGTGATACGTTATGTGAGATCATCGCCACTCGAAGAAACTCATCAGCATCAGCGCGTGTGATACGGATGGGTTTGTTGGTGATGTCGTAAACTGTGAGGTATTCGCACAGCCAGTCATGAAGTATGACGGACTGAGTGTAGCGTCCCATTGTAGGCGCAAAGTCCCAGAACATGCGGGGAACAGTGGCTCCATCAGACAGATACCCCTTAGGGACTGTTACCTTGTACTTATCTCCAGTGTGCTGGTCTTTCGCATAGAAGGTAGTGATGTTCTTGGTTTCCCACAGATCCGTGCGGAGAACAGAGGAGGGGCGATGTGCATATGAGATCATCACATCGGTATCGAAGTACCCTGATTCGAGTTTCATCTTGATTTCCAATTGTGTATTAACAAAAGTCAATCACTCATTATTCTAATGATGAAGCTTAATTGGGAGTGACTGATGCAGCAAATTCCGACTCATGTGCGTATCGATATTGCTAGCATTCTTAAAGAATTCTCAAAACAAATGAGAGCCGCTAGCATCGATTACGACATAGACCCGATCCTGTGTGAACTTTGGTCGGCTCTATGGAAAGAAGAATTATGGGGGCAGCGCCTTGATGATTCGATTATTGAAGTAACAAACTCTTTCTCTGACGATGGATATACCGAGCAGCGGATGAGTCAGCTCTATGACGCAATAAGCTATTTGGCTTACTCGTTAAGGGACAAGGCAACTGAGCTTGGGATGTACCTCAATGGAATCATCCCATACGATTTCTATGATCTCCAATACGGATTGCTGACTGTAAAAAGAGAGGATGTATGAATCACACACCAAATAAGGGCTTGTTTATCTCAGTTGATGGGATAGGCGGTTCTGGAAAAACTACTCTGACAAACATGCTCAAGAAGAGGCTTTTGTCGGAGATTGCTGATCTGACAAAAGAACTCTCTGAAAAGAAAGGGTGGGTGTTTGCACCTGAACAAAAAGAGGTTCTGGTGTTTCATCCCCTGTACAGCACATCTGAAGGGCGAAGGATACTCGACGAGATGCTTGCCCGTGCTGATGAGCTCGGTAGTGCGGGTGAGTTCGAAATGCACACTGTGAGCAAGTTGCTTGATGCCCATGGTGCAAATCTCAAACAGAACATCGCGCCTCAACTTGAAAAAGGTGAGGTAGTTATTGCTGAACGCTACATAACAACGATTGCGTCATATAACGTTCGCAGCAGCGAGTGCAGGGCTCTGTTTGAACGAAGGCTTGTAAAAGAGTTCATGCCTCCGCACATTGGGCTTGTCCCTTATGTTGATGGGGAAGTGGCGAAAGCCCGTACCGATGCACGAGATCGGTCAACACAGATCGACAACAAACCCCTGTCGTTCTATAAAGACATGGCCGCCAGGATGCAAGACGCAGTTATCAATCCCTGGACAAATGGACTGGGGATATTGAATCAATCGATCACCATGTTTTTGGATTGTTCGAAAACACCCGATGAAGTTTGCAGTGAAGCAATTCGTGACATCCGTTACTATCTGGAAGGAAAGTTAAATGCGTGAAGTCAGTGAAAATCGCACACTGGATGCGGTCAGTGATGCTTATGCAGGATTCCTGCGCAAGGTGCTCGGCTCTGGTACGCAGATCGGTAACCGCACCAAGGTGACAGGCTATCGTTTCGTTGGTATCTCCACCACGATCAACCTGTCTCCGTTTCTGATGGGCAGTAAAGAATTCGATGAGATGAAATCGGATCTCAAAGCCAACCTTGATGTTGAGACGAGCAAGCTTCCGGACGACTTCTCCATCCTGGCTGCTTCATCTCAACGCAAGTTGCCGATCATGTCGGCCATCGGTGAGCTTCTGGGGTTCCTCAGGGGTTATGACAATGCCGAAGACTTTGCATCTCTGGGATGCAACTTCTGGTTCAAGAATGCCAATGGTACTCCGGAATGGATTCACAATCCGAACCGCAAGGGTGACAATGACCTGGGTCGTATCTATGGCAAGCAGTGGACCGACTGGAAGTGTGCTGATGGTTCGAGCATCAACCAGGTCAAGAACCTGATCGACGGTATCAATACAGACCCGCTCGGTCGTCGCCACATCATCAATGGCTGGCGTCCTGATGAGCTCGAACAAATGGCACTGCCGCCCTGTCATCTGCTGTACCAATTCTTCCCGAACCCCAATAACGGGATGATGGATCTGTTGATGTACCAGCGCAGTGTGGATTCGTATCTGGGCCTACCTTCGAACTGGGTCTCGTGTTCATTGCTGCTCGCCATCATCTGTCGCTTTACCGGCTACAAGCCCGGCAAGCTGGTTCATACCGGCGGTGACTGCCACATCTATGCCAACGCTTACGAGCAGGCTATCGAGATCAGCAATCGTGGTACGGAAAAGATCTATCCTCCGATCGTAGTTCTGAGCAATCAGATCGAGCGGTATGAAGGTACGGACTTCCCGTATGAACGGATGCTTGAGATCTGTCCGGGTCACTTCCAAATCTTCAACTACTTTCCTGGGCCTGCACTCAAAGCCGAGATGGTCGAATAAGCTGCACTGAAAGGACATTCAAATGCAGTACCTGATGGATATTTACCACAACTACGCAGAGTTGATGAAGAACCCGGTATTTGCGGGTATCGCATCGCTGTGGGGTGTGAGCGTGATTGGTTTTATTTTCAAGAGCGTCCCCAGCAAGATCTGGGGATCGATCATGAGACAGATTACCACTACTGTCTCTATTGACAACTCGCGTGGTTGGCCTGCGTGTAACGACCAAGTGTTTCTGGCGTTTGGTAAGTGGGCAAGTAAACAAAAGGGAGTTCGGTTCTCCAGAAGCTTCTTTGTTTCTGGATCGATGGATGGCTCCAAGCAAACAATGCCGGGTGCTGGTACTCACTACTTCTTTTACAAGAGGCGTCTGTTCTGGTACAGCATGGTGAGACTCCAGAGTTCTGGTAGCGAGAATGAGAAGAGGGAATTCGTTATTAACCTACTGGGTCGCAAGAAAGATCTGATTGATGAATTGGTGGATGAGTTCTATCCTTCCATTCCATCTACTGGAATTAAGATCTTTCGGTTTGCCAAGGATGGGTGGGTGCGGTATGCTACGGCGAAGACCAGACCGCTCAATACCGTTATACTCAATCAGGAAACCAAGAATGAGATTGTCGGTTCCATCGATGAATTCATGGCAAGCGAGAAGTGGTATAATGACCGCTCCATCGCGTACAAACACTGCCATGTGCTCTACGGTCCTCCTGGAACTGGTAAGTCTAGCTTGGTTCGTGCTCTGGCAACGGAATACGATCTTCCCATCTTCAACATCATGCTCCAGGATATGTCGGATGAACGGTTTGAAGCCGCCATGTTCTCAGTCAATGATGAAGTGGATTCCTATATGAAAAAGCCATGGGGTGGCATCGTTCTCATCGAAGACTTCGATAGCAGCAAAGCTGTTCAGAGTCGTTACATCCCCAAACACAAAAATAGCGATATACCGGTTGGTACATCTTTCAATGCTGTTGAGATGATAAAGCTTACCAGACAAGCTAGTGTTAGGCAGCTTGGCGAGAAGTCCGAAAACCCAGATGCTGATGAACATAAAATCAGCATGGACCTCGAGCGACTGACTTTGTCTGGGATGCTCAACACTCTGGACGGTGTAGTGGGTCTGGATCGAGTGCTGATCTTCATGACCGCCAATAACCTCGAGAACATCGATGAAGCGCTGCTTCGGAAGGGACGTGTGGATAAGACGACCTATATTGGTCATCTCACCCATGCCGAAATCTGTGAGTATGGCAAGAAGATGTTCCCGGAATATGCGCTGCCTGATGACAGGGTGTTTGCACCAATTGCAGGCAGTTCTTTGCAAGACGTTTTTATCAGCAACAAGTATGATCCGGAAGCATTCTATGGTGCTCTGGAGGTGGTGAAGGAAGCCACCGATAAGAACGTCAGCGCTTTCCGTGGTTGTGTAGTGCGGCGGTAACTGTCTCATATCCTAGCCAATCGTATGCCTGGAACCAGCCAGGCATACGTTGGTAGGGACATCGTGGACATTCATTTTCCATATTCAGACAACGAGTTCATTACCGGCATTGCAGTAATAACGCCAGACGATAAGGTGTGGTTTATGCCTCGCCCATATCGTCACTTTGATCTAGTAAAAAAAATAAGGAATGAGTCAGGATACAAATCCGGCTTTATCAAAGAGCAAGGGTTCACAACAAACTTACGACGATTTGTCGACAGGTATGAAGCACGCGTCGTTGCACGCAATGCTGGTCAACTATTGCTAACTGTACATCCAGGGAAGTTTTTATGGTCTGAAGATATATGGTGAAGTAGATCTATTCAATCACATATTACACAAATAGAGATGAGAATTATCTTATCTCATATACCAACCGCACTACTCTTTTAGCCAGGAGATGCGTATTTAATGAAAGAAGGATAATCAAATGTTCATGACCAAACTGGAATACCAAACTCTTGTGACGCATGTTGTTAAGGAAACGAGCGG
>Ga0302261_1000009_pt1 | contig 94670 bp, 77 predicted proteins | sample II_Fen_E2_4_FD_194561 | JGI IMG/M metagenome (GOLD analysis project Ga0302261, IMG submission 194561) | Peat permafrost microbial communities from Stordalen Mire near Abisko, Sweden - II_Fen_E2_4 | ecosystem: Environmental > Terrestrial > Soil > Wetlands > Permafrost | place: Sweden: Abisko... | reverse complement strand
TACAGGCTCTGCACCTCTGAGGACGAACCTTGCACCTGTCAGTACAGGCTCTGCACCTCTGAGGACGAACCTTGCACCTGTCAGTACAGGCTCTGCACCTCTGAGGACGAACCTTCCCCGGCGAGCCATCAGCCAAGCAGCACACGCAACGAGGGCGCAGCCCGAGCTCCTGGCATTCCCCGGAATTGGGGCCCCATGTTGCGGCCTTCGACAGGCTCAGGCACCGCCGTTGTCGGGGCACGGCTGCGGCCGGTTCCCTTGCAAGGTTGCTGACCGCGAGTGGTGGCCGTCGGCTTGACGTGCTGCGAAAATCCGTGAGGTCCAGGGCCACACAGAAGCGGCCTCCGGTCGCTTCGCTTGGTCGGCCTTGGCGCCCTGGCGGAGGTTCCAAGGGCCACCGAAGGCCCTTGGCCGGGTCTGGGCCGGAGGTCCAGAGCAACAGCCGCACGCCAGTGCATCACAAGAGCCGGGTGCAGCCCAGAACACCAAGACGCGCCAGGGATGCCGCCCGCAGGGCCAAGACCCCGCAGCCGAAGAATCCGTACAGACGCCCCGGTGGGGCGTCTCCACGAAAGGAGGCGAGGAGGCTTGGCAGGCAGCCCGCCCGGGCGCCCGAATTAGACGGATTCCGTCAAATCAGGCCGCGAAGCGCTCCGCCTCGTCCAGCTGCACCGATGCCAGCTGCGAGATGCCCTTGATCTCCTGGGTCACGCCGTAGAGCATGTCCGAGGCCGCCATGGTGCGCTTGTTGTGCGTCACCACGATGAACTGGGTCTGGTGGCTGAACTTGCGCAGGAGGTCCACGAAACGGCCGATGTTGGCGTCGTCCAGAGGACCGTCCACTTCGTCCAGGATGCAGTAGGGCGAGGGGCGGATCAGGTACAGGGCGAACAGGAGCGAGGTCGCCGTGAGGGCGCGCTCGCCGCCGGAAAGCAGCGCCACGCCGCGCATCGCCTTGCCCAGCGGACGCGCGTTGATCTCGATCTTGGCCTCCAATGGGTCGACGCCCTCCTCCAGCTCGAGCTTGGCCTCGCCGCCGCCGAACAGGCTCGAGAAGACCTGCTGGAAGTTCTTCTGCACCTGCGTGAAGGTCTCCATGAACTTGTCGCGGGCCAGCTTGTCCAGGCGCTTGATGGCGCGCTCCAGGCCGTTCTTGGCCTTCTCCAGGTCGTCGTACTGCTTCTGGACGTTCTCCATGCGGGCGCGCTCGGCCTCGAACTCCTCCAGCGCCGCCGGGTTGATGGGGCCCAGTCCCTTGAGCTTGTTCTTGAGCTCGTCGATCTCGGCGGGCGTCGTGACCGGATCGATCGAGACCGGCTCGAAGGCCTCGGGGTCATCCAGGTCCACCTCGTGGGCCTGGAAGGCGCGCTCGGTGAGGCTGCGGATCTCGGAATCGGCCTGCGCCTTCACGAGCTCGCCGCCGTGCAGGTGGCGCCCCAGCTCCTCGAGCCGCCTCTGGTGCCCCTTCACGCCCGAGAGCTTCTCCTCCACAGCCAGCACCGCACAGTCGTAGACCTCCTTGGCCTGGTCGCGAGTGCGCTCCAGCAGGCGGTAACCTTCCTTGAGGCGGTCCACCTCGCGAGCCAGGTCCTCCATCAGGCGGGTCCGTTCGTCCACCTGCCCCTCGAAGCCCTCGTCCTGCACGCGCAGGCGCTCGCGGGCCGCCAGGATCTCGGCGGAACGGCGCTCGCCGGCGTCCATCTCCGACTCCCAACGACGGATCTCGGCGCGGGCCGTGCCCAGGCGCATCTCCACGTCGCGCAAGCTTTCGCGGATGTCCACGATGGCGTCCTCGGCCTCGCGGCGCGCCTCCTCGGCGCGGCTGGCCGCGGCGTCGCGCACGGCACGCTCCTCGGCAAGCACCTCGACCTCGCGGGCCACGCGTGAGCTTTCGGCCTCCAGCTCCCCCAGTCCCCGACGCAGTTCCTCGACCCGCTCGGACGACTGGCGGCACCGCGACTCCATCGCCTCGGCCTGGGTCTCGATCTGACGCAGCTCGCCCTGGCTGGCGGCCTCGCGACGGCGCGCATCGGCAAGCGACGGCTCGATCTGGCGGCGGCGCGTGTCCTGGGCCTGGCGCGAGGCCAGGATGGCCGAGCGTTTGGTGGCAAGCGAAGCAAGCTCGGTCTGGGCCTCCTCGAGGGCCTTCTGGAAGTCCTCGGTCATCTGGGCGCGGCGCAGCAGGCCCATCTCCTTGCCCGAGCCCTTGCCGCCGCTGACAATTCCTGTCCCGTGCAGACGCAAGCCTGCGGTGGCGAACCACACGTCGCAACCGCGGTGGGCGGCCTGGAGACGGCGCGCCGCCTCGGCATCCGTCGTGACGGCGATGCGCGCAAGCAGCAGATCGATGGCGGGACGCACCTCGGCGTCGCAGTCGACCAGGTCGTTGGCCCAGCCCACGAAGCCCGCATCGGAAAGGGACGGGCGGCCTTCGAGGTTGGCGGCAAGACCGCCCAGCGGCAGCAACGTGGCCATGCCTCCGCCCTGGCTGGTGAGCCCTTCGATGGCGCCGCAAGCGGCCTCCGAGGAGTCGGCCACGATCCACTGCAGGGCATCGCCCAAGCACTGTTCCACGACTTCGAGAAGCTCGGGCGAAGTGCGCAGGGAGCTTGCGACCATGCCGCGCAGGCCCTTGGCGCGGTGGTCGCCCTGGAGCAGGTTCTTGGGGCCCGACGAGACGCCTTCGAGCGACTTCTGCAGGCGCTCCAGCACGTCCAGCTGGCTCTGGGCCGAGGCGCGGGCCTGGCCAGCCTTCTTCTCGGCCTCGACCAGCTCCTCCAGCTCCTTCTGGAGGCGTTCGTTCTCGGCGGCAAGGGCGGCCACTTCCACCGAGAGACTCTCGATGTCGGCGGTAGCAGAAAGGAGCGAGGCGCGCAAGATCTCGCGGCGGTTCGAGAGGTCGTCGCGGGAAGCCTGCAGGCGCTCCAGCTCGTCGTCCAGGCGCTCCACCTCGCGGGTGGCGGCGCGGAAGGCGTTCTCGGCACGCACGGCCTCTTCGCGGGCGCGGGACAGGGCCTCGACCGACTCCAGGCGGGCCTGAGCCTCCTCGGCCACGCTCGAGCGCAGGATCTCCAGACGGCGCTCGCGGGTGGCCAGCTCTTCCTTCAGTTGCTCGAGTTCACTGGCCAAGGTCTCCGAGAGCACCTGATTGGTCGCCAACTCCTCGCGGGCGCGGCGCTCGCGGCTGCCCAGCTCCGCCTCGGTATCCTCCAGGGCCTGCAGGTCTTCCTGAATGCGGCGTCGGCTCTGGGAAATGTGCCCCAGGGCGTCCTGGGCGCGCAACCGGTCCGACTCCACGGCCTGGATCTCGGCGCGGGCGTCGGCGAGGTTGCGCTCCTGCAGGCGCAGCTCCTCCTCCAGGCGCGTGGCCTCCAGGCGCTGGCCCTGGGCGTTGGTCTCGGCATTGACAATTTCTGTCCGGAGCGATTCGCTCTCGGCCTTGGCGTCGGCCATGTCCTTCTCGAGCTTCTCGATGCGCTCCCTGGCTTCCAGCCGCCGGGCGGCCAGCCACGAGAGCTCCAGGCTCTTGAGGCGCCCGGAGAGGGCGCGCCAGGTCTCGGCCATCTTGGCCTGCCGCTCGTAGGTGGCGGTGGAGCGGCGCACGGCGGCCAGGTTGTCCTGCACGCGCTGGAGATCGACCGCGGTCTTGTCCATCTGGCGGATGGCTTCCTTGCGCTGGTTGCGATAGCGCGAGATGCCGGCGGATTCCTCGAACAGGGTGCGGCGCTCCTCGGGGTTGTTCGAGAGGAGCGAATCGATCATCCGGCTTTCCATGACCGAGTAGGAGGCGGCGCCCAGACCCGTGTCGTAGAAGAGGTTGTGGATGTCGCGCAGGCGGCAGGGCTGGCCGTTGATCAGGTATTCGGTGCTGCCGTCGCGGTAGGCGCGGCGGGTGATCATGATCTCGGCGTAGTCGCTGGGCAGGACGCCCTTGTCGTTCTTGACCACCAGGGACACTTCGGCCATGTTCAGGGCCGGGCGGTCGGCGGTGCCCGAGAAGATCACGTCCTCCATCTTGGCGCCGCGCAGGGCGCGGGCGCGCTGCTCCCCCAGGACCCAGCGGATCGAGTCGATGATGTTCGACTTCCCGCAGCCGTTGGGGCCCACCACGGCCGTGATGCCGTCGCCGGGGAAGTTGACTTCGACCTTGTTGGCAAAGCTCTTGAAGCCGAAGATGCGCAGCTTGCTGAGGTACATCGATCTCCAGGAAGGACAAAGGGTTACGAGAGAACCGTCAAATCAAGAAAAATTCCGCCCGGGCGAGAAGGAATGGGCGCCTGCCACGGTGCGGCACCGGGCTGCCTGCCGGGCCACCGCCAGCCCCACGTAGGGGCCAGGCATGCCTGGCCCCTACGGTAAGGCGGGGGTCCCGGGCCTGTCGGCCGGCATCCCTGGCGCAAAAAAATCCCCGCCCGCGAAGCGGACAGGGATCGTGGTTCCCGAAAAGGGGAGCCTTACTTCTTGAGCGTGATCACGACCTCGGTGGTGTCCTCGGGCTTGATCTGGATCTCCTGGGCGGCCAGGCCGGCAGAGCCGCGGACCTTCAGGAAATGCTTGCCAACGCGCATCTCGGCCGACTTGCCGGAAATGGTCAGCCAGTCACCCATGTTGCGACCGACCAGGCGATCGTCGATGAGCACCTCGGCCTTGTTCTTCTCGGAGGCGTTCTTCACCTTCACCTTGACGATGCCGAACTGCCCCTTGACCTCGTAGTAGAGGTTGGTGGTCTTGCCGGGGAACACGTTGGCGCGGCCCATGTTGAACTGGTAGTCGTCCATCATGATGGAGATGTCGCCGCGGCCAGAGGTGACCTCGGTGGTGAACGGGGTCTTGCCGCGCTCTTCGCCGTCGAAGAACACGATCAGGCCGGCGGGGCGGGTCTCCACGTGGAGGCTGCCCTTCTCGCCGCGGGCCGGCTTGCCGACGGAGGGGGCGAAGGCGGTGTCGTCTGCCGCGATCTTCGGGAGGGCCGCCTGGTTGTCGGCGACGGTCTCGCCTTCGGCGCGGACCGAGGTCATGGTTCCCATCGTGAGGACCGCAATGCCCGCCAGGGCCAGAATCGAACGCTTTTGCATGGTTTCTCCTTTGCTTGTCCGTATCGGTCTCGCCGGGGACTTGCCGCCGGTTCTTCCGTTCTAATGTGCGACCCAAGAATAATTCCTGCACGAAGCTTTCTGTCAAAGAATGGTCACGGTTTCCTGGGAACGGAAACCTTACCGGTTGACAATCGATTTCCTTATGGGATAATGGACACTTGGGTCAAGTCCGGACCGCTCACCCTGCGACACCGATCGATACCCGGTTCATTCATTCCAATCAAGGCGCACGCCGTGCCGACGCTGGGGTTTCCATGAAGATTCGTACCCGTCTTCAAATCGCCGTCATGGGAGGAAGCGCGGTCCTCCTGGCAGCCTTGGGATTCGTGGTCGACCGCATGGTCGGCGCCACCATGGAATCCCAGATGGTCGCTCAGTTGAACAACCAGGCCACCATGGCCCGCGCCCTCTGCGACCTGTCGTTCAGCGACCGCCAGAACAAGCTGCTCCACGACATCGAGATGTTCCGCGAGCTGTCCCGGGACCACCTCCGGTTCCTCGAAGGCACGGCCAGGATAGGCGGCATCAACCAGGTCGACCAGACCAAGGAGGAACTGGAAGCCCCTCTGATCACCTTGGACGGGATCCCGACCCAAGCTGCCGATTTCGAGCTTGTGGACCACATCAAGGACGTCACCGGGGACGATGCGACCCTGTTCTTGGTCGCCCCGCAAGGGATGCTCCGGATCAGCACCACCGTCCACAAGAAGGACGGCAAGCGCGCCGTGGGCACCTTCATCCCCACCTCCTCCCCCGTGTACCGGACGATCGTTGCCGGCCAGAAGTACTCGGGACGCGCCGTGGTCGCTGGACAGGATTACCTGACCACCTACGTACCGGTCAAGGACCCGGCCGGGAAGGTCGTGGCCGCCCTGTTCGTGGGCGTTCCCGAGGTCGATCGCGAGACCCTCAGTCGCGAGTTGCTCGCACGTCCCATCGGCCAGACCGGCTACCTGTTCACCATCGACGCCAAGAACACCTTCAAGATCCACCCCAAGCAAGAAGGGGGCGATGCCTCCACGCTTCCCTTCCTGGACGCGTTCAAGAGCCGCAAGGAAGGGGATGTCCACTACTCCTGGAAGGATTCCAGCGGGAACCGGATCTGGAAGCGCGCCTACTTCGTGCATTCCGAGAAGCTCGACTGGATCGTGGTGGCCAGCGCCCCCGAGGCCGAATTCATGCAGACCCGCCAGCATGTGCGCCAACTCCTGATCGGCTGCATCGTCCTTTCGATGCTGTTCTTCGCCGCCGTATCGGCCTGGATCGACCGAACCGTCGCCAGGCCCATCCGCAAGGCGACCGAACTGATGCGCAACATCGCCAAGGGAGACGGGGACCTGACCTGCCATCTCGACGACAGCGCGAAGGATGAGCTGGGAGAACTCAGCGCCGGCTTCAACCTGTTCGTCTCCAAGACCCGCGACCTCGTCCGCGCCGTCCGCGAGGAGATCGTCCCCATGCGCTCCGCCTCGAAGGATCTGGGAATCATCTCGACGAGCCTGGAGGAGGATTCCCGCTCCTCGGCCCATCTGACGACGTCGGTTTCCGCCTCGGCCGAGCAGATGAGCGCCAGCACCATCAGCGTCTCTAGTTCCATGGAAGAGTCCGGCGCCAGCCTGGAACAGGTCGCCGCCGCCATCGAGGAGATGAACTCCAGCATCTCCGAGATCGCCCATGCCGCCGAGTCCTCGCGACGCACCGGCCAGGAGGCGCTGCAGAGCACCGACGAGGTGGCCGTCCTGAGCCGCGAGATGGCGGACGCCTCCCGCGAGATCGAGCGCGTGGTGGAACTCATCATGGAGATCTCTGAGCAGACCAAGTTCCTGGCGCTCAACGCCACCATTGAAGCCGCCCGCGCGGGCGAGGCCGGCAAGGGCTTCGCCGTGGTGGCCGGCGAGGTCAAGGAACTTGCCAAGGGGACCGCCCAAGCCACCGGGGACATCGCCGCCCGCACCGAGCGCATGCGCCAAGCCACCACGGCAGTGGTCTCGCGCATCTCCAAGATCCACGAGGTGATCGCCACCGTCGCCGGAGTCCAGAACACCATCGCCGCCTCCGTGGAGCAGCAGAGCGCCGCCACCCGCGAGATCACCCAGAACCTGGCCCAGGCCGTCGCCGGAATCCGCATGGTCTCGAACGACATCGGCTCGGTCGCGCACTCCTCCCAAGGAGTTTCCAAGGACATCGCCCAACTGGGGATCACCGGCGAGGACCTCAAGACCAAGGCCGCGAACCTGCACGAATCGTCCCGGAACCTGGACGAATCCATCGCCAAGGTGCTCGAACAGCTCGGCCACTTCCGCATCGACTGAGCCGTTGCGGCTTGCCTCACCACCGGGGCTGTGGTAGACTCGATCCTGGAGGTCTTCATGTTCAAGCGTTTCTCATCCTGCTCCTTCCGTTTCCAGATGATCGCGTCGATCCTGGCCGTGTCCCTTCTGGTCTTCGGCGGAATCTTCAGCATCATCGCCGTGCGTGTGATCGGCCAGCAGGAAGAGCATCTCGACCAGCTGACCAGAGAAATGGCCCAGCGCCAAGCATCCCTGCAGCAGGCCAAGCTCGAACAGAAGCTTGGATTGGCACGCGGACTGGCCCGTTCCGTGGAAGGCCTGAGAAACCTTCCGGACGCCCTCAAGCGCACCGCCCTGGACAGCCTCTTCCACGGCGCCATGGCCACCCAGGGGATCTCGGCCGCCTATGCCAACTTCGAGCCGGGCCTCTACTTCTCCCCCGGCAGCACCCCGGCCGGATCGAACCCGGGTTCGAGCTTCTACCGCCGTCAGAGCGGGGAGATCCACTACGAGCCGAACACCTGGGGCCTCATCCTCGAGGAAAGCGACAGTTGGTACATGGTCCCGAAGCGGCGCCACCAGGAAAGCCTGATCGAGCCGTACCTGTACTCCTACGAGAGCGGTCAGGACAGCCTCCTGATGACCTCCATCTCCATTCCCCTGCTGGTCGGGGATACCCTCCTGGGCGTGGTCGGCATCGACATTCCCCTGACCGAACTGCAGGCGATGACGGAGGAGATCCACCCGCTCCCGAACACCTACGCCATCCTGGTCTCCAACAAAGGGGCCCGCCTTGCCCATCCCAAGAAGGAGCTGATCGGCAAGATCGTGGGCGACGACATGGGCCCCAAGCAGAAGGCTCTGCTCGATTCGATCGCCAAGGGCAAGTCCATCCAGGTGGACAAGATCGCCAAGGCCACCGGACGCATGAGCCGCATCTTCTACGCCCCCATTTCCATCGGCCTGACCGGGGAGCCTTGGTCGATCGGAATCGTCTTTCCCATCGACGAGATGCGCGGTCCCCTCGAACGCCTCAAGCGCGACATCGCGCTGGCCTTCCTGCTGGCCATGCTCCTGATCGCCGCAGCCCTGTGGCTGGTGGCCGGACGCCTGACCCGCCCCATCGTCGCGGTCGCGGCCCTGATGAACGACATCGCCCAGGGCGAAGGCGACCTGACCCGCCGCCTTGCCGAGGAGGGAGCACTCGAAGTCCGAGACCTGGCCCAGGGCTTCAACCGCTTCGTATCCAAGACCCAGGCCATCGTGAGCCAGGTCCGCGAGGAGACCGTTCCGATGGACGACGCCTCGCGAGACTTGGACGGCTTGGCCGGAGAGCTGGACGGCAGCGCACGCATCGCCTCGCAGAAATCCGCCGCCGTGGCCGCTGCGGCCGAGCAGATGAGCGCCAGCGCCCTGGGCGTCTCGGCTGCCGTGGAGGAGTCCAGCGTGAGCCTGGAGCACGTGGCAGCCGCCGTGGAGGAGATGAACTCGAGCATCCGCGAGATCGCCCAGGGAGCAGAATCCTCGCGAGCCACCGGCATGCGGGCACGCACCTCCGCCGAGGAAGCCGCCACCTTCGTACAGGAACTCGCCTCGGCGTCGGACGAGATCCGCCATGTGGTCGAACTGATCGTGGAGATCTCGGAACAGACCAAATTGCTGGCCCTCAACGCCACCATCGAAGCCGCACGGGCAGGTGAAGCGGGAAAGGGATTCGCCGTCGTGGCCGGGGAGGTCAAGGAACTGGCCAAGGGCACCGCCGAGGCATCCGGGGACATCGCCGCACGCGTGGACCGCATGCGCAGGGCCACCGGACTGGCCGTGGAGCGCATCGGAGAAATCCGCACCGTGGTCGACCAGGTCGCCCAGGCCCAGGCCACCATCGCCGCCTCGGTCGAGGAGCAGAGCGCCGCCACCCGCGAGATCGCCAGCAACATCGCCCAGGCCGTGTGCGGCGTGCGCGAGGTGACCCGTTCGGTCGGCGAAGTCGCCCAGGCCGCACGCAGCGTCTCCAGCGAGATCGGCGAGGTCCAAAGAATCGGCATCCGCCTGGAAAGCCAGGCAGGCTCCTTGCGCACCGCATCCCAGACCCTCGCGAAGAGCGTCCACGAGGTGAAGGGGAGGCTTGGCCAGTTCAAGGTCTGACACGAACATCATCGCTCGGACGGTCCGGATTGGTGCGTTTTTTGCAGATTGCAGCCACCATGACCTTGGCCGATCTCGAACGCAAGCTTTCCGCCGCCCAGCGCCTGTCCCCGGACGACGCCCTCATCCTCTTCCAGCACGCCCCCTCGGACTGGCTGCGCGAACAGGCCGACGCGGCCCGCAAGCGCCTGCACGCAGACGCGGTCTTCTACAACCGCAACATCCACTTCGAGCCGACCAACATCTGCGTCTACGCCTGCCACTTCTGCGCGTTTGCCCGCAAGCCCGGCGCCACCGAGGCCGACGGCGCCTGGGACTACACGGCCCAACAACTGCGCGAGACGGTCGCCAAGTACCCGGTCGGGACCCTCACCGAGGTCCACATCACCGGCGGCGTGCATCCCGACCGCGGTGTGGAATACGGCGAGGAGCTGTGCCGCGCCGTCAAGGAGCCCCGCCCCGAGGTCCACGTCAAGGCCTTCACCGCGGTGGAGATCTCCTTCTTCGCCCGAAAGAGCGGCCTTTCCATCGCGCAGTGCCTGGAGCGCCTGAAGGCGGCGGGCCTTGACTCTCTGCCCGGCGGCGGCGCCGAGATCTTCGATCCCGAGGTGCGTCGCAAGATCGCCGGCGGCAAGGCCCCCGCCCACACCTGGCTCGAGGTCCACGAGGCCGCGCACGCCCTGGGGCTGCGCTCCAACGCAACCATGCTCTACGGCCACTTCGAGGAGCACCGCCATCGCGTGGACCACATGCTCCGGCTGCGCGACCTTCAGGACCGCACGAACGGCTTCATGTCCTTCATCCCGCTGCGCTACCGCAACGAGAACAACGACATGTCCCACCTCGAGGAGGCCACCCCCGAGGAGGACCTGCGCACCTTCGCCGTGGCGCGCCTCTTCCTGGACAACATCCCCCACCTCAAGGCCTACTGGGTGATGCTGGGAATCCCCCAGGCCCAGGCTGCATTGGACTGGGGCGTGGACGACCTGGACGGCACGGTGGACGACTCCACCAAGATCTACTCCATGGCCGGCGCCGAGGAGAAGAGCCCGACCCTGTCCAGTGACAGGATCTGTCAATTGATCCGCGAGAAGGGCCGCGCGCCGGTGGAGCGCGACTCCTGGTACCGGCCCCGCGCATGAGCGCGGAGTCGACGGAACCTGTCCGCCCCGCCGGGGACGGGCATGACCTGGACTTCTACGCCCACCTGCGCACCCACTACGACGCGATCTTCCCGCTCGACCGGGCGCGTCCCGAGTTCCTGCTCACGCTTGTGCGCGGCAGGCGCGGCTTCCTGGACCTGGGCTGCGCCACCGCCACCCTGTGCGACTCGCTCACCGTCGACTTCGAGGCGGTGGAGGGATGGGACCTCGATGCCGGGTTCCTGGAGATCGCGCGCCGCCGCTGCCTACACATGCCCAACCTTCTGCTGGAGCAGCGCGACCTGCGCGAGGTGGGCAGGAGCCGCTTCCGTGCCGATCTCGTGAGCTGCCTGGGGAACACGCTGGTCCACCTCGACTCCCCCGACGCGATCCGCTCCGTCCTGCGCGGGATGCGCCGCGCCCTGCACGGCGAGGGCGCCGCCGTGGTCCAGACCGTCAACTACGACGCCCTGGAGAGCCTGGACCACGAGTTCCCCGCGATCGAGCGGGAGGGCCTTCGCTTCGAGCGGACCTACCGCGCCCGCCCCGACGGGAAGGTCGACTTCGTCACCCGCCTGGAGACCGCCGAGGGATGCAGCCAGGCCGCCACCGTCCTGCTGCCGCTCGGGGCCGAGGCGCTCCAGGAGCTTGCCCGCGAGGCCGGATTCGGCTCGATCACCCTGCGGGGCGGCTTCTCCCGCCGCGCCTGGAACCGCACCTCCCCCGCCACCGTGGCCGTCCTGCGCCGCTGACGTTTCTATCGTTCCCGCCACCGATGGCCGACGATACCCTCCTGGAAGTCCAGGGACTGACGATCTCCTTCCGCGGCGCCGACCGCTGGCTCCCCGCCGTGGACGGCCTATCCCTTTCCCTGGCCAAGGGGAAGACCCTGGGCCTGGTGGGCGAGTCGGGCTGCGGCAAGTCCGTGACGGCCCTCTCCCTGCTGGGCCTGCTGCCGCGCAACAGCGCAAGCGTCACGGGATCGATCCGGCTTGCCGGACAGGAATTGTCAAATCTGGACGACGAGGGGTGGCGCGCGGTGCGCGGACGCCGCGTCAGCATGGTGTTCCAGGATCCCATGACCGCCCTCAATCCGCTGATGAGCATCGGGGCGCAGCTTTCCGAGGTGCTGCGCCTGCACCTGGGGCTCTCCGGCAAGGCCGCCCGCGACGAGGCCGCGCAGTGGCTCTCCCGGGTGGGCATCCCCGATCCCGTGTCGCGCCTTGCGAACCATCCCCACGAGATGTCGGGCGGCATGCGCCAGCGCGTCCTGATCGCCATGGCCCTGTGCTCGCGCCCCGAGATCCTGCTGGCCGACGAACCCACCACGGCGCTGGACGTCACCATCCAGGCCCAGATCCTGGAGCTCCTGGCCGACCTCCAAGCCGAGCTCGGCATGGCCATGGTCTTCATCACCCACGACCTGGGCGTGGTGGAGCGCGTGGCCGACGACCTGTGCGTGATGTACGCCGGCAAGGTCGTCGAGGCGGGGACCTCCGGACAGATCCTGTCAAATCCGCTTCATCCCTACACCCGCGGCCTGCTGGGGGCCGTGCCCGGGTTCCGCCCGCGCACCGGACGCCTGGCCTCCATTCCCGGCCGCGTGCCTCCCGCCGGCCAGTGGCCCGAAGGCTGCCGCTTCGCCCCGCGCTGCGGAAGGGCCGACACCGCCTGCCAGGCCACGCTTCCCGGTCTCGCGCCAAGCGGCGACCACCTCTGCGCCTGCCTGCATCCGCACGGCGGCGAAGGAGCCGTCGCATGAGCCTGCTTTCCGTGCGCGGACTCGAGGTCCACTTCGCCCAGAAGAAGGGCTGGCTCGGCCGGACCCGCAGCACGGTGCGCGCCGTCGACGGCGTGGACCTCGACCTGGAACCGGGCCAGACCCTGGGCCTGGTGGGGGAATCGGGCTGCGGCAAGACCACCACCGGACGCGCCATCCTGCGCCTGATCGAGCCCAAGGCCGGCAAGGTGGAGATCGACGGCACCGACGTGCTCTCGCTGGACTCCTCCCGCCTGCGCGCCTTCCGCCGCCGCATGCAGATCGTGTTCCAGGATCCCTACTCCTCGCTGGACCCGCGCCGCACGGTGGGGCAATCGGTCGCCGAAGGCCTGGAGATCCACGGCATCGGATCCGCTGCAGACCGCCGCGACCGGGTGAGGCAGCTCTTCGACAAGGTCGGGCTAGCGGAGTCGCACATCGACCGCCACCCCCACGAGTTCTCGGGCGGGCAGCGGCAGCGCATCGGCATCGCGCGCGCCTTGGCCGTCGAGCCCAAGCTCCTGGTGCTGGACGAGCCGGTGTCGGCGCTGGACGTCTCGGTGCAGGCCCAGGTGATCAACCTGCTGGAGGACATCCAGGCCGAGACCGGCATGGGCTACCTCTTCATCGCCCACGACATGGGCGTGGTGCGCCACGTCTCGCACGAGATCGCTGTCATGTACCTGGGACGCATCGTGGAGCGCGGACCGGCCGAGGACCTGTGCCGCAACCCGCTCCATCCGTACACGAAACAGCTCATCAGCTCGGTCCCGAGCCTGGGCGGCGGCAAGGGCGTCCGTTCCCCCGCCCGGGGCGAGCTGCCCTCCCCGCTGAACCCGCCTCCCGGCTGCGCCTTCCATCCGCGCTGCCCGATGGCCGTCGCGGCCTGCCGCGAGGCGCGCCCCGTCCTGAACGAGGCCGGATCGGGACGGCAGGTCGCCTGCCCCGTCGCGCTGGGCTGACATCGCCGGGAACCGGAATCCCCCCGACCGTCGCCCCGCCGCGCAGGCCCGGCACGGGCCGCAGCGGAGGAACGGGGGCAAGACCCCGCAGGGCCGCAACGACGTGTTCCCGAGCCGCGGACCTAGGAGGCTTGACGAGCCCCGGGACAGGATCTGTCAAATCCCAGCCGGGGCGAGCAGGGCGGGACCGGGGGCCTAGAACCACCGCGACAGCGTGACCGAGGTGCGCGCGTCGGCATCGACCGCGTCCCAGCGCGTGGAGAGTCCGATCTCCCAGTCGTGGAGCAGGTTCGCGGCCGCCGTGCCCCGGAAGGGATCGACGAACGACTCGAGCCAGGCCGGGTCGCGCCCTTGGGCCCAGGGGCGGAAGCGAAGCGAGGTGCCCACCTGCACGCCCAGGCTCTGGCGCTGGAACGACTCGGCGCCGGCGGCGTCGGGACGCTTGCGGTAGGAGGTCGAGCCGGCCACCGAGAAGCGGAAGGCGTCGGAGAAGCCCTTGCGCAGGGCGACGCGCGCCGCCACCTCGCCGTGGCCTCGGGTCGGGAGCGAGAGCTCGGTGCCCCAGCGCAGGTCCGCGTCGCGACGGGTCTTGCTCATCGAGAGGGAAAGCTCCCCTTGGTTGCGCAGGGCCGTGCCCCACTGCCACTCGCCGACGCGCAGGGCAAGCGAGGGTTCGACCGTCGTGCCGTCCTCGAGGGAGGCGCTCCAGGCCGTGCCCGCCTGGGCGTCGGCCGACTGGCTCACGACCGCCACGCCCGCCGCGAGGTCCCAGCCGGCGCCCGCGAGCCCCAGCTGCCCCAGCGAGAGCCCGGTGCCCAGCTGGAGCCGGTGGACCGTGCCGCGCCACAGCACCGAGTCCTGCACCGACGGGTCGCTCACCTTCTCGGTCTGGCGTTCGTCCAACACCTGGAAGTGCGGGGCGCTCACCGCCACGCCCCCCTGGCTCCCGCCCCCCAGCTGGCCCGAGACGCAGGCCTCCTCCGCAAGCCCCAGGCCCGCCGCGTCGCGCGGGTGCGCCGTGCCCGGAAGCGTCGGGAACTCCTGCAGGCCGCTCTCCATGCGCAGCGAGGTCCCGGCCGCAGCCATGACGGAAACTGTCAAAATTCCAGTGGCGATCCGGCGCATCAGCGCACCTCCCTTGTGGCCGGCGCCTTGACGCCGTCGAAGTTCCAGGTCAGCTGCAGGAGCGAGGTGCCGTCGACGTTCTGCCGATCAGGCCCCGCCTCGTACCTGCCGTCGCGGCGATGGACGGCCTGCACCGACAGGTTCCGTCCGATGCGGGTGCTCACGCCCAGGGCGACGAAGCTCTCCTCGGACCGGCCCAGCGTGGTGGTCGATCCGGCCATGGCCCCGTCCAGGGTCAGGCTCACCGGAAGGCGGCGCGCCTCAAGGTCGCACAGGTCCAGGCGCAGGCCGCCGAAGGCGTAGGCCGTGCGCACCGGGGTGCCCAGGCCCGCCACCACCGTGGGCGAGACCACCGGCAGATGGAGCCGCCACTCGGCCGCGCCCCAGGCGCCGTAGGGAAGCCCCAGGCCCACCGCGAGCCCCCACGCCTGGCGGCCCGAGGAGTCGCGGTCCAGCACGAACTTGGCCGAGGGGATCACCGGGGCGAGCAAGGTCTGCTTGGGCTTCCAGCCCGTCGAGTCGTCGTGCACGAGCCAGGCCGTGTTGGAGAGGGAGACCTCCAGGCGTCCGTCGAGCCAGGAGCTTGAAACCGAGGTCATCCGCAGGGGGTCGGAGGAGAGGCCCGAGGCGAAGCTCACCGAGTAGCCGCCGGGGTTGGCAAGCGAGGCGCCGGGGACGTAGTTCAGGCCGCCCGCCCCGTAGAGGTTGGACTGGGCCGAGGCCAGGGCCGCAAGGCCCGTCAGGATGCACAGTTCGCGTCGCATGTCAGCGTCCTCCGGCAAGGAAGAGAAGGATGGCGGAAAGCCCCAGGCCCAGCGGGATCCACAGGCGTGCGGCCGAGGCGGGAGGAGGAGGCAGGGTCTCTACGCGTCTTTCGTCGGGCCTGAGCTCGACGGTGTCCGCGCCCGTGGCGAAGAAGGTGCTCCAGCGCACCTCGTGGCGTCCCTTCGGGAGCTCGGACAGATTCTGTCCGGCGCGACCGCGGTAGGCGCCGTCCACCCAGATCTCGCGAGCCGGGCCCGCGGCCTCGACCGCAAGCGTCGCGGGCAGCTCGGTCAGCGCGGACTCCAGGCGCACCTCCCGATCGGCCGTCACCAGGATGGCCATCTCGACCGTGTCGTAGTCGCGGCGGGAGAGCGTCACCTTCCAGCTCCCGATCGCCAGCTCCTGCCGATGGAACGGCGAGAGGCGGTCGATCACCTGCCTGCCCGCCGTGTCGCGGACCGTCACGCGCACCGAGTCGGTGGGGCTCACCACCGTGAGCGTGCCCGTCAGCTTGCGCAGCGGCGCCCCCCAGGTCGCGTTCTCGCCGGGCCGCACCGTGACCGCGTCGCGCACCGTGGCGAAGCTCGCCCGCTCCAGCCGCACCGGATGGGTTCCCGGTGCCAGGTTCTCCACCGAGAGAGGGGCGACGCCCATGCGCTTCTCGTCCACGAAGACGTCGGCGCCCGGCGGGTCGCTGGTGACCAGGAGGGTGCCGGGCCGAACCTTGAGCACGCCCTTGACCTCGCTCTGCTGCCCCGAGCGCACCGACACGTCGCGCTCCAGCGGCAGGAAGCCTTCGGACTCGAAGACCATGTGGTAGGATCCCTCGGCCAGGGTGTCCACCGAGAGCGGGGTCGCCCCGAGGAGGCGCCCGTTCATGCGCACCGCCGCACCGACCGGCTCGGACTGGATCCGCAGGGAACCCGGCAGGGCCCGCAGCGCCACCGCGATCTCGCGGCGCATGCGCGGGGCCAACGCCACCGTCTCGCTGTAGCTGGAGTAGCCGTTGGCCAGCACCTTCAGCTGGTAGCTGCCCTCCAGCAGGTTCTCGATCACCAGCGGCTCCTTGAGGGAGGACTTGCCGACGAACTGGTCGTCGAGGTAGACCTCCCCGTCCACCGGCTGCACCGCCACCGCAAGGCTTCCCATCCAGCGGCGCAGGTACTTGGTCTCCAGCGCCTTGGAGATCTGGAGGATCGCCGGGCGCAGTTCCTTGTAGCCCTGCACCTGGGCGTATTCTGCCACCAGCACCTGTCCCGTCTCAACCGACACCAGGCGGGCGTCGAGCTGGATGAGGTCGTCCACCCGCGCCACCTCGCCGGTGAGGATGGCCTCCACCTGATACAGCTTGCCCAGCTGCTGCCGCTGGGTCTCTGTAAGGCCGTTGCCGGCAAGGCTCTGCTCCTGCAGGACCCGCGAAAGTTGGGAGCGCTCCAGCACGGTGAAGTTGGTCTCGTTCTTGAGATGGGTGCCGAACATGGCCGCCACCGAGATGCCCAAGCCGTCGGTCACGGCACGCTGGTTGGCGCCGGCGAAGGGAAGCAGCGCGACCGTGGGAGTGCGGCGATGGCGCGAGAGCAGCTCGCCCGATGCGGGCGAAGCCGCGGCGGCCAGGCCCACGAGGCTCAGGAGGACCAAAAGGATCCTGGCAAGCAAAGCGTCTCGTGGCAGGGATGGATTTCGATTCATGGAGACCTCCGGATGTATCTCCCATCAAAGCGCAAACCGTGCCAGACCGTGCATGACCGATGGAATGAACCTTTCGGCCCGATCGGACGCCCCGGGAAAAGGAGGTCTTCCTGCAGGTGCAGGGGGAAGGCTGCAGCCATCGATGCTACCTTGCCCGTCCATGTCCGTAAAGCCCGAAGCCGCCCGACTCCTTGAAGACCTGCACCGCGGAGCCCTGAGCGGAAGCCGCGAACTCACCTTGAGCGCAGGGCTAACCGAGATCCCCGAAGCCTTGCTGGAACTGGGCGACACGCTCGAGATCCTGGACCTCTCGGGCAACGAACTCTCGGACCTTCCCGAAGCCTTCGAGCGGATGCGCGCCCTGAGGATCCTGTTCCTCTCGAAGAACCGCTTCGAGCACGTCCCCGAGGTCCTCGCGCGCCTGCCTGCCCTGGAGATGATCGGGTTCAAGTCCAACCGCATCGCGACACTCTCCCCCACCTGCCTGCCGCCGCGCACGCGTTGGCTGATCCTCACCGACAACCGGTTCGAGGAACTGCCGGAGACCCTCGGGAACCTGCCGCGCCTGCAGAAGCTGATGCTCTCGGGAAACCGGCTGCGCACCGTCCCCGCCGGCCTGTCCCGCTGCCGGAACCTGGAGCTCGTGCGCCTGGCCGCCAACCGGCTCGAACAATTCCCCGCCTTCCTGCTGGAGCTGCCGCGCCTGTCGTGGCTGGCCCTCTCCGGAAACCCCTGCTGCCCCGCCGTCTCCCTCCCTGACCAGGGCGAGAGCGTCGAGTGGCGGGACCTCGAGCTGGGCGAGCTGCTGGGCCAGGGCGCCTCGGGAGTGATCTCGAAGGTGCGCATCAAGAAGACGGATTCCGTCATGACTGCGACAGGATCTGTCAAATCCACCGAGGCGGCGCTCAAGCTCTTCAAGGGGGAGATGACCAGCGACGGGCTCCCCGAGGAGGAGATGGCCGCGTGCCTGGCCGCCGGGAACCACCCCAACCTCGTGCCCCTGATCGGGCGCCTCGCTGGCCACCCGAGCGGGACCAAGGGTCTCGTGCTGGGCCTGATCCCACCGCACTTCAGGAACCTCGGCGGTCCCCCCAGCTACGCCAGCTGCACCCGCGACACCTATCCCGCCGGGACGGTCTTTTCCCTGCCGTTTGTCCGGAGCGTGCTTGGAGGGATGGCGGATCTCCTTGCCCACCTGCACGAGGCGGGGCTTTGCCACGGCGACTTCTACGCGCACAACATCCTTGTCGACGAGAGCGGGCACGCACTGCTTGGCGACTTCGGCGCCGCCGGGATCACGTGCGGCTACCCCGATGCAATCGTGCAGGGACTCGAACGCCTCGAGGTCCGCGCCTTCGGTTGCCTGATGGACGACCTGCTCACGCGCCTGCCGGCCGAGGAGCTCGCTCTTGCCCAGGACCTGACGACACTGCGCGAAGCCTGCCTAGGCGAGGAGCCGGGGGTGAGGCCGGGGTTTGCCCGGCTGCGCAAAGAACTGATGCGCTGACGCGCCGATTTCCCGGAAAGGGGGAACGCCCCGGCGATGCCGCCGTTTCCCTTTTGGCTCTAGAACGAGATCCAGTGGCCATCCGACCACAGGCCGAAGCGTCCGCTCCCGAAGTCCTTGATCTCGCCCGTGCGATGGGCTTCGCCCTCCTTCCCGGGGACCTGGCTGCGGGAGATGGGAAAGGAGTAGCGCCTTTCGAACCGTACCAGGCAGGACGGCTTGCCCTGGGCGTACGGTGCAAACGTCGTGTTCCGGAGCGCCGCAAGCGCTGCGCTGTCGAAGTCCTTGCCTCCGGAGACGCGGATGCTCCCCGCCACCACCTTGCCGAAGGCGTCGATGGTCGCAAGCGTCGTCACCTCCGCGCCGACGCCCTTCTCCAGTGCCCAGGCGGGATGCACCGCAGCAACCTCCCCGATCGTCTTCGGAGCGACATACACATCCATGGGAGACGATGCGCCGGCTCGGCGTTCCCCTGCCGGCGCATCGAGAAGGTTCCCTAGACAGATCTTCATTCCCGCCCCGCCACAGTCCTTGAGCACCGAGAAGGTCGATGCCAGTTCCTTGGCGCGCACATTCAGCAGTCGAGGCCGCACGATCAACCAATCCACCTTAGGGGGGCGCGCGAAGACCCGCTCCACCGAAGCACGAAACGCTGCCGTGTCGCTTGCCGGGAGACTGTCGACGGCCTGAATCCCGCCGCGGTCGAAGCGCGTCAGCACCATGCGGTCGGGGAGCATCTCGAGCAGGGAGAGTCGACCGGATCCATCGGACGGATAGGTGAACCCATCGTTCTCGATCGACCCGTAGAGACGGATTCGATGGCTGCCACCCGGGCCGACCAGCCGGATATCCCGGACGTGCGCCTGCGCGATCCCTCTCAGGACGGGCCGTGCCAAGGAGAACGGCAGCGAATCGGCAAGGCTCACCGAGACCTCCTCGAAGCCGAGGTCCGAAGCCAGCTTGGCCAGGGAGCGAACTCTCCTGACCGACGCATCTTCCAGCTCCTCGTCCGGGAAGCGCAAGACGCCCGTGTCCGGAGTTCTCTGGATCGAGATCAGTGCCACGCCGTTCGCCGCGAGGGTGCGCCCGTCGCAGACGATGGCGAGCCCTCTCCCCGGATGCAGGGCGACGCGGAAGTCGTCCTGCGCCACGGTCCTCAAGGGCGCGATCGCGAAAAGGGCGAGGATCGACAAACGGCGAACGGACCTTGCTGAAGCCATGCTAGAACCTCACTTCCCAGCCCAGGAACACGATGGGCACCGGGACGTTCAGGTCGACCATCTCCACGCGCTCGGTCTGGGCGTCGCGCAGCAGGTAGTTGGGCGCGTTGAGGGCGTTCCACACCTCGAAGTAGGTGCGCGAGGGGAACCCGAAGAAGCTCGACTCCTTGGCGATGCGGATGTCCAGGCGCTGGTAGGCGGCGAAGCGCCTGCCGTTGCGCGGCCCCACCGAGAGCAGCGTGTCGCTGCAGGTCCAGCCCAGCACCGGGTCGGAATGACAATTCCTGTCATCGTTCCACCAGGTCCAGGGAAGGCCGGCCCACGCGCTGTAGTGCAGGTCCAGGGTGTAGCGGCTGGGCATCTTGAAGGAGTTCACCCAGTGGAAGGTCCAGGGACGGTCCTGCGCGAACGGATACAGAGGCTGGTCGTCGCGGTCGCGGCGGCGCGATGTGGAGACGCCCGCCGAGATCCAGCCCCGCCACCAGGGAACCGGGTCGTAGGAGACCGATGCCTCGGCCCCCAGCGCGTAGCCGCTTCCCGTGTTGGCGTAGCGGTAGGCGCGGTTGCCCAACAGGATGTCCATCTGCGCCTTCTCGGCGGGAGTCATCGTGCCGTAGAGCGCCTCGAGCGCCGCCGTGTTGCGGCTGGCGCGCAGGGTGTCGATCCGGCGCAGCAGGGCGGTGTCCACCTGCGAGTTCCAGACGTCGCGGTACTTCACGTTCTCCCAGTCCACCGGCAGGACCACCACGCCCGGCGCGGCCAGGTCCCAGTAGCCCTTGGCGAAGCCCTGCAGCTCGAAGCGCCAGGAACGGTCGAAGTCGTGAGACCACTCCAGGCCCCCGTGGAACGACTTCTCGCTCGCGAGGTCCGGGTTGCGCACCCGCAGCTCGAAGTCGTCGTTGGACTGGGAGTAGAGCCCGGTCGAGACCGTCAGCTCGTCCTTCTCCCCCAGCTTCCACTGGGCGCTGCCGCGCGGGCTCGGGAACAGGCTCCCGTCGCCCCCGTCGCGTTCCAGGCGCAGGCCTCCCCGCACCCGCAGGTCCTTGTTCGGATCCCACACGTCACCGGCCCACAGCGCCGCGTCCAGGCGTTCCTGCGATCCGTCGTAGTCGTAGCGCAGGCCGTCGATCAGGTCGTCTGCCCCGTAGTCGCTGGAGGACTCGAGCGCCCCGTTCGAGGTCAGGACATACCCGTGCGGGTCGTAGAGCCCCATCATGTCCGAGAGGTTGCGGCTTCCCTTGACCAGGAACTCGGCCAGCGGCCTCACCAGCTTCGTATGGAAGTCCTGCTGGTCGTACCGGATCCCGAATCCCGCCGTGACCCGATGATCGGCCCACGAGCGGGAGAGGAGCTCCACCTGCGCGTCGAGCGCCTGGTGCTCCAGGTGGTACTCGTAGTCGCTGGGCTTCTTGACGTACTCGTATCCCCAGGCCGTCTGCGCCTCGGAACGCGTGTCGGGGAAGGAGACCTCCCAGGTCTGCCGCTGCCAGGCCAGGCTCCCGGTGAGGGTGAAGTCCGACGAGATCTCCCACGGCAGGCGCAGGGAATGGACATGGTTGTTGACGTCGACCGTGGCCGAGGTGTCGTAGAGCTGCACCTCGGTCGCGCCGAGATCGCGGGAATCGGATTCCCACTGGGAGACCAGGTGCCCGTCCTTGGTCTTCCAGTACGAGGTCCTCTGCTGGATCAGGAAGACGTCCCGCCCCCAGTAGCCCGTGTAGTGGAGCGAAAGGGACGGGTTCAGGCGCGCATCCACGCCCCACTGCAGGTCGCGGAAGGTCGGCAGCGTGACGCTCTCCTTCACCTGGTCCACGTCCTTGGAATCGGCGCCCATCAGGGTCGAGAGATCCAGGATGCGCTTGAACATGAAGTCGTACCAGAAGGTCTGTCCCGCCACGTAGGCGCCCGCCTGCCCCTTCACCAGCGGGAACCCGAGGTAGAGGCTTCCCTTCAGGAGCGAGAGCTCCGCCACGCCGCGCAGCGAATCGACGGGGGCCGGACGGCTCTGCACGTAGAGCGCCCCGGACAGCGATCCGGCGCCCTCGACCGGGAACGTGCCGGTGTGCAGCTCCATCTGGCCGGTGGCCTCCGGGTGGAACACCGAGGCCGAGGCGGTGAAGTGCCAGGGCTGCAGGAGCGCCACGCCGTCCAGGAACACGCGGGTCTCCTCGGGCTTGCCGCCGCGCACCACCGGGCGGACCGAGAAGTCGCTCTCCACGGCAACGCCGGGCAGGGTGTTCACGGCGCGCATCGGATCGCCCATGGTCGCCACCACCTTGCGCGCATCCTCTCCCGTGATCGTCTGCTTGCTGGCCTCCTTCTGCTTGTGCAGGACCCGCTTGCCCTTGACCACCGTGGTCTTGCCCACGAAGACGCCGTCCCCGCGCCGCTGCGGGACGGTCACGGCGGAGTCGCCGCCCGCCGAGGCGGTGTCGGCGGCGGGATCGGCCACGACCGATGTCATGACAGAATCCGTCAAATCAGGCGTGCGTGCGACGGTGTCCGCAGGGGACGCGTGGAGGCTTGCGACCAGTGCCAGGAGCGCGTTCACGGAGCGAACCTCCATCCCATTCCGAAGTGCAGCCCGGCCAACCCGTACGGGTTGACGGACGATTCCTGAAAGCGTTTCAGGCCCATCGCGGCCCCGGGAGCGGTCCAGGTCGCCTCCAGCGCCAGCCAGTCGGGAAGGATCACCGCCACCGGCATCTCGAAGGAGGCGCCCGCGAAGGCCTGGCCGATCCAGCGCTTGTGCGAGACGAGCTTCTTGCCGACGTCGATCTCGATGTCGTCGCCGCGCGTGGCCTGCCAGAGCAGGCGCGAACCGACCCATGGGCGCACCGCCCCGAAGCGGTGGGAGAGGGCGTACTCCAGCCACCACGAGTTGTCGGCCCAGAGCCCGATCCCCCAGCCCGCGCTGACGCTGTGTGCCGTGTTGGTGTCGGCGAAGCCCGGCAGCCCCAGCTTCCCCCAGAACTCGAGCGAGGCTGGCTCGGTGGGAACGTCGAGGTTCCAGCCCAGCTCCACCCCCCTGAAGGGCCCCCACTCCCTGCGTACTCCCAGCCGCCACGAGGCGTGCACCTGCGGCAGGTCCTCGCGCTCGTAGCGCGCGACGCTGTGCGTGACCGTCGCCCCGCCGTAGCTCCCCGTCTTCGGGTCGTAGACATCCGAGTAGTCGTACCGCGTGCAGGTCCCGTTGCCGGTCCCGCTCTCCTCCATCCAACCGCCGTCCGGGCAGGTGGCATTCCAATTCGGCGTCTTCCCGATGCCCAGCGACACGTCGGTCACGCCAGGAGGGAGCACGGTCCCGTCGTCGAAGCGCTGCACCGTGTAGAGGCAGCCGGAAAGCACGGAAAGGGCCAGGCAGGGGAGCCACCTGGCAAGACGGGAGAGAAGCATCGCCCAAAGGTAGCAGCCCGCGCGTTCCCGGCCAACTGATGACAGATTCTGTCATATTCGGGCGCCTCCCTGCCGCCTTACGGCGGCAGGGCCGGGCTGCCTGCCAAGCCTCCTCGGCCTGCGTCATGGAGACGCCCCGCCGGGGCGTCCGTACGGATCGGCCTGCGGGGTCTTGGGCCAAGGGCCGGCATCCCTGGCGCGCAGCGCCGCTGATCGCCCCCCGCCCTGGTAGGGCGGGCCGTTCGCCGCTGCGCGCAGGAACGAGCCGCACCTGAAAGCCGGATGAACGAATCCCCCAACAGGATTGAAACGTCCGTCTCCGATCTTTTGGCTCCATGTTCAGGAACCAGGCCAGCACCGTCCAGGAAACCGCGCAAAGCGCCGTCGTCGCCCGGGATCTCCGGCTGGGCTACGGGGCGCGCGAAGTGGTGCGCGGCATCGACCTGGAGGTGCCGCAAGGCCAGTTCCTGGCCGTCCTGGGCCCTTCCGGCTCGGGCAAGACTTCGCTCCTGCTCTCCCTCAACGCAAGCATCCCGGTCCTGTCCGGGAGCCTCGAGGTGCTGGGACAGAATCCGTCAAATCTCCGCAGCGCCTCCCTCGAGCGCTTCCGCAGCCGGATCGGCTTCATCTTCCAGTCCTTCCACTTGGTGGGACGCGCCCCGGTGCTGCACAACGTGGCAAGCGGCATGCTCGCCGAGATCCCGCTGATCCCCTCGCTCCTGCGCTGGTACAGCCGCGACCAGTACGCTCGCATCCTCGAGGCCCTTGCCATGGTGGGCCTGGAGGAGCGCGTCCTGGACAGGTGCGACAAGCTCTCCGGCGGACAGAAGCAGCGCGTGGCCATCGCCCGCGCCTTGGTCCAGAAGCCGGCCCTGATCCTGGCCGACGAACCCATCTCGGCCCTGGACCCCCGCTCGGCCGAAAGCGTCCTTGCGATCCTGGGACGCGCCTCCCGGGAACTGGGCATCACGGTGGTCTGCAACCTCCACCACCTCGAAGCCGCCCGGAACCACGCCGACCGCGTGGTCGGGCTCAACGACGGCCGCATCGTCTACGACGGCCCTCCCGCAGGCCTCGATGCCCAGGCCGTCCGCGACATCTACCGGGGCGACAGGGATGCGCCTGCGGCCGCGGCCCTGGTCGCCTGAAGAACCATCCGACCACACCACCACAGGAGACTCCGATGCTCGACCTCAAGAAGATCCTCCCCATCGCCTTGGCCACCCTGGTCGGTTCGGCGCTTGCCGCCCCTCCGGCCGGCTGGCCCGACAAGCTGGTGCTGGGCACCATCCCCACCGAGTCCTCCAGCCACCAGACCGAGCGCTTCGAGGACCTGGTCAAGTACCTGTCCCAGAAGCTCGGCATCCCCGTGGTGCAGCAGACCTCCAGCGACTACGCCGGCGTCATCACCGCGATGCAGTTCAAGCACGTGGACGTCGCCTACTTCGGGCCCAAGTCCTACGTGGAGGCCGCGGCCCGCGCCGGGGCCGAGTGCTTCGTCGTGGAGGTGGGCGAGGACGGCACCCAGGGCTACCACGGCGTGATCATCGCGAAGAAGGGCTCCCCGATCAAGTCGGTCGCCGACGCCAAGGGCAAGGTCTGGGCCTTCACCGACCCCAACTCCACCTCCGGCACCCTGGTGCCCACCATCCACCTGGTGAAGGAGCTCAAGCTCGACCCGCCCGCCTACTTCTCCAAGGTGATCTACTCGGGAAGCCACGAGGCATCCATGCTCTCGGTCAAGGCAGGCAAGGTCGACATCGCCTCCACCAACGACCTCGACATGGCCCGCGGCGAAGGCAAGCTCTGGAGCCGCGACAAGGACTTCCAGGTGCTGTGGACCTCCCCGCTGATCCCCGGCTCGCCGATGGCCTGGCGCAAGGACCTTCCCCTCACCCTCAAGACCGCCCTGCGCGAGGCCTTCCTGGGCTACAAGGACAAGGAAGGCCTCTCCAAGCTCAAGATCTCGGGCTACGCCATGGCCGCCGACGGCCTCTACAACCCGGTGCGCGAGCAGATCGAGTTCAAGAAGGCGTTGGACAAGAAGTGACGAACCCTCCCGCCCCGACCGGGCCGCGCCGGGGCCGGGCGGGGACCGAGGACCTCCGATGACTCTCGAGGAACTGCGTCGGCAGACCCATCCGCTGCGGCCTGCGAACCTGGCCGTCTCGGCGGTCGCGCTTGGCCTGATCGCCATCTGCTGGCACCAGACAGACATGGGCTTCCTGCAGCTGTTCAAGGGCTCGGGCAACATGCTCGAGTACCTGCGCGGCAATCCCGAGATCGCCGACAGCGGCTTCTTCCCTCCGAGCTTCAGCGGGAAGATGATGGGCCGCTACCTGCTCTCGATGCTCGAGACCGTGGAGATGGCGGTGCTCGCCCTGGTGCTGTCCGTGGCGATCAGCTTCCCCCTCTCGCTTCTGGCCTCGCGCAACACCCTGGAGATCCTGCTGCCCGGGCGCTCGGCCCCGTGGCGCCTCCTGAGGGGTGTCCTCTATTCGGGGACACGCCTGTTCGCCAACCTGGTGCGCTCCGTCAACGAGGTGATCTGGGCCCTGCTCTTCGTCTCGGCGGTGGGCCTGGGGCCCATGCCCGGGATCCTGGCCCTGGGGCTGCACACCTCGGGCGTGCTGATCAAGCTCTTCTCGGAAGGCATCGAGGGCGTCTCCCGCGAGCCGATCGAGGCGCTCCTCTCCACCGGGGCGGCGTCCCCCAAGATCATCCGCTACGCGGTGCTGCCGCAGGTGGCCCCCTACCTCGTCTCGATGATCCTCTACCGGCTGGAGTCCGACCTGCGCTCGGCCACCATCCTGGGCTTCACCGGCGCGGGCGGCATCGGGATGCTGCTGTTCGACAAGCTCAAGAGCTACGAGAACCGCGATGTCACCACCATCCTGATCCTCATCGTGGTCACGGTGGCCCTGATCGACCGCGTCAGCGCCTTCATCCGCTCCAAGGTCTCGTGATGGACAATTCCTGTCAAATCCGCAAGGCCGGACCGGAGGACCTCCCCGCCCTCCTCTCCCTCTACGCCCAGCTGGGGCAGGACGACGGCTCGGTCCTCTCCCCCCAGGACGCCGCCGCGCTGCTTGCGCGCATCGCGACCTATCCCGACTACCAGATCCGCCTGGCCCTGCTGGACGACCGGCCCGTGGGGACCCTCGCGCTCCTGGTGATGGACAACCTCGCCCACGCGGGCTCCCGCAGCGCCGTGGTGGAGGACGTCGTGGTCGACGCCTCGGTGCGCGGCCGGGGAATCGGCCGGCTCCTGATGGAGGACGCCGCGCGGATCGCCCGCGCCAAGGGCTGCTACAAGATCGTGCTCAACTCCAACGACAACCGCCACGACGCCCACCGCTTCTACCGGACCTTGGGCTACCGAAACCACGGCACCAGCTTCTTCGTGCCCCTGGAGACCTCCGATGCGTGAACCCGGACTCTGCGAGATCCTCGGCCAGGCCGACGACGCGATCCTCACCCCGCTCCTCGAGCTCGTGCCTCCCGAGGTCGAGCTGGTGCGCCACCCGATCGAAGGGCTGGTGCTCATGACCTGCCGCGAGTCGCTGGGCGAGCGGTTCCATCTGGGCGAGGCGCTGGTGGCCGAGTGCCAGGTGGACTACGACGGAACGGTCGGGCACGCCATGGTGCTGGGCGGTTGCGAGCGCCAGGCCCTGGCCGCCGCCGTGGTCGACGCGCTGCGCGCCCACCCGGTTCCCCATCCCTCCCTTCCCGCCATGGAGAGCCTGGTGGCCAAGGCCCGCGAAGGGATCCTGGCCACGCGCTACCGCGAAGCCCAGCTGTCCGCCTCCACCCGTGTCGAGTTCGACCTGCTGGCGGGCGCCTGAGATGCCGCGCGAGAGCACCGTCGAGGAGCACCGCAGCTTCCGTCTCCTGCTGGAAGCCATGAGCCGCCCCGGCACCGTGCAGCCGCTGGGCCGCCCCGAGGACGGCCACCGGGGCGCGCTGGAGAGGCTGGCCGCAAGCCTCCTGGACGCCGAGACCACCCTTGCCGCCTGGACTCCTGAGCTCGAACCCCAGGCCCGAGCACTTGCTGCGGCGCACGGCTGCCGCCTGACCGCTCCCGGAACGGCGGCCTTCGTGCTCCACACCGGCCCCGACCTGCCCGCGTCGCTGGGCAGCCTGAACGCAGGGACCGCCGAGATGCCCGACGGTTCGGCCACGCTGGTGTGGCTGGTCGAGGCGCTGGACACGGAGGGCGGCCTGCACGCCTGGAGCGGGCCGGGCATCCGCGACGTCCTGCACCCGCGCATCGAAGGCATCTCCCCGGAGTCCTGGACAGAAATTGTCATGAACACCGCCGACTACCCGCTGGGCGTCGACCTCGTCTTCCTGGACCGCCTCGGGCAGGTCATGGCGCTCCCCCGCTCCACCCGCATCGAGAAGGGATCGCCATGAGCTACGTGGCCGTGCAAGGGGGCAGAGCCGCCATCGAGCGGGCCTGCGACCTCAACGAATACCGTCGCACCGGGGACGCATCGGCCCCGCTGGAGCTGGCCCAGATCCGCGAGCAGCTGCACCTGGCGGTGGACCGCGTGATGGGCGAGGGCGGCCTCTACGCCCCCGACCATGCGGCCCTGGCCCTGCGCCAGGCAGCCGGCGAGACCCACGAGGCGGCCTTCCTGCTGCGGGCCCACCGCGCCACGCTGCCGCGCCTGGGCGAGAGCCTGCCCGCCACCACCACGGACATGCGGGTGATCCGCCGCATCTCCTCGGCCTTCAAGGACGTGCCGGGGGGCCAGCTGCTGGGACCCACCAGCGACTACACCCTGCGCCTGCTGGAGCTGGAGCCGCTCGAGGACCAGGAGCACCGCCGCGCCGTGCTGCGCGAGCGACTCTTCCGCGACCTGCCCGCCCCCGAGACGCTTCCCGACACCTTCCCGCGCGTGGTCGAGCTGCTGCGCCGCCAAGGACTGGTCGAGGAGATCGGCGTCGGGGATCCCGCCCCCTTCGACATCACCCGGCACGCCATGTCCTTCCCCGCCCCCCGCTCGGCCCGCCTGCAGGCGCTGGCCCGAGGCGAGACGGGAGGCCTTCTCATGATGGCCTACTCGAGCATGCGCGGCTACGGCCACATCCATCCCACCCTTGCCGAGCTGCGCGTGGGCTACGTCCCGCTGCGGCACATCCATCCCCGCACCGGGGAGGAGCTCGTCAGCGGCGAGGTGCTGGTCACCGAGGCCGAGGTGGTCTCGCGCTTCTCCGACCCCGAGGGCAGGCCGCGCTTCCACCTGGGCTACGGTCTGTGTTTTGGCCAGAACGAGATCAAGGCCATCTCGATGGGCGTGTTGGACCGCACCCTGCGCACCAACAGCCCCACTTGCCCCGCCGAAGACCAGGAATTCGTGCTCTACCACACCGACGGCATCGAGAGCATGGGCTTCTCCAACCACTGGAAGCTGCCGCACTACGTGGACTTCCTCTCCGACCTCGACCGCCTGCGCAAGGCACAGGAGACCCATGCAAGCGCTTGAATGGATCGCAAGGGGTGTCCCGCATCGGGAGACGTACGCCTTCCTGGACAACGGCGCCAAGAAGGACGTGCGCCGCGCCCTGCTCAAGGCCGTGGCCATCCCCGGATACCAGGTCCCGTACGGCTCGCGCGAGATGCCGCTGGCCCGCGGCTGGGGCACCGGAGGCATCCAGATCACGCTCTCGCTGCTCTTGCCCGAGGACCGCGTGAAGGTGATCGACCAGGGCTGCGACGGCTCGGTGAACGCGGTGAACATCAAGAAGTTCTACGAGCGGGTGGGCGGGGTCGCCGTCACCACCGACGTCTCGGAGGCCACCCTGGTGCAGACCCGCCACCGCATCCCCGAGGAGCGGATGACGGACCGGCAGATCCTGGTGCTGCAGGTCCCCTACCCCGAGGCGCTGCGCGAGGTGGAGCCCTCCGAGGCCGCCACCCGCCGCATGCACGCCGAAGCCGACTACGCCCGGATGTGGCTGCACCTCTACGAGGACATCGTCCGCCACGGCGAGATCCGCATTTCCTACCGCTACCCCTGCACGGTGAACGGACGCTTCATCATGGATCCCTCGCCCATCCCTCGCTGGGACGTGCCCAAGCTGCACATGGCAGACACCCTGTTCCTCTTCGGGGCCGGGCGCGAGCGCCGCCTCTACGCCGTGCCCCCGCACACCCGGGTGGAGCCGCTGGAGTTCGACGACCACCGCTTCCGCGTCGAGGACTTCTCCGGGAAGTCCTGCGCCCGCTGCGGCGCGACGGAGGTCTACCTCGACGAGATCCTCCAGCCCGACGGCTCCTCCCTCCACTTCTGCTCCGACACGGGGCACTGCGACAAGAGGATGTCCTAGATGGACCCGCTGCTGCGCGCCCACGGGCTGACCCGCCGCTTCGGCCCGGGATGCCCCGCCTGCCTGGAATCCACCGGGGCCCGTGCCGGCACCAACCGCTGCCCCCACTGCGGCTCGGTCTGGGCCTGCCGCGACGTGAGCCTGGAGCTCCACCGCGAGGAGGCCCTGGGCATCGTCGGGGAGAGCGGCTCGGGCAAGAGCACGCTGGTGCGGATGCTGCACTTCGACGGGGAGCCCGGCTCGGGCTTCTTCGAGCTGGGCCGCATCCCCGCGCTGGAAGGCGTCCCCGACCTCTATCCCGAAGGCTCCCCCTGGAGCCGCAACCTGCTCTCGCTTGACAGATTCCGTCAAAGGAAGGTGCGCGACGCCGCCATGGGCATCGTCTACCAGCACCCGCACCTTGGCCTGCGCATGGGCGTGAGCGCCGGCGGCAACATCGCCGAACGGCTCCTCTCCGCGGGATGGCGCTCCATCGGGGAGATGCGCGGCCGCGCCGCCGATCTCCTGGAGCGCACCGAGATCCCCACCGAGCGCATGGACGAGCCCCCCCGCAACTTCTCGGGCGGCATGCAGCAGCGCGTGCAGATCGCCAAGGCCCTCTCGGGCGATCCGCCGCTCCTGCTACTGGACGAGGTCACCACGGGGCTGGACCTCTCGGTGCAGGCCCGCGTGCTGGACCTGGTGCGCGCCCTGCGCGAGGAGCTGCGCCTCTCCATGGTCGTGGTCTCGCACGACCTGGGCGTGATCCGCCTGCTGTGCCAGCGGACCCTGGTGATGAAGAACGGCCAGGTGGTCGAGGCGGGCCTGACCGACCAGATCCTGCAGGACCCGCAGCACGCCTACACCCAGCTCCTCGTGGCCTCCCAACTCCAATGAGCACGCCCATGCTTTCCGTCCAGAACCTCTCCAAGACCTTTCGCCTGCACATGCTGGGAGGGCTGGAGGTCGCCGCCGTGCGCGACGTCTCCTTCGCCGTGGAGCCGGGCGAGTTCGTCGGGCTCTCGGGTCCCTCGGGCGCCGGCAAGAGCACCATCCTCAAGATGCTGCACCGCACCTACCTCGCCTCGCAGGGGAGCATCCGCTACGCATCGCCCCGCCTGGGCGAGGTGGACCTCGTGAGCCTCTCCGAAAGCGACGTGCTGGAGCTGCGCCGCACCGAGATCGGCTTCGTCTCCCAGTTCCTCCAGGTGATCCCCCGGGTGGGCGCCCTGGACCTGGTGGCCGAGCCCATCCGCCACCGCCTGGGCGTCGGCACCGACGAGGCCCGCGAACGGGCCCGCGAGCTGCTGCTGCGCCTTCGGATCCCCGCGAACCTGCACGATGCCTATCCCGCCACCTTCTCGGGCGGCGAGCAGCAGCGCGTCAACATCGCCCGCGCCGTGGGCTGGAAGCCGACCCTGCTGCTCCTGGACGAGCCCACCGCCTCGCTGGACCGCGTATCGGCCGGGATCGCCCTGGAACTCCTGTCCGCCCTGCGCGACGAGGGCACCACGCTGGTGGGGATCTTCCACGACCCCGAACTGCTTTCCCGGACGGCCGACCGGACCATCCGCATCGGAGACTGAATATGACGGATCTTGTCATCAACAACTGCCGCGCCGTCCTGCCCGACCGCATCCTCGAGGAGGCCTCGCTGCGCATCGAGGGCGGAATGATCTCCGAGATCGCGCAAGGGCGATCCCTGGGCAAGGGCCTGGAGGCCGAGGGCGCCTGGCTTTTGCCGGGCTTTGTCGACATGCACTCGGATGCCGTCGAGAAGGCCGTGGAACCCCGCCCCGGGGCGCGCTTCCCCACCGAGGTGGCCCTGCGCGAACTGGACCGATCGCTTGCCGGCTGGGGCATCACCACCATCTTCCATTCGCTATCCTTTGCCGACATGGAGATGGGGCTGCGCTCCAACGGGACGGCCGCCCGCCTGATCGACGAGATCAGTGCCCTCTCCCCGCTGATGCGCGTAGAGACACGCCTGCACGCCCGCTTCGAGGTCACCGACCTGGAGGCCGTGCCGCACTTGGAGCGACTGGTGCGCGAGAGCAAGGTGGACCTCCTCTCCTTCATGGACCACTCGCCCGGCCAGGGCCAGTACCGCGACGACGCGGCCTACCGCAGCTACTACGGCAAGGTCTACGCCATGAGCGAGGCGGACCTCGACCACGTCCTCGACCGCAAGGCGCAAGCCCGCGCCACGGGCATGCAGGAGGCCGTCGCGCAACTCCTTGCCCTGTGCCGCCGCAAGGGCGTGCCCATGGCCTCCCACGACGACGACACGACGGAACGCATCGAGTGGTGCGCCCGCGAAGGCATGGCCATCAGCGAGTTCCCCGTGAACCTTCCCACCGCCCATGCCGCCCGCGAGCGCGGCGTCTGCACCTGCCTGGGCGCCCCCAACCTGGTGCGCGGCGGCTCGCAGGCCGGGAACCTCTCGGCCCGCACCGCGCTGGAAGCCGGATACGGCGACATCCTGTGCTCCGACTACCTGCCGCAGTCGATCCTGCACGCCGTGTTCCTGCTTGCCCAATGGAGGGTCCGCAGCCTTCCCGAGGCGGTCGCCATGGCCTCGCTCTCCCCGGCCCGCGCCGTGGGCCTGGACTACACCAAGGGCTCGATCGATCGCGACAAGCATGCCGACCTCCTGCTGGTGGTGGAGCGCCACGGCCATCCTGACATCCTGCGCACGTGGGTGCGGGGCCGCGAGGTGTATCGCTCCTGCTGAGATCGGTCGTTTTTGAGCTGCGCTCTGCCTAGCCTGGTCTTTTTTGCACTGCGTGCGGCTGTGCTTGGGCGCGGCCCCAAATGCCGTTTAAGACTGTTTTGCAGGCGCTCCGCCCTAAGGTGATTTTGCACTGCGTGCGGCTGTTGCTCTGGACCTCCGGCCCAGACCCGGCCAAGGGTGGCGCCGGCCACCCTTGGAACCCGCTCGCGGGGGCTCCGCCCCCTGCACCCCAGCAAAAGGGATCGCCAGCAGTGGAGGGCAGCGGAGCCGGGCAGCTTACGAAACCCGCTTGCGAAGGCAAGGCGCCTTCGACGCAGGACCCAAAGGCCAAAGCGCAAGAACAGCAACGCGTGCTGCAATCGGCAGTTCAACTCGCGGTCGGCAACTTGGCGAAAGAACCGGCCTCAGCACGCACTAGCCACAGCGATTCTCGAGCCTGCCCAAGGCCGCAGCATGGACGTCCCATGAACGGGGAATGTCAGAATTTGTCAGAATGACTCCCCTCGCGCTCTTGCCCGTTCCTCAATTGAAGCATCGCGTCAATACGGCTGAAACAAGAGTTGCGCATCTTCTTCCTGCCGTCATCCGACGGCATTCCCGGTTTCCGGACGACTCCCGCACCGTGCCGCACCGCCGCAAGACACGCCCCCTTACCCGGGGAACGCACGGAGGATCGCATGCTGCTCTCGACCAACATCCACGACGCCCACCTCGACGGCAATCTCGGGAAGCTCGCCTCCGCCCTGGGACGCATCGCCGCCACAGGACTCCACGGCGCCGAGATCAGCATTCCCGGACTGGACGCCCTCCGCAACGGACAGCTGGACCGCCGCCGCGCCCAGGAGGCCTGCGCGATCCTTTCGGACACCTCGCTCACCCTCTCCTTCCACGCCCCCGACGCGCTGGACCTGATGGACCGCGACGAGCCCGACCTCCAACGCCAGGTGCTGGGCGCCTGCCTCGAACTGTGCTCCCAGGCCGGCGCCAAGATCCTCGTGCTCCATCCAGGACGCTGGGTCAACGAGAACGACTTCGGCGTCAAGAAGCGCTTCTGCCCGGGCCCCGAGGAGGCGCGGATGCGGATGGAGGAGGAGGCCGTCCTGCTGCGCCAGGCTGCCGACGCCTTCCCCGAGGTCACCATCGCCCTGGAGAACGCCCGCCCCTTCCTGCCCTACTCCCCCTACGGCTACGCCGAGTTCCCGCACCAGCTCGCCGAACAGGTCGAGCGCGTCGCCCGCCCCAACGTGCGCGCCTGCCTGGACACCGGACACCTGCACATGGCTTCCCGCCTGCACGGCTTCGATGCGCAGGACGCCGTGCGCCGCCTGGGCCACCGCATCGTGCACCTGCACGTCCACGACAACTTCGGACGCACCGGCAACTGGACCGAGAAGACCCAGACCCAGCTGCTGCCCTTCGGCAAGGGCGACCTCCACCTGCCGCCGGGCAAGGGGGACATCGACTTCCCTGCGCTCCTGGGCGAGCTGCTGGGCACCTTCGACGGGATCGCGGTGTGCGAGCTGCGCAACCGCTACCTCCCCGACCTCGAGACGCATCTGGCCACCTTCCGCGACCTGATGGCCCACCTGCGCCACGAGACTCCCACGGCCTTCCTGGTCTGATCCCCCCCCACCTTGTGACGGATTCCGTCAAATAGCCGCTCCCGCACCGAGGGCACGGCCTAGATTTCCTCCATGCGCCTCCCCCTCTCCCTGATCGCAGGCCTGTCGAGCCTCCTGGCCGTCGGCGCCTTGGCGCGCAAGCCCAAGGCACCGGCCCGAGCTCCCTCCCCGGAGCGCTTGGCGCGTCCCTTCGTGCCCAAAGGATGGAAGCTTGAGACCGCCTCCCAGGGAGACCTCGACGGCGACGGCAAGAAGGATCTTGCCATGGTCCTTCTCACGGAAAGCGACCCCGACGAGATCGACGAGACCGAACCCGACTTCAAGGTCACCTCCCGCTGCGTGCTGGTGGCCCTGGCAAACCGCCAAGGCAAGGGCTTCCACAAGGTCGCCGAGTCCTGCACCCTCATCCCCGACCACAGCGATCCCCGGCAGATGGATCCGCTCCTCGAGCTTTCCGTCGAAGGCGGAAGGCTGCGGATCAGGACGGTCCAGGGCATGCTCATGGGCAGCTGGTTCGCCGGCTTCGACAACCTTGCCTTCGCCTGGGACGGACATGGCCTTCGCCTGGAGAAGGCCTACAGCTCCTCTTTCCATCGCGCTTTGGGAACGGGCAGCTCCCTCGATGCCGACTACCGCCTCGGCCGGATCGTGCGCTGCCAACGCGACAGCGCCCTGAAGGATCCCGACATGGAAGACCTCTGCGACCACGCCACCTCGATCGACACCCTCCCGATCCACCCCGACAGGAGCCACTTCCTCGAAGAGGTCGGACCGCAGCTCGACTTCATGCAGGACGTGGACTCCACCCGCCTGGTCCGGTAGCCAGGATCGGGGGCGCCTCCCGCCTCGCCCTGAAAGCCTATTCGATGCGGCGGGACCGGGCTGCCTGCCAAGCCTCGGCTTCGCCGGGGTCTTGGCCCTACGGGCGGCATCCCTGGCGCGCGTCAGCGCGCTGCTTGCTTTCCCCCTCCCGGACGGGAGGGCTGGGGTGGGGGATGGTCTACGCACGATCCCTGGCGCGCGTCAGCGCGTCGCCTGCTCGTTCCCCTCCCTGACAGGGCGATCCACGCACGACGCGCCAGCCAGCGTGAGGGCCGCGCACCGCGCGGGTGCGCAGCACCGAGGGGCGGATGCCCGAGCCCGCCAGCACGGCGGCCCCACCCGTCCGGGTGGGGAGGCGCCCGAAACCTTCCCGACACCGCCGAAAGCGTGCAGTGAGTATTACCTTGTCCAACGTGGCCATAGATATCATCCGTTCGATGAAGAACCTGCTGGGCGGCGAAGACGAGCCCGTCGGACCGGAAAATCCGCCGACTTCGGCGATCCCGGTGTCCGAGACGTCTTCGAAGGTGGACGCCTACGCCCAGTACAAGACCGGGAGCATGCCCGCGATCTCGCTGACCTCGAACTTCCGATGCCCCGAGCGCGGCGAGGAGTTCGAGGTGTACGTGCGCACCCTCGAGCGCGACTTCAAGGCCTACGACCCCGACTTCGTCATCGAGCGCTGGCTGGGTTCGGGCGGCTTCTGCGACGTGTTCTTCGTGCCGGAAGTCAAGATCCCCGGCAAGGGAAGGCGCCGTGCCGTGCTGCGCGTGCTGCGCCCCACCAAGTACCGCACCACCGATCCCGAGCTGAACAACCAGAACATCCGGCTGTTCCTCACCGAGATGGGCTACAACCTCTACCTCTCCAGCCAGAACGTCCCCAACATCGTCAAGATGTACGACTTCGGCTTCTTCGGACGCGCTCCCGGCCAGGGGCGCGGCGGCGAGGGCCCGCGCCACCTGTACATGATCATGGAGCACGTCGACGGCGAGGACGTCTCGGTGCGCTGGCGCAAGAAGCCCTCCGACGAGAAGGAGCTGATGAAGCGCGTGGTGCTGGTGAACCTGATCGCCGGCATCGTGGGAGACCTGCACTTCCGCGGCATCATCCACTGCGACATCAAGCCCACCAACGTGCTGATCCGCGGCAATTCCCCCTACCTTACGGACTTCGGCTCGGCACGCTGGATGCACGTCAAGGACGACGTGGGCGGCATGCACATGATCATGCCCGGTACCCAGACCTACATGTCCTACGAGCAGCTGCAGGGCGACATCTACCGCCTCGACCAGCGCACCGACATCTTCTCGCTGGCCGTGCTGGCCTGCTACGCCTTCACCGGGACCAACCCGTTCCAGGCCCGCACCGACATCGACATTAAGAACGAGCCGCTGGGCCTTGCCGCCCTCTCGATGGTCGATCCCGAGGTGCCCAAGATCCCCTACCGCAGCGGCGACAAGCTGCGCGAAATCCTGCTGGAGTGCCTCTCCCGCGATCCCGAACAGCGTCCGAGCTCGATGGTGGCCTTCCAGCACCGGCTCAACAGCTGGATCCTGGAAAGTTGAAGCGGCTCCTCCTGCTGGGAGCCACTCCCCTCCTGGCCGCCAACCTCGCCGTCTCCCCGCGAAGCCCCACGCTTGCCGGGACGCTGGACGAAGCCTTCCTCGAAGGAACGTCCGTCCCGGCTGTGCGCAACGCCGACCAGGACGGTCTGCAGGAGGACTGGTCCCTCTTCCCCGGCCTCCCGCTGCCGCTCGGGCTCGGCCTGACCGACGGCCCCTCGCTCTCCAGCGCCCAAGGCAACGCCTGGGCCGGACCTCCGTCGGGCGACAGCCTCGAGAGCCGCCGCCAAGCCGGACTGGGCGGCGCTCCCTGGCTCCTGCTGCGCCAGGCCACCAGCCTGCCCGACACCCCGCTCACCCGCATCGGCTTCTGGCGCGGCGCGGTGGGGGCCTACCGCTTCGGACTGGACCTCGAGCGCCGTTTGACAAATTCCGTCGGACTGCGGGTGAGCACCCAGGCGCGCGCCTACCCCTCCCGCAAGTGGAGCTACCGCGACCAGATCTACAACGCCTACGTGGGTTCGGCCGGACGCACCCTGGCCGACCTCCCCCTCCACGGCACCACCCCGGGACTGGATGAGATGCGCTGGGAGATGGCCCTTTCCACCCCGCTGCCGGGCGGCGCCCTGGAAGGCGGCTGGCGCCGAAGCGACGTCTCGCGCGGCTGGCCCGACCCCGCCGACACCGCGACGCTTCCCGCCTCGGGACTGGAGAACAGCACCGAAGGCTTCGTGCAATGGACTTCCGGGGCTTCCCGCCTGCATACCGAAGGCGGCCTTTCCTTCGGCTCCCTGACCCAGACCCGCCCCCGCTGGGCGCTGGAAAGCGACAGCACTCCCGAGGCGAGCTTCCAGGGAAGCGACGTCAAGGCACATGCCCTGGCCCGCTGGGAAGGGGAAGGCTGGAGCCTGGGCCCCGAGGTGCTCTTCCTGCGCCTGGACGGCACCAAGGACGCGACCTCGCCCTGGCTCGCGCAGCTCCATCGCGAAGGTCTGGCCTTCCGCGCCGGCAATTCCGCCGGGTTCGGGTTGGAGGCCGGAGCCGGCCTCACGCAGGGGACCGTCGCGGACCGGGGCATCGATGCGCTCGAGGACTGGAACTTCGCGGGCCGCTGGACGCACCCGAGGGTGCGCGCCGAGGTCGCGACCTCGCGCTGGCACCGCATCCCCCTTTTGACAGAATCTGTCCTAGGCGAGACCTCCACCCGCTGGCTCCCCTCGAGCAACCTCCGATCGGAGCGCACCGACCTCCAGGAAGCCTCGCTGCACCTGGTTCCATGGCGCTTCCTCTCGCTGGACGGCGGCCTGGCCTTCGTGACGCTGGACAACCGCATCGCCCCCGTCGGACTGGTCACCGACCGCAGTCCCTCCCTCCAGTCCGATGCCAACGTCCTGCGGCTCTCGAACCTCGCCGGAACGGCAAGCGGCCTGGGATGGCGCACGGGACTGCGCCTGGGCATCGGGGGCTGGAGCCTGCGCTCCGAACTGTCCCGCTCCCGCATGGAGACCCCCTCCGGCGCCGTCGATCTGTCCCTGCCGCAGCTCTGGACCCGCACCGTCCTGGACTGGCAGGGGCGCGTGCTGGCCGACCACATGCTCCTGAACGCCCGCCTGGGCCTGCGCACCGCCTCGGAGTCCTTCGCCTGGGCCAGCACCGGCACCGGCTCGGCGACGCGGGTGCGTCTTTCCCCCACGACCCTGATCGACCTCGAGACCCGCTTCGAGATCGGCCGCTTCGGGCTCTATTGGAACCTGCAGAACCTGGGCGACCAGAAGGCCAGTCCCGTACCGGGATGGTCCGCCTTGGGAGTCCGTTCAGGTTTCGGTGTCCATTGGACGCTTGCAGGTTGACACCACGCACACAGGCATGTAACTTTGCCGCTCTTCCACAAGGAGTTAGTCTGTTATGAAGAGGACATTTCAGCCGCACAATCGCAAGCGGATCAATAAGCATGGCTTCCGCACGCGCATGGCCACCAAGAACGGACGCAGGGTCCTGGCCGCTCGCCGTGCCAAGGGACGCAGCAAGCTCACCGTCTCCTCCGAGCGCTGAGCCGGACGTGATCCGGGGGCGCATGCCTCTGGATTCCATTCGACTCCCCTCTCCCAGGAGCTACACCGAATTGACCCGCAAGGGCCGCCGGTTCAAGTGCGGGGAGATGGAACTGCGCGTATTGGTTCCTGCTCCGGATGGTGCACACCGCATGGCGGTGCGTCTCAAGAGCAAGAACGGATCCGCTCCCTTTCGCAACCGGGTTCGCAGGCAGCTGCGGGAACTGTTGAGAGCCAACCGGGAATCCATGGCACCTGCTTGGATCCTTTGGAGCTTTCCCAGCGCCCGCATGAAGCGCAGCACCCGGGAACTGCAGGAAGACGCGAGAACATGTTTGGCTCTTTCGGGAATCCTGAAGCCATGACATCTGCCAGCCGCATCCTTCGCGGAGTCGTGCTGGGTTACCGGGCGATCCGTCCCATTCTGGGCGGGTCGCGTTGTCGTTTCTGGCCTTCGTGCTCGCACTACGCTCTCGAAGCGCTCGAGCTCCATGGCGCCCGCAAGGGAAGTGCCTTGGCTGCACAGCGCATCCTACGCTGCCACCCATTCCATCCAGGCGGGTACGATCCAGTCCCCGCCCCACCTCCGGAGCCTTCATGGACCGCCGTCAACTGACCGCCCTGCTGTTCGTCAGCCTGGCCTTCATCTTCTTCATGAGTGACTCCTGGCATCGCCTGGTGCGCAAGATCAGCGGGCAGCCCGAACCCGCCCCCGTGAGCGCCCCGGCCAAACCCGGCAAGCTCCAGGACACCGCCTCGGTGAGGACTCCGGTCCTCAAGGGCACCGACACCACGGCTGCCGTCCGCGACACGGTCCGCAAGGACAGTTCCATCAAGGCAGCCCCGATCCGCAGCCTGTTCGTGCGCACGGCTGAGATGGTCGTCAAGCTCTCCTCCAAGGGCGGACGCATCGAGGGTATCCAGCTCCTGACCGTCAAGGACCACCTGGGCAAGAGTCCGTGGATACTTCCCGAGGAGCGCGGCGGAGCCCTGAGCCTCAAGGTCGGCGAGACCGAACTGGCCGACGCGCCGTTCTCCGTCTCAGACACGGCGGACTCCGTGGTCGTGGCCGCCGGCCAGAGCCGCACCATCACCTTCACCTGGGAGAAGGGCGCCCAGAAGCTGGTGCGCACCTACGCGTTCCACGGAAGCTCCAACGAGATCGGGCTCGGCTTCCAGGCCACCAACCTGGGCGACGACTACCGTCTTTCCTGGAAGGCCGGCATCCGCCAGATCGAGCCCTCGGGCCCCAAGATCCCCTTCGGCCCCCCGGCCTTCAACCAGATTGTCTGGAAGGATGTCGAGGAAGTCTCCAACTACAGTGACAAGAAGTCCAAGTCGATCAGCGGCCAGACCTCGTGGCTGGGCCTGCGCAGCAAGTACGCGCTGGCTGCGGTGCGCTTCGACTCCACCCGCGACGGCGATGCCGATTTCGACACCGTCCAGAACGTCGACGGCACCGAGGGTTCCTACTCCTGGTCCTTCCGCGGCCGCATGGCCAACGGCCAGGAGAAGGCCACCCTGATCGTCACCCCGCTCGAGATGTCCCGCCTGAAGGCTCTCAAGGGAGACTTCGACAAGGTGCTCTTCACCGGCTACGCCTGGTTCCTGCGCGCCGACATCTGGTTCCCCAAGCTGTGCGAGTTCATCCTGTGGATGCTCACCTGGCTCCACGGCCTGGTCCCCAACTTCGACATCGCGATCATCGCCTTGACGCTGCTGGCCCGTACCGTGCTGCTGCCGCTCACGCTCAAGCAGACCCGCCAGGCCAAGCGCATGTCCACTGTCATGCCCCTGATCAAGCCCAAGCTCGAGGCCATCAAGGAGAAGTACAAGGACGACATGCGCAAGCAGCAGGAAGAGACCATGAAGGTCTATTCCGAGGCCGGCATCAACCCGATGGCCTCCCTCGCAGGCTGCCTCCCCATGCTCTTCCAGATGCCGGTGTTCATCGGCCTCTACACAGTGCTGGGACGTGCCATCGAGCTGCGCGGGCAACCGTTCTTCGGCTGGATCACCGACCTGTCGCGCTCCGACGTGATCTACGAGGGACTCAAGATCCCCTACATCTTCGGCCAGGGCATCACCGTCCTTCCGATCCTGATGGCGCTGTCGATGTACTTCCTCAACAAGCAGACGATCAAGGATCCGCAGCAGCAGATGCTGGTCTACGTGATGCCGGTGATGATGCTGGTGTTCTCGGGCAGCATGCCTTCGGGACTGGTGCTCTACTGGACCATCTCCAACATCTACTCGCTGACCCAGACGATGCTCATCAACGCCGGCAGCATGCCGGTGGTCCTGACCCAGGCCCCCGCCAAGCCCAAGCCGCGCAAGGGCAAGTGAGCCTGCAGCCGCAGACCATTGCGGCTCCCGCCACCGCCACCGGGCGCGCCGCCTTGGCGGTGGTGCGCGTCTCGGGGCCGGCCGTGACGGAAATCGTCGCCTCTCGCACAGGTCGCACGCTGGAACCCCGGCGCGCGACCTTTCTGCGTTGGCGCTCCCTGGACGGGGCGTTCCTGGACGAGGTGGTCGCCACCTTCTGGCAGGGGCCGGCCAGCTACTCCGGCGAGGACATCCTCGAGCTTTCGCTGCACGGCAATCCCCTGATCGTGCGCGCCGTGCTGGACGACCTGCAGCGAAGCGAGGTCCGCCTGGCCGCTCCCGGCGAGTTCACCCGCCGTGCGGTGGAGAACGGCAAGCTGGGCCTGGCCCGTGCCGAGGCCGTCGCCGCCGTGGTGGACGCGGAGACCCGCGCCAGCCTGCAGGCGGCCCGCCACCAGCTGACCGGAGGCCTCGAGCCCGTCGCCCGCGCCCTGCGCGAGCGCCTGCTGGAAGCCTCGGCCTACCTGGAACTGGAGACCGACTTCGCCGAGGAAGAGGCTCTCCCCGACACATCCCACATCCTGCCCGCGCTGGCAAAGGCACGCGAGACGCTCACGCGTCTGCTTGCCGACCAGGAAAAACTGGCCCGACAGAACCTGTCCCCGCGCGTCGTGCTGGCGGGCCACCCCAATGCGGGCAAGTCCAGCCTCTCCAACGCCCTGCTGGGCGAGGACCGCCTGCTCGTGTCCCCGGTGCGGGGCACCACCCGCGACTGGGTCGAGATCCCGCTCCTGTTCCCCGAAGGCGAAGTGCGCCTTGTGGACACAGCCGGGCTCGGCACCCCGGCCGACGAACTGGACGCCGCGGCCCAGCTCCGTACCCGACAGGAATTGTCAAAATGCCAGGCGATCCTGCTGCTTGCCGAGGCGGGCCGTCCGCTCGCCCCGGACGAGCTGGCCCTGCTCGGCTCGAAGGAACGCGAGACCATCCTGGTGCGCACCAAGACCGACCTGTCCCCCGCAGCCCCCGAAGAACTGGGCGTCTCCGTCCTTTCCGGCGAAGGCCTGGAGGCAGTCTCGCAGCGGCTGCGCGCACTGCTGACCTCGGAGGACGGCTTCGATCCCGCCCAGGTCTCGCTGGGCAGCGCCCGCCAGCGTTCCTGCGCAAGCCAGGCCCTTTCGGACCTGGAACAGGCGATCGGGTACGCCCGCGACGGGCGCGTCGAGCTGTCCGCCTTCCTGATCCGCCATGTCCTGTCCCTGCTTTCCGAGCTGGTCGGCGAGACCACCCCGGACGACCTGCTGGACACCATCTTCTCCCGCTTCTGCATCGGCAAATGAGGCCCACGATGAACCGTCCCTGGAACCACATCTTCGGCGACCGCTTCCTGGCCTTGCTTCGCCAGGCCATCCCCTTCCCCGAGCTGCGCCACGAGTCGCTGATGCCCACCGCCCGTGCGCTCTCGCTCTTCCTGCCCTGGGAGGCCCCCGACGCGGCTGCCGTGACGCGCACCTTCCACGACGGCACCTCGCTCAGCCTGGCGACGCCGTTGATCCTTGCCGCCGGCGCCAACAAGGCGGCCCGCTGCCTGGACGCCTTCGCCTCCATGGGCTTCGGCGCCGTCACGGTGGGCACCGCCACCCTTCGCCCCCGCAAGGGAAATCCCCTCAAGCCGCGCGTCTACACCCTGGAGGACAGCGGCGCCATCCAGAACGCCATGGGTCTGAACAATCCCGGCATCCGCACCCTGGCCGCCCGCATCGAACGGGCGCGCCCCTCCTGCGAGCGCGCGAACCTCGCCGTGGGCCTCTCGATCTCCGAGGACCCCTCGCTCCTGCCGGGCGAGGACGCCGACGCCAACGTGCTGGAATGCCTGGCGCTGGCCTATCCGGTCAGCGACTACCTCGAGCTCAACCTCTCCTGCCCCAACACCGGGCACGATCGCCTCGACCAGGCATGGGACCGCATCGAAGGGCTCCTCGAGAAGGTCTCGTCCTTCCGCGAGCGCCAGCCGCGCCGCATCCCGCTGTGGGTCAAGCTCTCCCCCGACCTGACCGGCGAAAGCCTCCAGGCGGCACTGGACACCGTGAAGCGCAGCGGTTTGACAGGATCTGTCCTATCCAACACATGGCCGGCCGCCTCGGGCACCTGGCCCGACGGCATCCCTCTCCCCAGGCTCCTCGAGGTCGGTCGTCCCGGGCTGCGCGGCGGGCTCTCGGGACGACCGCTCTACGGACGCACGCTGGAGAGCCTCCGGCAGGCCAAGGCCCACGCGCCCGCGCTCTCGCACATCGCGGTGGGCGGGGTCGAGACCGGAGCCCAGCTGCGCGAGCTGCTGGACAACGGCGCCGACCTGGTGGAGTGCTACTCGGTGCTGGCCTTCCGCTGGCTGGCGGGGCGCAAGATCGTCGAGGAATCGATCCGGAAGGCCTAAGCCTCGGGCCCGAGCGGGAAGTCCACCCACGCCACCCTGTGGTCCCGAGCCTTGGCAAGCTCGCGGATCCGCTCCGCCGCCCGCACGTGCTCCTCTAGCTTGAACTCGTGCGTCAGCAGGTGCAGCGCCTCGTCGAAGCGCCCGAGCTGGCGCGAGAGCTCCGCCTTCATGAGCCGGTCGTCGCTGTTCTCCTCGATCGCCAGCAGATGCAGGCGCCGCATGTTCTCGCGCATCTCCTCGCCGGGCTCGGTGGTGTCCAGCTCCCTGGCCACCCCTTCGCGGCGGCGGTCCCCATCGCGCCACCAGGCATGCATCCGCAGGTACTTCTCCTTGCGGGGCGAGGTCGCGCGCCCCACCACGATGGCCTGCAGGATGGCCGGGGCGTCCAGCTCCACCACCACCCGCGCCTCGGGCCAGCGGGAATCGGAATAGCTCTCGTTGCCCACGCCCAAGGCCTGACTGTCGCGGGTCCAGAACGATTCCGCGCAGAAGGGGCATCCCACCAGCGCCAGTTCCTCGGGGATCCAGGGCCCGACCATCCGTCCGTCGGTCCAGACGGTCGCCTCGCGCAGGCTCCCCTGGTCGAACTGGGGAAAGAGCAAGGCCATCTGGCAATGCGGACATTCGCGGATCACTGGAGGTGCTGGCAACATGGGAGGCCAAGTTAGGAATCCTCGGAAAGTCCCGCCCCGGTGCGATGCGGATTCCTACATGGAATCCCCATATGTCCAATCCACTGGCAGAACTCCTGAACACCTACGGCTACTCGAACCATGACGTCGTGGAGGCCGCCACCGGCCAGCTCTCGCACAAGAACGTCCAGAAGGCTCGCACCGGCTCGCGCCCCGTGACCGACGGCGTGGCCCGCAACATCACCGTGGCCGTGCAGAACCTGCTGGCCAAGGGCGTGCCCGACCCGGACGGCGAAGGTTCCCTCGTGGTCCCGTCCCATTTCCCGACCGTGCGCGAACTCTTCCTGAACTACCCCCGTGGACGCGCCCGCGGTGCCGCCGATCAGACCGCCGCGGAAGACGAAGCCCAGGACTGATCCCGCGCCGTCCACGCCAGGATCCTGAGGAAGGCCTGCCCGGCACGGCCCTCCAGGTCCTGCGGATGCAACACCAGGCGCCACGGGATCCCCAGCCTCTGCAGGGCCCTGGCCTGCAACCCCAGCGTCGCGTCCCAGATCCGCCCGAAGAGGCCCGGTCCCCAACTGGAGACCGCCACGCACAGATGGAAGCCCTGGGCATCGCGCAGTCCCCAGCGGCTGGCCGTCCGGCTGATTCCCTCCAGTGCCGCCATGCGCGGCAACACGCAGGAGGATTTCCAGCACGGCGCACAGAAGCCGTCGATGCCCGGCAGGCCGGCGCTGTTCCAATCGCGCCGTCCCAGATCGATCCGGGTGCGCATGGCCTGGCCGTCGATCCGTTTGAACTCGGCGTCACTCCCCAACTCGTCGCAGTGCGTGAGCCCGTGCAACCACAGCGGGTATCCCGCCACGGCAAGCTCCGCGAGCCAATGACAGAAGTCCTCGGGCAGGCCTTCCCCGACCGAGACCAGCCCACCGCGGTAGCGCGGCACCACCAGCAGAAGCGGCTTCCAGCCAGCCTTCGCGCAGGCTGCGATCCACTTGCTGGATGCGTCTTGATGGGAAGGCCACACGTCGTGGAGTTCCACATGGCACAGGAACTGGTACCTTTGGGGCATATGCGACACGCAAAGTTACTTGTTTTCGACCTGGATGGAACCCTTGTCGACAGTCTTCCCGATCTTCACGGTGCCCTGAACCGCACCTTCGCGGCCCTGGGGGTCCCCGAGGTCTCGATGCGCCAGGTCCAGAGCGCCATCGGGGACGGCGCCACCATCCTGGTCCAGCGCCTGCTTCCGCCCTCCGCGTCGCCCGCCCTGCTGGAGACCGCCCTCGAGCGCTTCCGTCAGGAATACGACAGCCACGCCTGCGACCGCACCATCCTCTACCCCGGCGTGCGCGAGTTCCTCAAGGCGCTGGCCGCCCGCCCCGAGCCGCCGCGCCTGGCCATCCTGACCAACAAGCCGCACACCCCCTCCGTCCTGATCGCCGCGCACTTCGGCCTGCCGGAGCTCGGCATCGAATGGATCGTAGGGGGCGACACCTTCACGACCCGCAAGCCCGATCCGCAGGGCCTGCGCTGGCTGATGGAGCAGGCCGGCACCACGCCGGCAGAGACCTTGATGATCGGCGACGGGCCCGCCGATGCCGGCGCCGCCCAGGCGGCCGGCGTCCCCTTCGCGGCGTTGGAATGCGGCTACGGGGACAACCTTTCGGTGCGCGACTATCCGTATGCGAACATCCACTCGAGCTTCGCCGATTTCGCCCGGGATTGGTTGGGCTGAACCGCATCGGGGACGGCCCGGGGAAACCGTCTCCCGTCCGCGAAACCCTGACCCCGGCCCGTGAGGATTTCTACCTTTCGGGCCTATGTCAGAGACCCCTTTGAACGAAGCTCAGGCCCTTGAAACCAACCCGGAGCCCCGCGAATACAGCGCCGGTTCCATCAAGATCCTGGAAGGCCTGGAAGCCGTACGCAAACGCCCCGCGATGTACATCGGCTCCACCGACATCCGCGGCCTGCACCACCTGGTGTGGGAAGTTGTCGACAACTCCATCGACGAGGCGCTGGGCGGCCACTGCGACCGCATCACGGTGACCATCACCCCGGACAACCGCATCCGCGTGAAGGACAACGGCCGCGGCATCCCCTGCGACATGCACGAGTCGGGCATCTCGGGCGTCGAGGTCGTGATGACCAAGCTGCACGCCGGCGGCAAGTTCGACAACGATTCCTACAAGGTTTCGGCCGGCCTGCACGGCGTGGGCGTGTCCTGTGTGAACGCGCTCTCCTCGGAGCTCACCGTGACGGTGGCGCGCAACGGCAAGCTCCACCGCCAGCGCTTCGAGCGCGGCGAGCCGGTCTCCACCCTGGAGATCCTGGGCGACACCGAGGAGCGCGGCACCACCGTCGAGTTCCTGCCCGACCAGGACATCTTCGAGACCGACCTCATCGAACGCGCCATCCTGGCCACCCGTTCCCGCGACCTGGCGTTCCTCAACCCGAACCTTTCGATCACGCTGGTCGACGAGCGCCTTCCCGAGGACCACGCCGAACACAGCGAGGAGTTCCGCTATCCGGGCGGCCTGATCAGCTACGTCGAGTACATCGACCGCAACCGCACCGTCATCCACCCCAAGCCCATCTTCATCTCCGCCGAGGACGAGCCGCTTCCCTTGGAGATCGCGCTGCAGTACAACACTTCCTACTCGGAAGTGCTGCTGAGCTTCGTCAACAACGTGAACACCACCGACGGCGGCACCCACGTCACCGGCTTCAAGGCGGCCATGACCCGCGTGGTGAACAACTACGCCCAGGCCAAGTTCCCTGCCAAGCTCAAGGGCGTGGCGCTGGAAGGCGACGACTGCCGCGAGGGCCTGACCGCCGTGATCAGCATCAAGCTGCGCGAGCCGCAGTTCGAGGGCCAGACCAAGCACAAGCTGGGCAACTCCGAGGTCAAGAGCCAAGTCGAGGTGATCGCCTACGACGCGCTCAACCGCTACTTCGAAGAGAATCCGGCCGTCGCCAAGATCATTGTCGAGAAGGTCATCGACGCGGCCTTCGCCCGCGAGGCGGCCCGCAAGGCCAAACAGTTGGCCCGCCGCAAGAACGTACTGGAAGGCGCCGGCCTTCCCGGCAAGCTCGCCGACTGCGCCAGTCGCAAGCCGGAGGAATGCGAACTCTACCTGGTGGAGGGCGATTCGGCAGGCGGTTCCGCCAAGCAGGGCCGCGAACGTTACTTCCAGGCCATCCTGCCGCTGCGCGGCAAGATCCTCAACGTGCAGAAGGCCCGCATCGACCGTGCGTTCGCCAACGAGGAGATCCAAACCCTGGTCACGGCCATCGGCTGCGGCGTGGGCGAGGGGAACTTCAACATCGGCAAGGCCCGCTACCACAAGATCATCCTGATGACCGATGCGGACGTGGACGGGTCGCACATCCAGACCCTCCTCCTGACCTTCTTCTACCGCTTCATGCCCGAGCTGATCCACGCCGGCTACCTCTACATCGCCCAGCCCCCGCTGTACAGAGTGAAGGTCGGCAACAACGAGATCTTCGTGTTCGACGAGCGCGGTCTGGAGACTGCGGTAAACGATCTGGGCGGCGACCGCCGCAAGGCCTACATCCAGCGCTACAAAGGCTTGGGTGAAATGAACCCGGAGCAGCTGGCCGAGACCACCATGAATCCCCTCAAGCGCACCGTGCGCCAGGTGACCATGGACGATGCCGTGGCGGCCGACGACGCCTTCGAGATGCTGATGGGCGAGGAAGTCGAGCCCCGCCGCAAGTTCATCGAGGAAAACGCCCACCTGGTCGGCATGCTGGACATCTGATGGACGACACGGACGCTCTCTGTCCGTGTTCCTCGGGGCAGTTCTTCGCCCATTGCTGCGCTCCCTTCGAAACCTCTCCGGCCATCTCCGGGGAGGTTTCCGTCGTGGCCGCCCACGCCTCGCTGCGCCACCACCTGCTGCAGCTGGTCGACCACACGCCTGAATTCCAGGAGGTGTGGTTCGCCTTCGTCGACGACCTGCCCGGCCCGCTGCATGGCACCCTGGCGCGCCGTCCCGCCTGGGAACTGGAGCAGGCGCGTCTGGAACTCTTCTTCTGGGACTACTTCCAGAAGGTGTCGCTGGCCCGCCCCATCCTGCGCGTGGCCCGCAGCATCGAGCTGGACGACCTGCGCTCAGCCAGCCGCCTGGACGACTGGTCCTTGATCCCCTGGGGCTGCTACCAAGCCCTGGGCCGCGAGGGAGAGGCCTGGAACCTGCGCCACCTCACCACCGGCAAGGTCGTGTCGGCCCACATTTCCTTTGCCCACCACGCGCTCGCCGAGGGCGACGGCCTGATCGTGCGCCTGCTCAAGCACGGCGGTCACCTGTTCACAGGGCTTTCGATGCTGCGTTTCCCGGGGACGGCAGGCAGCCGCAAACTGGAAAGCGGCTGGAAGGAACTGTGCCTGCGGATGGGCCTTCCCGTCACGATCACGCTGCGCCCGGATGTCCACAATGAGCAGTGGTTCGCCTTCCACCGCAACGTCCTGGAGCTGTGGGCCGGCATCGCGGAGCTTCGCCAACAGAAGAGCCGCGCCCGCAAGGTCCCGAAGGATGCCGCCGCCTCGGATCTTCCCGACCTGGACATCCCGCTTGCCGCCCTGGGCAACCAATCCGCGCGCGAGGCCGCCAAGCACGCCATGGGCAAGCACCGCCTCAAGCTGTGGCTTTCCCAACTCGGAGAAAAAGGCCAGGACACCACCTCCCTGCGCAAGGCCCTGGACCTGGACTGATCCAAGCGGGCGCCTCCTTGGCCATCCCCTCGACTCCTCCCTGCGACGGCCGCTCAGGACAAGCTCGGGGAATGCCCAAGGCCGGGCTGCCTGCCAAGCCTCCTCGGTTTGCCTTTGCCCATCAGGGCGGACCTTAGGTCCGCCGTAACCCATCGGTGATCCCCTCTGCTTGTCCAGCGCTCTTGATCTGACCTTTCCGCCTTCACCTTCAGGAGTTGGCGATGGACAATCTTGCACTTTACGATTCGATGCTGCGTGACCTTCGGCGTCTTCTTCACGGTCGCCTGGCACGAATCGCATCAGCGCCATCCCCTGGCTTCGTCGAGCTCGAGATCGAGTGGCTTGAGGAGTCACCTTCAACACAGGCGCGTTCGTGCTGAGCCCCTCGAATCTTCGGGTATTCGTGAGCCGCGAGTGTGCCGACATGCGCAAGTCCTTCGACGGCCTGTCGGGGATGTGCCGCGCGCATCTCGGCGAGGATCCGACTTCCGGGCAGGTGTTCGTGTTCTTCAATCGGCGCCGGGACCAGGTGAAGGCCCTGTGGTGGGACGCAAGCGGCTTTGCCATCTGGCACAAGCGCCTGGAACGGGGGCGCTTCCATTGCGGTGACCGGCAGGGGCCGATCAGCTCGGTGGAGCTTGCCATGATCCTTGAAGGCATCGAGGTAAAGGGTGCGCGCCGCTATCGACGCTTCCGATTGAAGCAGACGGATTCCTCTTCGGAAAACCCCTGCAATGATGCCGGTCTTCGGGTATCTTGACCCCGTGGCGAAGTCGAGCACATCCGCGATCGGCGTGACAAAATCTGTCACCATGGAGAAGTCCAGCGTGGATGCCCTTCAGGCGCAGATCACCTCGCTTGCTGCTGAGAATCGCCTTCTTCGTCAACAGATGGATTGGTTCCGCCGTCAGATGTTCGGCCACAAGACGGAGAAGCTTCCTCCCGGCTGGGATGCCCAGGTGGCCCTCGGGCAGGATCTGTTCGGACAGGATTTGTCCATCTCGGCACCTGAGAAGATCCATGTGCCAGCGCATGATCGCAAGTCGCTCCCGAAAGTGGGACACGGGCGTTCGGAGCTTCCTGAGGATCTTCCTCGCGAGGAGATCGTGCTGGATGTTCCGGAGTCGGAGAAGACCTGCCCCTGCTGCAGCCAGCCGCGTGTGCACATCGGCGAGGACACCCGCGAGGAGCTGCATCTGGTCCAGCCCCGCTTCGTGGTGCGCCGCTATCGCCGTCCCAAGTACGCCTGCCGCAAGTGCACCGAAGAAGGCGTGACCCAGGCCGAGCCAGCCGTGTGCGTGATCGACAAAGGCATCCCCAGCGTGGAGCTTGTGGTGTGGATCGTGCTTTCCAAGTACATGGACCACCTGCCGCTGTACCGAATCGCTTCCCAGTTCAAGCGCTGGGGTGTGGACGTGGCCGAGTCGACCATGGTCGGGTGGATTGCTGCGGCCTTCGAGCTGCTGGGGCCGATCCATCGGGCCTTGGAACAAGAGATCAGGCAAAGCGGATGGCTGCACGTGGACGAAACCACCTTGAAGGTGCAGCGCGGGGAGAAGGACAAGTTCGGATCGGGCAAGGCAAGCACGGACTACCTGTGGGCCATGCTGGGTCGAGTTGCGGATGGAACACCCATTGGCGTGTCTTTCCTCCATGCCGACGGCCGCCAACACGCTGTGGCCGGACGGTTGCTGAAAGATGTCATGACCGGCAGCGTCATGAGCGACGGCTATGGGGCCTACGAGAACCTGCTCAAGGAACGTCCCGGCGTGGTCCACGCAGCCTGCTGGGCGCATGTGCGCCGCAAGTTCCACGAGGCCCGTCAGGTCGGGGAGCCTGCCGCAGACAAGCCGCTCAAGCTCATCGGCCACCTCTACAAGGCGCACCAGAGGGTGGATACCTTCGTGTCGGACCTCTGCCGTCGCACGGCACGATATGGACAGAATCTGTCACAGGACAGGATCGACGAGATCGTCGTGGATCGCCGCAGGAAGTGGGTCGGACGCTGGATCAAGTACCTGCAGGAATGGAACCATCAGGCGCGCATCGACGCGCTGCCCAAGGGAAAGCTCGGAACGGCCATCGGATATCTCCACAGCCAGGGACCACGGCTTACGCTGTACCTGAGCCATGCCCGCACCGACCTGGACAACAACGTCATTGAAAGAGCCATCCGTCCCATCGCCATCGGACGCAAGAACTGGCTCTTTGCTGGATCGGAAGACGGCGCCGAGCGTGCAGCGCTACTGATCTCGCTGGTCGGTACCTGCAGGATGCTGGACATCGATCCCGTGGCATACTTCGCAGATGTCCTCTTGCGCGTGAGGATGCGCCCTGACGGAGCTCAATGCGACGATCTGACGCCGTACAATTGGAAAATCGCACAAAATAGCCGCTGAGGATCACGATAGACAGAGGGGATCACTGAGCGGTTACGCCGCAACAGTCACATGATCAACCTTTGTCCTCGCCTCCCTCGACCTATCAAAGACGTCATGACATCGCACATTACGATTTCACGGCGGTAGCTCATTGTTGCTTCCCGCTTCGGCCCTTGGATCCTGCGTCGAAGGCGCATCGCCTTCGCAAGCAGGTTTCGTAAGGTTGCCATCCCACTGCCGCTCACTGCCTGCACCCCCTTTTGCTGGGTTCCAAGGGGTGGAACCCCTGGCCGCGGTTTCCAAAGGGGCGCGGACAGCCCCTTTGGCCGGGTCTGGGACGGAGCCCCAGAGCAACAGCCGCACGCAGTGCAAGAACAAAGGCCCGGTGCAGGACCAAGCCATCAAAAACGGTTCTCCGGCCAAAGAATCCTAGATTCCATCCCGTGATGACCTCCTTCTCGCGCCCGAGCCTCCTTGCCATCCTGCTGGCGGCCTTGCCATCCCTGGGGGGCCTGACCCAGGACCTGCGCGACCAGCACACCGCTCTGGGGATCACCTCGATCCACGAGCAACTGCGGGCGGCCGGAAGCGAACCCGGAGCCGGACTGCGCGTCGCCGTCATCGACACCCGCTTCTGCCTCAAGCACAGGAGCCTCGCCCATCTCCAGGCCGGCGGCATCGTGGACCAGTGGGACTTCCCCGCCGGGAACGCCCAGGCCTGGGACACGCTGGCCCGCAGCTCGCACGCCTCGGCCACGCTGGGGATCCTCGCCTCGCGCTGGGATTCCCTGCCCGGCATCCTGCCCGCCGCGCAGTGGCAGCTCTACCACGTCGAGGTGGAAGCCACCGAGACTCCCGCCGAGGAGGCGTGGCTTGCCCAGGCCATCGACCGGGCCGTGGACTCGGGCGCCTCCGTCATCTCCATCTCGCTCGGGTACCGCTACTACTTCAGCGACGCGAGTGCCGACTTCCCCTGGAACACCATCGACGGCACGACCCACCTGGCAAGCCAGGCGGCCACCCGCGCCGCCCGCCGCGGCACCGTCGTGGTGGCGGCGATGGGCAACGACTACGACAGCATCGGCGGCACGCCCCCGATCGGGGTCCCGGCCGACGCGCCCGAGATCCTCTCCGTGGGTGCCGTAGCCGACGACGGGGACCCGTGCGCCTTCAGCTCGAGGGGACCCACCTACGACGGCCGCACCAAGCCCGAGCTGGTGGGCTTCGGATGCCCGGTGCCGGTGGTCGACGCCGGCTCCGATTCGGGGATCGTCGCCAACAACGGCACATCCTTCGCGACCCCGCTGCTTGCCGGCGTGGTCGGACTGGTCCGGCAGCTGCATCCCGACTGGACCCCGGCCCAGGTCATCGCCGCCCTCAAGGCAAGCGCCGACCGCCAGGACAGCGTGGACGACAAGCGCGGCTGGGGACGCCCCGACCTGCGCAAGCTCCCCGCCTCCATCGGCATCCGTTCCTCCCAGGCGGCCTCCCGCGGCTTCCGCCTCCTGCCCGACGGACGGCTCCTCGCCGCCGCCCCTCTGGGTGCCGGGACCCTGGAGGTCAGGAACCTGTCCGGACAGATCCTGTCAAACATTCCCATCCCCCCGCTGCGCTCCGGGGAGACGATTTCCTTGCCGCCCTTGCCGCATGGCTGCGCCCTGGTCGTGCGCCTGCGCCAGGGCAGCTCCTGGCAGACCCGGACCGCCGTCCTGCCCTGATCAGATCCGGATGCCGAGGAAGGCGCCCGGCCACATCCGCACCGTGGAGGTCGCGTCCCAGTGGTAGGCGCGCGGCGGCGTCACGTACTTGGCCTCGTTCACGGCATCCTCCGAGACGAGCACGTTCCCCGACACGCCTCCGTAGACCTCGAGACGGCTCAGCAGGCGCCAGCCCACAGAGAGACGGGTCGTGAGCAGGTTGTTCGCGTCCCAGTCCAGTTCACGGTGCCGGCGCGTACGGCCGCCGTCCTCCCGCTTGAGGTCCGCATCGTGCACCAGCGTGGTAGAGACAAGATCCAGGCTTCCGTAGCAGCGATTGCCGCCGATCCTTCCGCCCAGGCCCACGTTCCAGCCCATCACCTCGGCGCGCTCGGGCGAGTCGAAGGTCGCTCCGGCCATCATGTAGAAGTGCTCGGTGCCGCTGACCAGCCCCACGTTGGAGAGTCCCGACTCGGTGACCCAGGCGTCGCCCTGCAGGCGGATGTTGCGCGCCACGTTGACCAGGCCGATGCCCGCGCCGTGCAGCGTGTCCGAGATGTTGACCAACCCGATCTGCGCCCCGTGCACCACGCTTGCGATGTTCACAAGGCCCACCTGCGCGCCGCTCACGTTGCCGCCGATGTTCACCAAGCTGACCTGCAGGCCCCGCACCGGACCGGCCACGTTCACCGTTCCCGACTGCACGCCGTCGAACTTGCCGACCGCGACGTTGACCATGGCCGCCTGCAGGCCGGAGAAGTCCCCGCGCACGTAGTTCACCCCGTGGGCCGCCTGGAAGCCCTTGCCGCTTCCCTGCACGATGTTCACCGAAGAGAACTGGGCTCCGACGAGGTTTCCCTCCACCAGGTTCGCCCCCAGGGAGAGCTGGAGACCGCGCATCTCCCGGCGGGTCCGGGCCACGCCCAGCGCGATGTCCACGCCGTCGATCGCCCCGGCGTCGTTCATGGCCAGGTTCAGGGCGAAGCGGTTGCGCACCTGCTCCGGAGTGCTCCCGTTGGCATTGAGCCCCGGCGCCAGCCCCACGTTGACCGGCACCTCGCGCAGGGAATCGGCCGGAACGGCCTTGAGGGTGTCGCCGGGGGCTGCGGACAGGCCCAGGGACAGGATGAGATTTGCCAGACCAAACATTGTCGAACTCCTTTCGCCACTGACGGATCGTCATCGGCTTTCCATGGATGGAACACCTCGCGGCCCGGCCATTTGCACCGCCCTCCGCTTGTCGCACTCATCGTGTGACGCCCGTCACATCCCGTCCTCTGACTACTCTTCCTTCGTGGCCTTGCTCTCCCTCCTTGCCCTGCTGCTTCCCGCCGCCGCCCCGGACTCCGTGCCGCGCGTCTGGAACGCCCTGCCGTGGGGCAGCGAGTCGCAGTTCAACCCGGCCAGCATGGTCCTGAACGAGGCCTGGGACATCGGTCAGCTCGAGGGCCACGACCGCCATCTCCAGCGGATGTGGGGAGCCGAGAGCTTCCGCCGCCTGGGCGGTGCGCTGTCCCATCCGGCCGAGTCGGTGCGCCGCCAGGGTTTGACGGAATTTGTCACCACCGAGATCGTCCCCACCAGCATCTCCAAGGACCGGGCCCAGTGGGTCCCCAACTACCAGGCGCACCTGCTGGGAGGCGGCTTCAACAACGCGCGGCTCGAGGACTGGTACCAGGCCCACGGCTACGAGCATCCCGCCCTGCTGGCCTGCGCCACCACCTACGCGTCGGCGTTCCTCAACGAGGCCTCGGAACGCGCCGAGGTTCCCGGGGACCGCTCCACCGACCCGCTGGCCGACCTCCTGGTCTTCGACGCCGCAAGCCTCTTCGCCTTCCGGATCCCCGGCGTGCGCGAGTTCTTCACCCAGACCGTGCAGATGATGAACTGGCCCCTCCAGCCCAGCCTCACCCCCGACGGGCGTGCCGAGAACGCCGGCCAGTACTGGGCCATCCGCTTCCCGCTGCCGTGGACCCGGACGCGCGGCCTCTACCACTTCGGACTGGGGAACATCCTGGGGATCTCGCAGCCCCTGGATGACCAGGGGACGTTCCTTTCCTTCGCGGCCGGCGCCCATGCCCGCCGCAACGTGGACATCGACCCGCAGCGCCAGAGCGTCGAGCTCACCCCCAAGGCCGGCTTCTTCCTGGACCGGCAGGGCTCGCTCCTGGCCTCGGCCTTCTGGAACGGGCAGGCGGCCGACCGCTTCGTGCTGCAGGTACACCCCACCCCGTTGACCTCGTGGCCCGTGCCGTGGGGATTCTGGCTGCACGGCGGCGGACCGTCGGGCTGGGGCGTCGGGCTGACCAGCACGATCGGGCTGGGCCTTGGCTGGGCCGGGTGATCTCCGGCGCGTCCCTCAGCGCAGGAACAGGAAGAGCGCCACCCCCAGCAGGAAGAAGCCGTAGAGCTTCTTGAAGAGGGAGGGCTTGAGCCCGATCGCGATGCGCGTGCCGAAGAAGGTGCCCACGATCAGGCCTCCCGCGATCCAGGCGGCGATGCGAAAATCCAGCACCCCGCTCCTGGCGTAGAGGATCACGCCCGGCAGACCCACGGGTAGCTGCAAGGCCGCAAGCGAAGTGCCCGTGGCCTCCTTGGCCTGGTAGGCGAAGAAGGCCATCAGGATCGGGACGATGACCACGCCCCCCCCCTTGCCGAAAAGCCCCGCAATGATCCCCGCTCCGAAGCCGACGACCAGCCACACCACAATGGAGGCATCCTTGCGCGGACCGCTTGGCGCTTCGCGGGGCTTGCCCCGCAGACGCTTCCAGATCTCGAGATATCCGAAGGCGATGTAGAGGAGAAAGCAGGCGTAGCCGCGCTCAAGCAGGACCGGAGGAGCCGCCAGCGCAAACGAGGCGCCCAGCGCCGAGCCCAGCAGGAGTCCGACCGAGAGCCAGCCGGCGGTCTTCCACTGGATCAATCCCGCCCGATGGTACTCGCGCACGCCCAGCACGCCCACCGGCAGGAGCAGTGCCGCAAGCGAAGTGGCGCTGGCGTGCAGGACATCCATCCCGACCAGGGCGATGAGCGCCGGGACGATGAGGCTTCCGCCTCCGATGCCGAACAGACCCGAAAGGATTCCGGCCCCGACGCCCACGGCCAGGAAGACTGCGTTCATGCTGCTTGATTCCCTCTGCAGATCCCGAAAGGACCACAAGGGCCCGGATCGATCCGCACCCACAAAACTAGGACCCCGTGATCCTGGAAGCCAAGGAGAACTCCTTGTCGGAGGGATAAGCACCGCTTATGCCTCAATCCAGCACGTGCCGGCCCGATGCCTAGCCTGCGATCGACACCCGATCGCGCCCTGCGTGCTTGGAAGAATACAGGGCCGCATCGCTCAGGGAGAGCAGGGCATCCTCGTCACCGCCATGCGCCGGGAACAGCGCAAGCCCGATCGACACGGTACAATGGATCGCCTCGCCTTCCCACTCGACCGCGGCCGCCGCGATAAGGCTGCGCCACTGTTCGCCCCGTTTCTGCGCATTCTCCAGAGAGCAGCCCGAGAGGATCACGACGAATTCCTCTCCGCCCCAACGCCCCGCGCAGTCATGCCCCCTCACCGCCTCTTCCAGCAGGCGCCCCATCTGCACCAGCACGCGATCGCCCGCCGCGTGCCCGTACGTGTCGTTGATACGCTTGAAATGGTCCAGATCAAGCATGAGGACGGCCAGCTCCAGCCCTTCGCGGGCGCAGCGGGCCAGCTCCCGCGCCAAGGCTTCCGCGACATGCCGGCGATTGGGCAGCCCCGTCAGGACGTCGCGGGTGGCCAGCCGTTCCAGCCGTGCCTCCAGCTCCTTGCGCTCGGTGATGTCATAGAGACTGACCATGTGGCCCATCCGGGGCGAGGCCACCGCCTTGAGGGCGCTCACCCGCACCTCGTACCAGATCCCCGGTGCCGGAGACAGCTCCAAGCTATCGTCATGCCCGGGCGCCAGCAGGAAGGCCATGCGGTCCCAAGGCGGCTCAAGAACGATCGCAAGCGCGCCGATCAGCGGGCGCTTGCCCAGGATCTTGCCGGCGGCAGGATTGAAATCCACCAGCCGCCCGATGCCGTCGAAGACCAGGATCCCTTCGCGCATCCTCTCCACGAGCAGCTCCCGGGCCACCGGTGCGATGTCCAGCAACCGCGCGCGCAGCAACGCCACCGCCAGCGCGATACCCGTGAAGGAAAGTCCCATGGGAGTCGGATCGAGCCCCGGAGGCGAGAACTTGAGGGTGTAAGCCAGGCTGGAGACGAAGGGGGCCGCGATCGCCAGGAGCAGGACCAGGCTCATCTTCCAGTAGTGGCGCGGGAAATGGAAGATCACGTACACCATGCGCAGGCTTGCCGCCAGGAAGAGCGAATAGTTGAGCAGCAGGACCCCGACATAGGCGGGACCGTGGAGATGGACTGTCATGCCAAACGCTCCGGTGCGAAAACCGCTCCACAGCAGATGATGATGGCTGTTGGTGAACGCCAGCACGCAGACCAGCAGCTCAAGGCCTCCCAGCCCAAGCATCACCTGCCGGAGCCGCGCCATCGGAGCGTCCCCGAACTCCTGGGAAAGCCGGAAGTAGGCCAGCGGCGTGAAGGCCACTCCGATGTAGCGGAAGGCCGAGCACAGGAGCTTGGCATCCGGCTCGACCACCCAGGCCTCCAGGAAGGCGAAGAGGACCCACAGGAAGATCGCGGCCATGAGATAGGCGACCTGCCGTCCGCCCGTCAGGCTCCGTCGCTGCCAAGCCAACGCGAAGGTCGGCAGGATCAGCAACGAGTTGGCCGCATGCACCGCAGCGATGGGATTCCAATGGACCATGCCCATCCAGTCTACCATAACGAGCTCCGGCAGTCGAATCCTCCCCATTGCCCATTGGGTTCGTTGAGCGGCCGTTCAACTCCAATTCCGCACTTGGGCTTCCGTACGGGGGAACGTGCCGTAGCTTCTGCCCATGGACAAGACGCCTCGCTCCCGCACTCTCCGCCCCTGGCTCATCGCCGCCCTGCTTGGCTTGGGCACCCTCGTCTGGGCCCAGACCGCCCCCGTGCGCATCGTGATCATCGGCGACTCGACCGTGTGCAACTACGCGGCATCCAAGGCTCCGTGGGCCGGCTGGGGGCAGGTGATCGGCAACTACTTCAAGCCCGGCACCGTCACGATCCTCAACAACGCGGTCGGCGGACGCAGTTCCAGGAGCTTCGTGACCAAGGGCCAATGGGCCACCACATCAAGCGCGCTCAAGGCGGGCGACTACCTCTTCATCCAGTTCGGCCACAACGACCGCGACTTCACCGACACCACCCGCTACACCGACACCGCGACCTACAAGCAGTACCTGGGCATGTACATCACCCAGGCCCGGGCCAAGGGCGTGCACCCGGTGCTGGTGACCCCGATGAACATGAACACCTGGACCGACACGACCAAACGTACCGTGCGCGAGGTCTTCACCGAGGGGGCCAACAACTACCGCGCCGCCATGATCCACGTGGGCGACAGCCTGCACGTCCCGGTGCTGGACCTGGAGAAGAAGTCCACCCTGCTGATGGACACCTTGGGCAGCGGCTACATGACCAAGTGGCACTTCATGGGCCTGGACACCGGCGAATACCCCAACTACCCCACCGGCTATGCCGACGGGACCCACTTCCAGGAGATGGGATCGCTCGAGAACGCCCGCATGGTCACCGAGGAGATCTCACGCCTCGCCGCCGACACTGTGCTCAAGCCCTTGGCCGCCCTGGTCACCCGCAAGCAGCTCGTGACCGTGAAGTCCAACCTGGCCTCGGGCGGGACGATCACCAAGAGCCGCGTCTTTCCCTGGGGCGCCAACGTCACCCTCAAGGTCAAGCCGGCCACGGGAAAGACCTTCCGCTACTGGGCCGACGCCAAGGGAGACAGCGTCACGGGCAGCACGCACCTGACCTTCGCGATGGACTCGCTGACCCACACCTACACGGCGATGTTCGTGGGAGGCACCACCGGCATCCTGCCGAAATCCGCCGCGGACGCAAGCATCCGTCAGGTCGGCAGGACCTTGGTCCTGTCAAGCCGGACCTCGCTGCGCCGGCTGGAGATCCGCGACGCCTCGGGGCGCCTCTTCCTGTCCCGCGCCCTGCGGGGAACCCGCGCCAACCTGGACCTCGATCCGACCCTACGCGGAGAGCTCTTCGCGACCCTTCAGTGCGAGGACGGCACCGCGTCCCAGACCATCCGATCCTTGCGGTAGGTTCCGGCCACCAGGTCCAGGATGCGAGCGCGCTGTTCCTGGTTCACGTCCAGCACGGGCACCGCCGGGACGGCACGCCCCGAGGCCTCGAATTCGTCCATCTGCCACGAGGGAAGACACTCCCCCAGGGGGGCTTGGACAAAGACGGAGGGAAGGACGGAAGACAACTCTTCGAGTTCGGAGCGGGACACTGGGTCCTCTTTCTTTCTGCGGGTGATGACTGGAGGATAGCATTTCCCCAGGCGCGCGACCAGAGGAAACTGGCCGGAACACACGGGCAATCGGGAGGCATGGCCCCGGTTGCAAGGTTCCATCCGAGATGATTTTTTCCATGAGAAATCCGTTTCCCCGGACCGCACCGCACGATAGCTTGAAGCCTGACGGCACAAGGACATCGCGCAACGGCAGGCGTTGACCGCCCGTTCAACCTCTTTTCGGACATCGAGGGGCGGTGGTTCGCGCAGGGACCTATCCTCAAGCAGAGACAATGCCGCAGCTTCAGACAAGCCGCAGGCCAGAGCCGAAGACACCGGAGGCACATCGCATGAAGACATCGCACCGTTTGACGATTCTGACCCTGGGTCTCGCCCTGGCCGCATCCCAAGGCCACGCCCTGACCCGCAACCTGGAATGGCTCGACCACGGCCTGGTCGCCGTCAACACGTCCGGCTCCGATGTCTTCCTCTCCTGGAGGCTGCTGGGCACGGAATGGAAGACCGCAAGCTTCAACGTCTATCGCGACGGCGTGAAGATCGCGACCATCCCTTCGACCGGCGCCACCAATTACACCGACAAGTCGGGAAGCGCCACCGCCAAGTACTCGGTGCGCACGGTCCTCAGCGGAGTCGAACAAGCCGTCGACACCGCCGTGACCCCATGGAAGCACCAATGGCTCTCCATCCCCACCACACCTCCGGACTCGGCCCTTTCCAGCGGCGACACGGCCTACCACACCTACACGGCGGGCGATGCAAGCGCCGGCGACGTGGATGGCGACGGCGAGTACGAGCTGATCGTGAAATGGGATCCCTCCAACGCCAAGGACAATTCGCAGTCCGGCCACACCGGCAACGTCTACCTCGACGCCTACAAGCTCTCGGGCAAGCGGCTTTGGCGCATCGACCTGGGACCGAACATCCGGGCCGGCGCCCACTACACCCAGTTCCAGGTCTACGACTTCGACGGGGACGGCAAGGCCGAGCTCATCTGCAAGACCGCTCCGGGCACCAAGGATGCATCGGGAGCCTACCTGACCACCGGCACCGCCGCAGGCGCGGACAACTCCAAGGACTACCGCAATTCCTCGGGCTACATCCTGACCGGTCCCGAATGGCTCACCCTCTTCGACGGCGCCACCGGCAAGGAGCTCAACACCGTCGACTACCTCCCCGGACGCGGCACGGTCAGCGCCTGGGGAGACGGCTACGGCAATCGCGTCGATCGTTTCCTGGCCTACACTGCCTGGCTCGACGGCATCCATCCTTCCGCCGTGTTCCAGCGCGGCTACTACACCCGCACCGCCCTCACCGCCTGGGATGTCGTGAACAAGAAGCTGGTGAAGAAGTGGGCCTACGACCGTCCCTTGCCTTCGGGAGAGGGCGGACAAGGCAACCACAACGGATCCGTGGGCGACGTGACGGGCACAGGCAAGGATGTCATCATGCTCGGCTCGTCCGCGATCAACAGCGACGGCACCCTACTCTGGGACAACAAATGGGGCCACGGCGACGCGATGCACCTGGGCACGATGGACCCGAGCCTGGGCGGTCGCCAGATCTGGTCCGTAAAGGAAGACAGCATGGGCTCCGCCCTGGTCGACGCCAAGACCGGCAAGACCCTTTGGAGCGTCCTTGCCACCAGCGACGTGGGACGCGGCATGGCCGCCGACATCGACTCGACCCACGCCGGCTACGAGGTCTGGTCCGCAGGCATGACCGGCGTGTACGACATCAAGGGGAAGCAGATCTCGACCGTCACGCCCACCGACAATTTCCGTCTCTATTGGGACGGCGGCCTCTACGACAACATCCTCGACGGCACCAAGCTCGACAAGTGGACCGGCTCCACCACGTCCCGACTCTTCACCTTCTACAACTACCCCGCCGGCAACGGCGTGGCGCCCAACAACGGGACCAAGTCCACCCCCTGCCTCGCTGCCGACATCCTGGGCGACTGGCGCGAGGAGGTGATCTACCGCACGGCCAAAAACGACAGCCTGATCATCTTCACCAGCGTCATGCCCACCGGCCACCGCATGTACACCCCCATGCACGACCCCCAGTACCGCGCCAGCATCGCGTGGCAGAACAACGCCTACAACCAACCACCCCACCTGTCCTTCCTGCTCTCCGACACGGCGCACTGGCCCACCCCCGACATCAAGCTGATCGGACAGCCCGCCACCATCCTCCCCGTCGGCCTTGAAGGCCAAGCCACCCACCTGGGCAAGGTGAGAAGCCAGGCCACCGTGCAGCTGATGGGCCAGGGCAGCGCCTCGCTGCCTGCGGACTTCGACCTGCGCGCCGGTGTCCTGGAGCTGCGCGACCTGCGCGGCCGCCTCGCCGCCCGCGTCGTCCCGGTCGACGGCAGCTTCGCGGTCCCGACCGGGCTTCCGCGCGGTGTCTACCTGCTCCGCACGCCCTAGTCCGCCCCTCGGCGCTTCGGGTCCGGGAAGGGCTTCTTCCCGGCCTCGGCGTCCTCTGCCCCGCTTCCGGCACCCTCGAGGATACCTCATGCTCCGCTTCGCTTGTTTGACAGGATTTGTCTTATCCGCCGCCATGGCCTGCCACGCGACGGTCGCGATGACCGTACCGTTCGGCAACCACATGGTGCTGCAGAGAGGCCGCGCCGTCCCGGTCTGGGGCACCGCCGCAAGCGGCGAGTCGGTCACGGTCACCTGCAACGGTCAGACCAGGACAGCCAAGGCCGGAACCGACGGCAAATGGACCGTCTCGTTTGCCTCCATGTCCGCCGGCGGTCCCTACTCGCTGGCCGCCAAGGGGACATCCAACACCGTCACGCTGACCGATGTCATGGTGGGCGAGGTGTGGCACTGCGCCGGACAGTCCAACATGGACACCCGCATGAACTACTGGGAATACCCCAACCTCGCCGACTCGATCAAGACGGCCAACTACCCGCTGCTGCGCTATGTGACGATGCGTCAGCCCGGCCAGACCGTCCAGTGGCAGAACGTCACTCCCGCCACCGTGGGTCCCTTGTCCGCCGCCGGATACTTCTTCGGACGCGACCTGCTGGACAACCTGAACGGCGTCGCCGTGGGACTGGTCGTCACCGCCGTCGGCGGCACCATCATCGAGCAGTGGTTGGACTCCACCACCTTGGCCGGCTTCCCCGACCTCGCCACCGACACCACCGCCGGGCAGATGTACCAGAGCTGGGTCCGCCCCGTGGCCGGGTACGCGGTGAAAGGAACCGTCTGGCTGCAGGGAGAGAACAACACGAGTTCCGCCCTCTACAAGAACTACGGCAAGCGCCTGGAGAAGATGATCCCCGGCTGGCGCACCGCCTGGGGCCAGAGCGACATGCCCTTCCTCGTGGCGGGCCTGTGCCACAAGGGAGTCAAGCAGACCGCCGCCGGCGAGACCAGCAACGAGGCTTCGATCCGCGAGCTGCAGCGCGGCGCCACAGACACCCTCAAGAACACCTGGATGTCCGTCACCGTGGACCTCGGCTCCGACTCCACCTGGCATTACCCCCAGAAGCCCCAACTGGGCAAGCGGCTGGGAATCCTGGCCCGAGGCGCCCTCTACGGGCAGACCGGCTTCGTGTACGAGCATCCGCGACCGCGCGGCTGCTTCAAGCGCGGCACCACCCTCGTCATCCCCTTCGACGTGCGCGGCGGCAAGCTCGTGCTGGACTCCGGCACCGCACCCGTCGGCTTCCAGGTCGCAGGATCGAACAACGTCTGGTCCTGGGCCACCGCCACGCTCAAGGGAGACACCGTCTTCCTGACCACCACGAACACCGCCCCAACCCAGGTGCGCCATGCCTGGGCCAACCAGCCGATCATGAACCTGCGCAGCTCGGGGGGGCAACCGGCCACGCCCTTCACCATGGCCATCACCTCCGCCCCCGTTGGCATCGACGCCCGCGCTCCGCTCGCCGCCGCCCTCCACCTTTCGTCAAGCCAGCTCTTCGTCCCGATCCAAGGCGAGCGGGAAGCCACCTTGATCGTGCATCGCCTCGACGGCCGCCTCCAGACCTCGCGGCAGGTCTGGCCGGTCGACGGCTTCGCTGCCTTGGAACGGAGCGCACTTCCCTCCGGCGCCTTCGTGCTGGAACTGCGCGAACCGTCCCGCACCACCAGCCGCTGGAGCGTGACGCTGCCCTGACGGCCTCGGAACGGGATTGTTCTATCGTGTGAAAATCACACGATTCTCTTTCCCGGAGCCTTGCTTGCGTCCTTTCCGACATATCCTCCTATTGATCGCCCTGACCCTCCCCGGCGCCCACGCCTACATGTACATGCCCCCTCCGGTCCTGCTCTTGCCGGTGTACAGCGCTCCGACCCACTCCTGCCAGCTGGACTCCCTGGCCCCTGAATGGGCCAGCCTTGCACCCGGCGGCGATACCCTGCTGCATCGGGGAGACAGCATCGATGTCCTGATTCCCGGTCAGCTCGAGACCAACGGGCCCGATACCCTCCCGAAGACATCCCTTTGGCAAGAGCGTTTCCCTGCGACGCTGTGCGCCGCCCTGCTCCAGCGTTCCGGCAACGGGCTGACTCTGATCCCCGGCACGAGCTTCGACACCTCCGGAAGCTTCGACACCCTCAAGGATGAGCGCGGAGACGTCGTCCTGCCTCGCCCGGGCATCTCTTCCGTCCGTTTTTCCCTGGCCACCGGCAGCCTGATCCAGCGGGCCGCCACCTTCTGCGCCAAGGATTCCTTGGCCAAAGGAGTCGTGCGCGACATCGTGGTTCCCTGGGGCGTCTACGACCGCCTGCAAAGACGCTGGATCGGATGGGGGCGGACCTCGCTGCGCCGAGACCGCGACGAGTGGCCTTCCTACGATCTCGAGGAGGCCGCCTTCGACCTTTCCCTCCATCTGATCGACAGCACCCCGCTGCGTTCCGCCTCCAGCGCCTACGGCCGCATGGAGGCCCATCACCGTTGGGGCGGCGTCCACATCGGCATCGGAGGCTTTCCCGAGTTCCATTGGGGCGACCTGAAGAAACGGGCGCATGAGCTCGACCCGACATCCCAACTGAGCGCAGCGACCTTCGACCTCGAGGTCGGATGGTTCCCGGCCGCATCCTGGGGACTGCTGCTTCACATCCCTTTCCGCTCGTCCGTCTCTTTCGATGAGCCCACATCCAACGGTACGATCTACCTGGAAGAGCAAGGAGGCCACGCGTCCTCAGGCAGCACCGATCTTGTCGAGGTCTTCGCGCCTAGGCTCGAAGCAATCGGCAGACTCCCCATCGGCAATGGCAGGAACTTTGCGCTCTACGGTAGTCTCTCGGCCAGTTTCCTCTCCGTCGAAGGCAAGGAAAGCGCCTGGCAGGAACCGTCCCCCTCGGGCTTCGGCTGGTCGGTCGGGCCGGAGGTCGGCATGTGGACCAATCTCGGCCCGGTCTGGATCGGCCTCGGCACCGGCCTGGAGTTCCAGCGGTACTCTCTCGGAAGCCGTTCCATCGAGGAATCCCTCTTCCGATTCACCTTCCGCACCGGCTTTCGCCTCCACCAGGACTGAGGTCAGCGTCCCTCTTCCAAGATCCGTCCAAACCCTTCCGCATCCTCCAGGAAGGGGACGTGGCCGGTCGCAAGCACGAAGCGGCGCAGGCCCGCCAGCTCCCCCGCTTCCATCACGGCCTCGAGCCGAGGGCTCACCCGGTCGCCCGCCCCCTCGACCAGCACAAGCCCAGGTCCCGGACGGATCCATTCCAAGCGTCCGTCGCGCAGAAGCTCCAGGCCCCGCACCAGGGCTTCGGGCGGGATCCCCGCCGCCGCCTCGCGCCAAGCCCGAGCCTCGTCCTCGGGGCATTCCTCCCTCAGGAGCTTGCGGAACTCCTCAAGCACACCCTCCCGATCCCGACCCAGTCCCCGGATCATGCGCTCCAGGTGAATCCTCCTCCAAGGACCCTCCGCCGCGCAGAACTCGACCACGGGGCACACGGCAAGCAAGCCTAGTCCTTCCGGCCACAGTCCGGCGTTCCAGGTCCTCAAGGCAAGCTGGCTTCCCAGCGACCAGGCGACCACGACGCATCGCGTCGGTTCCGGGCACAGGTCGCGCACCCGCTCGGCGAGGTCCCCGGGCTCCAGGTCCTGCACCGTCTCCACCGCCACGAAGCCGTGTCTCCAGCTTGGATACAGGCTCTCGAGCGGCCCGCGCCAGACTTCCAGCGAAGAGGACCATCCCCCGATCCACAGGATCTGCGGCTTTGCTGCCGTTGCATTTGTCGCGTCCACACCGTCGAAGATAGGTCCGTGACCGCTTATACTTTGCCGATGGAACTCGCCTCCCTTCTGGAATCCCACGGACAGTCCCACCTGCACGCCGCGCTGGAGCGCCTCGACGCGCCCGCACGCGCCCGACTCCAGGCCCAGCTGGAATCCCTCGACGGGGACGAGGTCCGCCGCGCCCACCACGACGCCGGTCCCGAAGCCGCCGTCGCCTCCCCCTCCGCTTTGGCCCCCGCTCCGTCGGTCTCCCCGACTCCCGAGGAGACCGAGGCCTTCCGCGAACGGGGCCTGTCGCTCCTGCGCCAAGGCAAGGCCGCCTTCGTGCTGATGGCCGGCGGCCAAGGCAGTCGCCTGGGCTTCTCGGGCCCCAAGGGCTCGGCGCCCCTGGGCTTCCCGAACGACTGGACCCTCTTTTCCCTCCTGTGCCGCCGCCTGCGCCGCCTGGGCGACCTCGCCGGCACCGTCCCCGCATTCCTGGTGATGACCTCCCCCGAGAACGACGCGGCCACCCGCGCCTGGTTCACGGCCAACGACACGCTGCTGCCCGCCGGTTCAATTCGTTTCTTCCAGCAGGGAGTCTTCCCCGCCTTGGATGCCCAAGGCCGCGTCTTGCTGTCCGAAGCCTCGTCCCTGGCCCTGGCCCCCGACGGCAACGGCGGCGTGTTCCTGGCCCTGGAACGCTCCGGCATGCTGGCCCAGCTGGAGCGCGAAGGCGTCGAGTGGCTGCACGTCGCCGGCGTGGACAACGCCCTTTCGGTCCCGTGCGACCCGATGTTCCTGGGCTTTGCCGACGCCTCGGGCGCCCCGGTCGCCTCCAAGTCGGTGCTGCGCGAAGACCCGGCCGAGAAGGCCGGCGTGTTCCGCCTGGACGCCGCGGGCCTCCCCGGCGTGGCCGAATACACCGAGGTCGGCGCCTTGGCCGCCGAGCGCGCCCCCGACGGCGCCTTGCTCTTCCGCGAGGCCAACATCGCCTCCCACCTGGTCCGCCGCGAGACGGCCGGTCGCTTTGCCCGCGAAGGTCTGCCCTGGCACCTGGCCCGCAAGAAGCTCGCGCACATCGACCCCGCCACCGGCGAGGCCGGCACCGAGCCCGTCTGCAAGTACGAGCGGTTCCTCTTCGACGCCTTCCCGCTGGCCGGCAGCATGGCCCTCCTGCGGGTCGGCCGCGCCCAGGAGTTCGCCCCGGTCAAGAACGCCGACGGCGCCGACTCCCCCGCCACCGCCCTGGCGGCCCTGCGCGCCCAAAGCGCGCGCTGGCGCAGCCGCTGGACAGCCCAAGGCGTGGCCGCCACCTCCCCGGTCTTCGCTGGCGAACTGGTCGACCCCGCCCTCTCCCTCTGGGGCGAGCAACCCGGCTGACCCTTTGCCTGGGCGCCCCCGGCCCGGGCTTTGCGGCCCAGGGTTCCCGGGTCGGTCGGGCCCTATGCCGCCCTCCGTCGTGGCTCGAGCGTGGGCGGCACGCAGCCCGCGCGGCGGTCTGCGCCCTCGTGCCCCGCTCCGGCACGGTGTCGCCTGCGCGGCTCGGGTCACGGTCCCTGGCGCATTCCAAACCGCTTTCGGGCTGTCGAAATCGCCTGCGATGGCTAACTTGAAAGCCATGAAGGTCTCCCTGGATCCACAGAGCCTGCGCGAGGTGCCGCTTTTCGCCACCATGAGTCAGTCCCAGCTGGCGGCCATCCTCGCCGTTTCCGAAGTCTCCACCGTTGCCAAGGGCACTACGATCGTGCGCGAGGACGACGAGAGCAACCGCGGCATTTTCGTCCTGCTGGAAGGCGAAGCCAAGGTCGCCATCGCCGGTCCCGACGGACGCGAGGCCATCCTGGCCCTCCTGACCGAAGGCGACTTCTTTGGCGAGATGTCCCTGTTGGACGGCGACCCGCGCTCGGCCACCGTGCGCACCACCTCCGAGGCACGGCTCCTGCATGTGCGCAAGGAGGCCTTCGTCAACCTGCTGCGCGACTGCCCCGAGATCGCGATCGCCATGCTCGCCGAACTCTCCATGCGCCTGCGCCAGGCCAACCGCCGCATCGAGGCTTTGGCCCTGATGCCGGTGAACGGACGCGTCGCCGCCGCCCTGCTGCAACTGGCCGAAACCCACGGCGTGCGCCACAAGGGCCAACTCATCCTGCGCGACCGTCCTCCCCAGGCCGAGATCGCCGAGCTTGCCTGCACCACCCGCGAGACGGTCTCCCGCGTGCTGGGCGCTCTGCAGAAGGACGGCATCCTGACCATCGAAGGCCGCGAACTCATCATCCTCGACGAGGAAAAGCTGCGAGGTCCCGCATGACGCCCTGGAATTCCGGCTCTCTCCGCCCGACTGGCAGGCTCGTCGGCTGGAAGCGGATCGCCGCCCACATCGTGTTGGCCGGCGCCACCGCCGGCGCCGTCGGCCTGGCCGGCTGGCTCGTGTTCGATAAGATCGTCATGCCCCGCGTGGTCGGCCGAGGAGTCGCCTTGACCAAGGTTCCTTCCGTGCTGGGCAAGACCCCCGAGGAAGCCCGCGAGATCCTGCGTGAGGCCGGTCTCGAGCCCATCCTCGACCCCGAACTCAAGCGCTCCGAGCACATCGCCAAGGGCATGATCGCCCTGCAGAGCCCCAACACGGGCGAAGAAGTCAAGGCAGGCCACGCTGTGCGCTTCTGGACCTCGGCAGGCCGCGTCTCCATCGCGGTCCCCGACGTGAAGGGCCAGGACAGCGCCAAGGCAGCCCGCGCCCTGGAAGAAGCCGGACTCGCCTTGGATTCCGCGGAACACGAACTGGACAGCTCCTTGGCCGTCGGCAGGATCCTGCGCACCAATCCGGTCGCCGGAGCCAACCTCGTTCCCGGCGCCAAGGTCCGTCTGATCATCAGCTTGGGCAAGGACACCGCCACCATGGTCGATTCCTCCAAGTCCCGGGGCCTTTTCTGAACCGCTTGCGCCCTTGGCTGGGCCTGGCCGCGACCGCTCTCCTACTGACGGCCTGCGCCTCCTCCAAACCCGCCCCGGAAGAGGCGGCCGAACCCACATTGGAAAGCCTGCGCGCCTCGCTCACGCCTCTGCAGCGCCAGTCCGTGGCCCACGAGGCTTTCCTGCAGTCGCTGATCCTGGAAGACCAAGGGCAGGCCCCTTACGCCCTCGAGGCGCTCCTTTCCACGATCTACTACGACGATTCCGACCGTTGGCTCCTGATGCAGGCCGTGCAGCACATGCGCGACCTGCGCCGCAGCCAGGACGCCGTCCCCCTGGCCAAGAAGGCATTGGCCATGCCGGGCGCCACTGCGGCCGACTGGGAACTGCTGGCTGGCCTCTGGCTCGACCTCGGCAAGACGGATTCGGCCCGCATGGCCCTGGACCGCGCCCTGCTCGTCGATCCCACTTCCCGCCCGTCGCTGGTGAGCCTTGCCATGCTGGCCGAGCGCGAAGGACGGCTCAAGGACGCCGCCTCCCAGTACGCCCAACTCGCGTTTTTGGCCGAGAACGCCGACGCCTTCGCCAAGAAGGCCTACCAGATCTGGGGACGCTCCGGGAACCGCGACAGCATCCTGTCCCTGGCCGAGGGGCTCTGGGCCCGCAACCACAACCTGCGCGACGGCCTGATCGCCTCCGAGCTGCTGGCCCGCCAGAAGGACCCGAGCTGGCGCCGCATCCTGGACTCCCTGCCGCCGTTCCAGGATCCCGACACCCTGCGCCCCGCCGTGCACCGCATCCGCTGCCATTGGCTGGCCGGCGAGCTCGACAGCACCCGCCTCCGCATCGGCAACGTACTGCGCACCACCACCCCCGAAGTGGACTTCTCCCTGGTCGGCGGCCTCCAGTTCGAGAATGACTCGGGCGAAGCCCTCCAGACCATGCTGCACGGCCTCAAGCCAGATTCCACCAGCTGGCGTGTCTACTCCATCCTCGGGGTGCTGCACATCTCGCGCAACCGCAGGGACTCCGCCATCCTTTGGCTCGACCGTTCCCTGGCCCTGGACTCGAACCAGGCATCCAGCTGGATGCGGCGTTGCATCGCGGAACCTCCGTCCGACACGCCGGTCGCACAATTGGCCCTGAGCCGCGCCTTCGTCCGCCACTGCCCCAAGGACGTGCAGGCGCGCTGGCTGCTGGCCCAGAACCTGGAAAAGCTCGCCGAAGGCCGTCTGCACAGCAAGCCTTGGGAGAATGTGCCCGCCGATTCCGAACCGGAAGCCACGACTCTGCGCCTGGAGGCCCTTCAGCATCTCGAGGCCACAGCCAAGCTCGACACGGCTCCCGACCGCTCCGAGTTCGAACGCGCCGCCCTGCTGGAGAGGCTGGGGCGCGTCCGCGAGAGCGACTCCCTGCTGCACCGGATCATCGCCGCCGACTCTTCGAACCACATCGCCATGAACTACCTGGCCTACGTCCTGGCCGACCGCAACCAGCAGCTCGACGATGCCCAGCGCCTGATCGACCGCGCCCTGCGGTTGGCTCCCGGCAACGGAGCCTATCTCGACTCGCGTGGCTGGCTGCGCTACCGCCAAGGCAAGTTCGAAGCGGCCCTGGAAGACATCAACGCCGCGATGGAAGCCCACCGCAGTGACGAGGTCATCCTCGAGCACCGCGCCGTCATCCTCGAAGCCCTGGGCCGCACTCAGGACGCCATCCGCGACTGGACCCTAATGCTTGAACGCGTCCCGGGCTACAAGGTCGCGCAAAAGGCGCTCAAGCGCCTCCAGCCCTCCCCACGGAGCCCTCTGCCTTGATCCTTCGCACCAGCCTGCTCGCCGCCCTGCTCCTGTTGGGCGGCTGTGCCACGACGCGCACCTATCCTCCCGGCCAGCAACTGCTGGGCGAGAAGACATCTACCCCCGCCTGGTCCGCCGCCTCGGTGCGCGCCCGCTATCTGATGCAGTGGAAGACACGCCGCAACGACCTGCGCTTCTCCGCAGACCTGCGCACGCTGGGTTCGATGGGACGCCTCGACCTGAGCACCCCCTCCGGGCGGCCGCTGGCACAGATCCACTGGAGCGGCGACCAATGGACGTTACTGCTTCCCGATGCCTCCACCCTGGTCGAAGGCGACGGTCCCACTCTTCCCCTTCCCATGCTAGGCATCGCCGAGTTTCCTTACCGCGAGATCGAGCGGCTGGCGCGCGGCATCCTGCTGCCCCCGGACATCCAAGGCAAGCAACTCTCCGACCTCTACGCCGGCAAGGGCACGCGCGTCCTGCTGTCCAATCCGGATGCAGCCTCCCGGCGCTGGGCCTTGCACCTGGACGAGAAGACCGGAATCGTCCGGCGCATCCAGTGCTTCCAGGGCCCCCACCAGGAATCCGACCTCCAGATCCTGGGCTACCAGCCCAACGGCATGATCCCCAGCCAGGTCCGACGTGAATTCGACACGGCCTCGGCCCTCCAGATCTGGACTCTCGGCTGGACCGAGCAGAGCTTCGTGTCTCCCACGGAGCTGACCCTGACCCATCCCTCCTTGCTGGACACCGTTTCCGTCGCCCAGGACCGCTTGGGCCGCCGATTCTACACGATCCGCCCGTCCCGTCCCGACTCGCTGGCTCCGTTCCCCAGCGACTTCCTCGCCTTGGCCGCACCCACGGCATCGGACAGCACCGAACTCAGCGGCGGCGAGAACGATTCGCTCGACACCCTGGATGCGGACGACGATCCGGACATTTCCGAGGACGACCTGGCACCCGAGGAGGAGTCTCCTGCGATCCTCCAGGCTCCGACCCTGCCCGCCATCCTCAAGGAAAGCGCCCCCCCCCAACCCTTGCCAGTGCCCGAACCTGCCGCCAACGATTCGTTGCCGCTGGCCCCTCCCCCATCCGCAAGCACGCCGCGCCGCTTCTGATCCCCCACGGCTCCACTCCTGGCAACAATAGGGGAAGGAGCCATTTCTTCGCGTGTCCGAAACGAAAAGAGCCACCCGGTTTCCTAGGAATCCGAGTGGCTCATGTTCGCGCGGAGGGATTGGCGGAAATTCTTGCGACCAGGCTTGCCGTGTTCCGGCCAACGTGGTATTCTATCGGAGACTCCCTGTTTTCGGGCCAGGAACGCCTCCGTTGTCGATGAACAAAGGATAGGCGCCAGCTCTCCTGCACACAAACTAAGAATAACATAACTAGCAAGACGTATTCTCAATCTCACGGTTCATGCCATTTCCTGCAGGATTCTCAAGCCGAATGGACCTTCGGGTACAGCGGCGGGAGTAACTTTGAAATTCCAGTTCGAAGCCACTTGCGAACCGGATTTCCGGGTAGGAGGAGATCGACCGATGAAAGCCCTAGCCATCTCGCTGTCTCTCCTTTCCTGTGCGGCCCTCGCGGCTCCCAAGGCCCCTGCCGGCATGGTCCGCATCACGGGTGGATGCTTCCTCATGGGCAGCACCGACGGCGAAACCAACGAGCGCCCCCCCCACGAGGTCTGCGTCCCCGACTTCTTCATCGATCGCACCGAGGTCAGTCAGAAGACATGGGGCAAGGACCACCTCAAGAATCCGTCCGGCTTCAAGAGCTCGGAAAGCCATCCCGTCGAACGGGTGACTTGGTTCGAAGCCGAACAGTACTGCCGGGAGAAGGGACTGCGCCTTCCCACCGAAGCCGAGTGGGAATACGCCGCCCGGGCCGGTTCGAAGTCCCCGTATCCCAGCGGCATCTTCCTCGATGGAGAGCACGCCTGGTACGACGGCAACGCCGAAGGAACGACACATCCTGTCGCAACCCTGAACGCCAACGCCTGGGGCTTGCACGACATGCTCGGAAACGTCTGGGAGTGGGTCAACGACGGCTGGGATTCCACCTACTACGCACGCAGCCCCAAGGACAATCCCAAGGGCCCCGAGCAACCCACGGAGCGCATGGCCCGCGGCGGCTCCTGGTACAACTACGAAGGTCTGGTGCGCAACTCCACCCGCATCCACTACCCTCCCGCCGAACGCTTCGTGAACGTGGGCTTCCGCTGCGCCCGAGACCTCGTGCCCCCCGCACCGGACACCGCGCAGGCCAAGACGGCTCCTTGAAGCACCGACCGCGCCTGCTCCTGGTCGGCTGCGGGCACATGGGCCGACATCATCTGCGCGCCTTGGAGCGCGCACCGTTCTTCGATCTCGCAGGGCTGTGCGATCTCTCGGCAGAACGACTGGCCACGGAATCGCTTCCCGGCTGGGCATCCTTGGAACATGCCCTCTCCGCAGCACACCCCGATGCAGCCCTGCTTGCCGTGCCGCCCCATGCCCATGAATCCTGCGCCCGACTCTGCCTGGGGCACGGCATCCCGGTCCTGCTGGAAAAGCCCCTGACCCCGACCCTCGCCGCCAGCACCGCACTGGTCCAGGACTTCGAGACCAGGAAGACCGGTTTCCAACCGGCCATGGTGGAACGCTTCAATCCCGCTTGGCTGGCCTTCCTGGAGCACCGCCACCGGCTCGGAACGCTCCGCATGTTCGACATCCGGCGCCTGGGCAACGGCACACGCCCGGCGCATGCCATCGATGTCGGCCTGGACCTGGCCATCCACGACCTTGATCTGCTGGCGCAACTCCACCCCGCCCTGCATCCGCAGGAGATCCGGCGCAGCGAAGGCGTTCTTCAGATGCACATGACCTCACCGGACGGCTGCGATGTCCGCGTACAGGCTCGTTGGAACGCGATCGAACCGCAGCGCCGCTGGACGATCGAAGGGGACGGTGGGCGGATGGAACTGGACTTCCAGGCCCGCACGGCAAGGCTGGAAGGTCGCGTGCTGAGCGCACCGGGTCAGGATCCTCTCCAGGCCCAATTGCGCTCCTTCGCAGCCGCTCTCGATGGCCGCACCGATACCGGAACCGATACGGCCCTGCTGGCTCAAGGCTGGCTGGAGGCTCCCACGAACGCCACGGCATCGATCTCGACCTTCACGTCGCGCGGCAAGCGCCCGACTTCGATGGTGGAGCGCGCCGGCGCCTGACCTTCGGGGAAGTACCGCCCGTAGACCTCGTTGACGGCCGCGAAGTCGGAGAGGTCGGAGAGATAGATCCCGCAGCGCACCACGTTCGAGAAATCAGCTCCGCCGGCAGCCAGCACGGACTCGAGATTCTTCATGATCTGTTCGGTCTGTTCCTTGGCATTCTCACCCACGAGATGCCCGCTCGCATCCAGCGGAATGGCACCCGAACACCACAGGAAACCGCCCGCAAGCACGGCCTGCGAGTAGGGCCCGATGGGCGCAGGGGCTTTTGACGAAAAAACGGTTTTTTTCTCCACGATATTCTCCTCTTGTGATACTTTTCCCACAATGTACAAGCGTCACACCAAAATTCTCGCCACCCTTGGGCCGTCCTCTGAATCCCCTGAGATGCTGGAAAAGCTCTTCAAGGCCGGAGTGAACGCCTGCCGCCTCAACTTTTCGCACGGTTCGCACGAGGAACACGGACGTCGCATCAAGACCATCCGTGAAGTCTCGGCCAAGCTGAACTGGCCCGTCGCGATCATCATGGACCTCTGCGGTCCCAAGGTCCGCACCGACGTGCTGACCTACGAGATCGCCGTCGGAGAGACCTGGCGTCTGGTGCCCACCGAAGGCAACCCCGCGCAGAAGCGCATGGGTATCCAGCACCCCACCCTCTACAAGTGCGTCAAGCCCGGCCAGGTCATCCTGTTCGACGACGGCAAGATGGACGTGATCGTCACCGCCGTCGAAGGCGAAGAGATGGTCTGCACCGTCCGCACCGGCGGCACCGTCAAGCCCCGCAAGGCCGTGAACACTCCGGGCGCCGACAACGGCCTGGCCATCCTGTCCGAGAAGGACAAGAAGGACGCCCTGTTCGGAATGACCCAGGACATCGATTGGGTGGCCGTGTCGTTCGTGCGCCACGCCCAGGACATCCACGACTCCCGCGCCTACTTCGAGAGCATCGGCTGGAAGAACGTTCCGCTGATCGCCAAGGTCGAGACCCCGTTCGCGGTCGAGAATCTCGAAGAGATCGTCAAGGTCACCGAAGGCATCATGGTCGCCCGTGGCGACCTCGGTATCGAGTGCCCCACCGAAGAAGTGCCCATCGTGCAGAAGCGCGCCATCAAGCTGGCCCGCAAGCACAGCCGCCTCCTGGTCGTGGCCACCCAGATGCTCGAGAGCATGACCTCCTGCCCCCGCCCCACCCGTGCCGAGGCCTCCGACGTGGCCCACGCCGTGTTCGACGGAACCCAGGTCGTGATGCTGTCCGGCGAGACCGCTGCCGGTGACTACCCCGAGGAAGTGGTCCGTACCATGGACCTCATCGCCCGCTCCGCCGAGATCGCCGGAGACGCGACCTTCACCGCTCCCGACGTCGCCACCCAGGGCCAGGAGATGCTTGCCGGCGCCGTTCGCCTGCACACGCACGCCAACGCTCCGGTCATCGGCATCTTCTCGGACGAGACCGAGATCATCAGCCATGCCGCCGCCTTCCACAGCGACGCCATCATCGTGGCCCTGACCACCAAGCAGCGCACCTTCAACCGCGCCGCCCTGATGTACGGCGTGGTGCCGGTCCTGATCAAGCCCTACACCCAGATCGACGAGGCCATCCCCTCGGCGCTCAAGGACATCAAGGCGCTTGAGCTGGTGGAAGACACCGACCGCGTGGTGTTCCTCTACGGAACCCCGGTCGGCCAGACCACCCACAACACCATCCGCCTGGTGCCAGTCAAGGCCTAAGCCTTTCCGAATCGAACCTCGAGCCCGTTCTTCCTCCGAAGGACGGGCTTTTTTGTTGCCTGCCGGACGAGAGCACGCATGGAGAACCGTTTCGGTTCAGTCCATGCGTTTGTTGAAGGATGCTCACCCCCTCTTTCCTACCTTTGCCGCCTGCTTTGCACGCTTCTACCAAGGATCCATCGACCATGACCCGTGACGATCTGCTTCCGACGCTTTTGACTGTCTGCCGCGATGTGCTGGACGACGACGAAATCGTTTTCGATGCGCAGACCCCCTTCGAAGCCATCGAGGAGTGGGACTCCCTCAACCACATCCACATGGTCGTGAACATGGAGAAGATCTTCGACGTGCGCTTCGAAGCCGCCGAACTCCAGAACCTGATCATCGTCCAGGATCTGCTCGACTGCATCGCCCGCTTGAAAGGCCTCTGAGCCGACCGTGCCGTTCCTTTCGCTCCACTTCCTGCTGTTCGCCGCCCTCCTGTGCCTTGCCTACTGGAGATGCAGCAAGGCATCCGCACAGAATTTTCTGCTCCTCGGAGGCAGCCTCTACGTGCTGGCCGTCTGGAGCCTCCAGGCTCTGGTCGTCGTCGTGGTCTCGACCCTTGCGGAATGGCTGATCGCCCGCGCCATCGACTGCCGCAAGGTCCGCAACGGCGAATGGTCCGAGCGTTTGCGCCGCCAAGGTTCCTTGGCAACCACGCACGGTCGCAGCATCATTCCCGCCCGCATCGCCACCCCCTTCGGAAAGGTCCTGCGCCTGACGCTGGGCCGGCATCGCACCTTCACTCCTGAGCAGCGCGCCCTGCTCTTCCTGTCCTTGGGCCTCAACCTCGGTCAATTCTTCCTCTTCCGCCACCTGCATTTCCTGGTTCCCGAACTGAAGCACGCCTTGGGCTTGGCACCCGCCTCGGCCGCATGGCTGAATTTCGCGATCCCCGTCGGCATCTCCTTCTGGACCTTGCAGAAGATGACCCTCACGCTCGACGTCTGGCTGGGTCGGACCTCCGCGGAACGTTCCTTCCCCAAGACATTGACCTTCGTCGCCTTCTTTCCCAACCTCGTCTCCGGCCCGATCGAGCGCGGGCGCCATTTCCTGCCTCAACTCGCCTCGCTGCGCCGCTGGGACAGCCGGCGCTTCTCCGAAGGCATCTGGCTGATCGCCATCGGCATCTTCCAGAAGATCGTGATCGCCGACAACGTCGCCGACTGCGCCGACGCCCTGCTTCAGCCCGGCGCATCCAGCCTTTCCGTGCTGCTGGGCCTGTGGGCCTATGCGCTGCAGATCTACGCCGACTTCGCCGGCTATTCCGACATGGCACGCGGCGTGGCACGGCTCTTCGGCATCGATCTCTTCCAGAACTTCGATGCGCCCTACCTCGCCTCGAACCTCTCCGACTTCTGGAAGCGCTGGCACGCCTCCCTGACCAGTTGGCTCAACGACTACATCTTCAATCCCCTCTCGATGGCCTGGCGCGACTGGGGCACGACCAGCATCCTGTTGGCCACCTTCGCCACCTTCCTGGCCAGCGGTCTCTGGCACGGCACCGGTTGGACCTACATGGTCTGGGCATCCGTCCACGCCATCGGCCTCTCCATCCTCGTGCTGACCAAGGACCGCCGCAAGACCTGGAAGAAGCGTTGGGGCAAGACACGCTGGTATGATCCGGCCATGACCATCCTCACCTTCCACTGGGTCTGCCTGGGCTACCTCTTCTTCCGCGCCCCATCGCTCCAGGAGGCCTTCGGGCACATGGCCTCGCTCGTGCACGGGGACTGGTTCCGGCTTCCCTCCTTCGATCCCCATGTCATGATCCTGTGCGCCTTGCCGATCTTCGCCCTCCAGTACCAGATCAAGAAGAGCCGAAGTCCGTTCTGGATCTTCGAGAAGAGCGTCACCTTCCGTACCGTCTTCTACATCCTGCTAGGCGTCGCGATCCTGCGGCTCTACTCACCGGCCGAAAAATTCATCTACTTCCAATTCTGATGCGAATGCCCCCTCCCTTCCGCCAACTCTTCCGAACCTTCCCTGCGGCCAGTAGGGCCGTAAGTCTATCCTTGTTGGCCTCCCTGGCCACCCTTCTCCTGGCCCACCTGCTGGATCCGAGCGATCGCCCGCGCCTCTTCCTGCTGGGCGACTCCTGCATCGGCAACTACCGGCAGCATCCGGGCCAGCGCATCCAGGATCTGCTGCAGCGCATCAACGGCAACTACCACGTCGACAACCTTGCCGAGCCGGGTGCCGCTCCGCTGGACTACCTGCTGCAATACTTCAAAGGCGTGCGCGTGCTGGGGCGCCCCGAGCGCGCCGTGTTCACCGTGACTCCTGACAAGTTTCTGCCCGACGGGGACACATTGCGCTTCAACGAAGACGGAGTGAACCTGCGGTGGATTCCTTGGAACCGCTCGGGGCAACTGCTTTGGCAGCACATGACCCCGCGCGAGCAGGAGATCGGGATGGTCCAGCAAGTCAATGTCGTCCTGGGCGGCTTCGTCGACGGATTGCGCGCCCTGTGGATCCGGTACATCCAGTGGCCTTGGGAACGCTACCGCATGCTGACCAGCGACCTGACCCGCCGCCAGCGCATCTTCAACCGCACCGTGGGCGTGGGCAAGCAACTGGAAGGCACTCCCGTGGGAGACTCCGCCATGTTCAGCAGATTTCCCAAGAGCCGGGACGCCGCCTTGGCCCTGGAGATCCTGCGCCGCGAGCACATTCCCACCCTCGTGCTGATCCTGCCCTACGCCAATCCCGCCCTAGTCCAGCGAGCCTTCTCCCCCCTGGCCCTGGCCAAGCGCGACTCCTCGATCGTACGCATGAAGGAATGGCTCGGACACGAAGGAGTCACCTACCTGGATCTCAATGCCCCGCAGCACCTTTCCCAGTTCCCCGACGAACGCTGGGACGACCATGTCCACCTGAAGGACCCTCGCGCCTTCGCCTACATGGCCGAGCAGATCAACCGCTGGATCGATACCACCTCTTCCCGGACACATTGACATGCTGGCTCGCCTCTTCCGTGAAACGTCCCTCCGCACTCCCGACCGGACAGCCCTGATCTGGGACGGCGGCCAATGGACCTACCGGGAGATGCAGCAAGCCATCGACGGCTTGAGGCAAGCGTTGGGGGATGAGCGTTCTTCCCACATCGGCATCCTGTCCCACAAGAGCCCCACGGCCTACGCTGCGGTCCAGGCCATCCTGTCCCAGGCATGCGCCTACGTTCCGCTCAATCCGGCCTTCCCGAGCACCCGCAACGCCTACATCGCCCGCAAGGCAGGCCTGAGCATCCTGATCGTCGACGAAGGCTGCGCCGATGCCCTGGAAGGTCTGTTGTCCCAAGACAGCGCAAGCTATCGCCTGGTGGTTCTGGGAGAGGCGCCTTTGGTCGCGGCCATCGCCGCTCGGCATCCCGACCGTTTGATCCTGGTGCACGCGAAAACCTGGCTCGGATCCCCCCTGTCCCTGATCGAACCGATCCCTGAGGCGGATGCCTACGCCCTCTTCACCTCGGGCAGCACCGGCATGCCCAAGGGCGTGCGCGTGCTCCAGCGCAACGTCCTCTCGTATGTCCGCACCCTCCTCGAACTCTACCCCATCGCGCCCGAGGACCGGCTCTCGCAGACCTTCGACCTGACCTTCGATCTGAGCGTCCACGACCAGTTCGTGTGCTGGGCCGCCGGCGCGACCCTGGTGGTCTTCCCCGACCGCACCCTCATGTCCCCGCTGGAATGGACCCGCCAGCAACACGTCACGGTCTGGTTCTCGGTCCCGTCGCTTGCCGCCTTCCTGGAGAGCGCCCGCCAGGTCGTCCCCGATGCCCTGCCCGACCTGCGCCTGAGCCTGTTCTGCGGCGAGAAGCTCACCTGGAACACCTGCCGGATCTGGAGGACGGTTGCCCCGAACAGCCGCCTCGCCAATCTCTACGGACCCACCGAGGCCACCATCGCCATCACCCACTTCGAGATCCCGCCCTCCTTCGGGGAGGCCGACGCCTTCCAGGGCGGCATCCCCATCGGCCGCGTCTTTCCCGGCCAGGGCGTGCAGATCCGTAGGGAGGACGGCAGCCTCTGCGACGGCGGCGAGACCGGCGGCCTCTGGCTGGGCGGCGCCCAGGTCACGGCCGGCTACCTGGGCGATCCGGAGAAGACCGCCGAGCGCTTCGTCTCCGACGGGAGCGAAGTCTGGTACCGCACCGGCGACCTCGTGTTCGAGGACGCTCAAGGCGTGCTGCAGTACGTGGGCCGCGAGGATTTCCAAGTCAAGGTGATGGGCTACCGCATCGAGCTGGGCGAGATCGAGTACGCCCTGATGAAGGCGGCGGGGTGCACCTTCGCGCTAGCGGATGTCGGCAAGCTGCGCAGCGGCATCGACGAGATCTTCTGCGTGCTGCCGGCCGGCGCCCAGTCCCGGAAGAAGGCCTTGCGCCAGGAGCTCAAGGAGCTGCTGCCCCCCTACATGGTGCCGCGCCACTTCTTCTTCACCGACGACATCCCCCTCAATTCCAACGGCAAGATGGACCGCCCCGAGATCCGGCGCCGCGCCGAGGAAGGACTGCTCTAAGAAACGAAAAAGGGAGAGCCGATGGCTCTCCCTTTTCATCTCCAAACCTTGCGGAACGGATCAGCGTCCGAAAAGACGCCCGATGCCACCCTTGACCTTGTCCATCAGTCCGCCGTCGGACGGCTGGGAGAGGCGGGAATCCGTGTTGCGCTCGCCGCCCTGGGAGCGTTCGCCCCCCTGGCCCTGCGGACGGTCTCCGGAACGGCCCTGGCCGCCGCTGCGTCCGCGATTGCGGTCACCCGAGCGTCCACCGTTGCCGCCCTGACCGCCTTGGCCAGGGCTTCCGCCCTGGCGAGGACGTCCGTCGCCGCCTTGCCCTTGGGGACGGCCCGAGCCGCCGCCCTGGCCCTGCGGACGGGGAGCCGGGCCGTTGCCGCCGCGCTGTCCGCCGGCGGACGGGCCGGGACGGCCTCCACCCTGCGACGGCTTTCGCGTCTCGTGACGCGGACGATCACCGCGACCGGCGTCGCGACGGTCCAGACGAGCCTCGACATCTTCCGGCAGCGGCTCGTCGAATCCGTCGGGATTCTTGGCCACCGGGATGGTGCGCTTGATGAGACGCTCGACCTGACGCAGCTCGTCGCGCTCCTCGGAGGAGCAGAACGTGATGGCGGCGCCTTCGGCACCGGCGCGAGCGGTGCGGCCGATACGGTGCACGTAGGTCTCGGGCACGTCGGGCAGGTCGAAGTTGATGACGTGGGTCACGCCGTCGACATCGATGCCGCGGGCCGCGATGTCCGTGGCCACCAAGGCCCGGAGCTTGCCTTCGCGGAAGCCCAGGAGGGCCTCCTGGCGGCGGTTCTGCGACTTGTTGCCGTGGATGGCGGCGGCGGTGATGCCGGCCTTCTCCAGGTTCTCCGCGATGCGGTTGGCGCCGTGCTTGGTGCGGCTGAATACGATCACGCGAGCGATGCTCGGATCGTTGAGCAGGAGATGGCGCAGCAGCTGGTGCTTGGCCGTCTTGCCCACGAAGTGCAGGCGCTGCGCGATGCGCTCCACGGGCGTGCTGACCGGAGTCACCTCGACGCGGGCCGGGTTGCTGAGGATGCTGCCGGCCAGGCCTGCGATGTCCTCGGGCATGGTGGCCGAGAAGAACAGGTTGTGGCGATGCGGGGGCAGGTGCTTCAGGATGCGACGGATGTCGTGGATGAAGCCCATGTCCAGCATGCGGTCGGCCTCGTCCAGGACGAAGACCTCGAGGCTGCCGAGCATGATGGCGCCCTGACCGATGAGGTCGATCAGGCGTCCCGGAGTGGCCACCAGGATGTCGACGCCCCGCTGCATGGCGACCTTCTGGGGCTGCTCGCCCACGCCGCCGAAGATGCAGGTGGAACGCAACGGCAGATGGCGTCCGTAGTTGCGGAAGCTCTCCTCGACCTGGATGGCAAGCTCGCGGGTCGGGGCCAGGATCAGGGCGCGGGGCGCCTTGGGCTGACGGGCGCGGCCCGATTCGGCCAGGCGCTGGAGGATGGGAAGGGCGAACGCTGCGGTCTTGCCGGTGCCGGTCTGAGCGATGCCCAGAAGGTCGCGGCCCTCGAGCAGATGCGGAATGGCCTGCTGCTGGATCGGAGTGGGGGTTTCATAACCCTCTTCCTGCAGGGCCTTGAGTAGGGGCTCGGACAGAGCCAGATCTTGAAAACGAATGATACTCTCCTTGAACAATCAAATGCGGGTTGCGTGCCCAAGGTAGCATTCCGTCCCCCGGCGCGCTGTTGCAAAGGCGAAACGCCGCGCGGAAGGCCCTTTCCACGGGCGCGCGACAGACTACGCGCGAACGCGCGCCAGGGATCGTGCGCGGAACATCCCCCACCCCTGCACCCATCCCTGTCAGGGAGGGGAATCGGCAAGCGACGCGCTTGCGCGCGCCAGGGATGCCGGCCGACAGGCCCAAGACCCCGCAGGCCCGGCATCGGGTGCGCTCCCGCTAAGGGCCGAGGAGGCTTGGCAGGCAGCCCGGCCCCGGCATGGCCGGGGAGGCGCCCCCGCCATGTCAGAGCGAGGCCAGCACCGTTTCTGCGCGCGGTCCGGCCGCCGCCACGCATTCGCCCACGCCGATGCCGTCCCAGGCGTTTCCGGCCAACCAAAGGCCCGTGCCCTCGAGACCGGCGCGCAAGGCCTGGACCCGTCCGGCATGGCCCACCTGGTACTCGGGGATGCCCTTCTCCCACTTCACCACGTGCTGGAAGACCGGCTGCCCGTGGACCCCCAGGAGTTCGGCAAGCTCGGAGCGGACCGTCTCGACCAGGTCCTCGTCGGAGAGGCCGGCCAGTTCCGGCTGGCGCCCGCCACCCACCACGCTGCGCAGCATCACCTTGCCCGAGGGGACCGTGTGCGGCCAGAGGGTGCTGGAGAAGAGGGTCCCCAGGATCTTGCGCTTCTCGCGGCCGGGGCAGAGAAACCCGAAGCCGTCCAGCGGATGGTGGACCTGTTCGCGATCAAAGCCCAAGCACACCACCGCCACCGGGTTGTAGGGAACCTCGGCGCAGCCTTCGCGCAGGCCCGAGGGCAGGTCGCCCGCCAGCCCCGCCAACGAATAGGCGGGAATGGCCAGGATCACCTGATCGAAGACGCCTTCCTCGGAGCCCGAGACCAGCTTCCAGCGGTTGCCTTCGCGGTAGAGGCCCGTCAACGGACGATCCTGGTGGACCTGCCCGACGATCGCGCCCCTCAAGGCCCCGATCAGCTCCGCCATGCCGCCCTTGAAGGAGAAGGAACCCTTGCCCAGCGGCTTGGGGCGGGTTTTGTCCAGGCGCGTGCGCACCATGCCGTACAGGAGCGAGCCGTAGCGGCTTTCCAGACCCTTGATGCGGGGGAAGGCCGCGCGCACCGAAAGGCGGTGGGGATCTGCCGCGTACACGCCGGTCACCATGGCATCCAGCACGCTCTCGGCCAGTTCCTGGCCCAGACGGCGCTTGCCGAAGGCAAAGACGCTCTCGTCCTCGGGACCACGGGGAATGAGCGGCTCGAACATCGCCCGCAGCACTCCGGTCAGGCGCGGGAAGCCGCCCTTGAGCAGGGCCATCAGGCCCTCGGGGGCCGCGTGAAGGCTTCCCTTGAACACGAGGTAGCGCTTGTGGGCGGCCGGCGAGGCCGGAACGATGCTCTCGGCAAGGCCCAGTTCCTGGGCCAGCTCGACCACCTCGCGGCGGCTGTAGAGGATGCTCTCGGCCGCCTCTTCGCAACGGAACCCCTCGCCCTGGTGGGTGCCGATGTTGCCGCCGGGAGCCGCCTTGGGATCCCAGGTCTCGACCGCAAGCGCGCGTCCCTGCGCCGCTGCCAGTTTTTCCAGACGATAGTGGGTCGTCAACCCGGAAACCCCGGCCCCGACCACAGCGATCCTCAAGACATCCGACATCTTCGTTCCTCCAATGACGGAAAGGCCGGCTCCAGGCCGATAGGCATCCCCGATTGACACGCTTCGAATCTAACCCCGTTTCGCCCGGTCCAGCATGGTGTCTTTTGCCGGGAAGAACCTATCCTTCTAGGCGATCATGCTGCTTCCCGCCCTTCTTCTCGCCCTGCACTCCTCCCCGCCCCACCTTCAGACGGCTCAGCCGGCCGTCGATTCCCTCCTGCGCCGCGAGCTCGATTCCCTCATCAACGCCAGCTTCCCCAAAGGGGGGCAATTTGCCGCCGCCGCCGTGCGGGTGCGCGACGGCGCCCTGGTCTGGGGACGCAACGCATCCTCCCGCCAGATGCCGGCCTCCACCGAGAAGGTGTTCACCACCGAGGCCGCCCTGCGGGTGCTGGGACCGAAGTTCCGCTTCGCTACCGCGCTCTACGGACGCGGCGCCGCCAAGGGATCGGAGTGGGTCGGCGACCTGGTGCTGGTGGGCAGCGGCGACCCCACCCTGGGACTGGACTGGGGACCGGGCTTCGGCCCCCTGGTCGCTGCCCTGCAGAAGCGCGGCATCCGCCGGGTCACGGGAAACCTCGTCGCCCTGGACAGCCTGTGCGGCGAGGCGCCCTGGGGCATCTGGCCCCCCGACTGGACCTTCGGCAACGCCCGCGACAACTACGGCGCCCCGGTGGCCGGGCTCAACTGGAACCTCAACCGCGACAACTGGCGCCCCAGCCAGGAGCCGCGCCTGCTTGCCCTCAAGGTGCTGCGACAGAATCTGTCAAGAAAGGGCATCGTCGTAGCCGGGGAGGACTCGGTCCTGACCCGCGCCGACTCCGTCCTCTCCATCCCCAAGGGCTGGACCCAGATCGCCCAGGTGCAGAGCCCGTCCCTGGAATCCATGCTGCGCCCCTTCCTGTGGGAATCCATCAACCAGATCGGCGAGGCCCTGGTGCTGCGCATGGGAGCCGGGTTCTCGAAGAAGGGCGAGGAGCCCCGCGAGGCCGGGATGCGGCGGGTCCGCTCCAACCTGCAGGCAAGCGGCGTGCAGACCTGGGAGCTGGAGATCCGCGACGGCTCGGGCCTCTCCCGCTACGACGCGGTCCCCCCGCTGGAACTGGCCCGCCTGCTGGCCCGCTCCTGGCAGGCCACCGGCGGCGCCCGCACGGTGGATTTCCTGGCCACCGGCGGTCAGGGCACGCTGCGCAAGCGCTTCCGCAGGCTCCCCGACCCGACCTGGGTGCTGGCCAAGACCGGCACGCTCGACCGCGTCTCGAACCTGTGCGGGATCATCCGCTCTCCGCTGCGCGACACCGTGGCCTTCGCCGTCTTCTGCCAGAACTACGTCACCGGCGCCCCTTCCATGCGCATCCTCCAGGACAAGGTCGTGAGCCTCCTGGCCGGCATCCCCATCCGCAAGATCATCGAGTCGGACGACGACGACGACACCCTCCCCAAGCCCCGCCCGCTCTACTGGCCCACCGTCGAGATCCTTCCCGATTTTCCGGCATGGCGGAATTATCCTTACTAGCCTATGAACCGCGACTGGCATTTCCACATCTCCGAATCCGTCCCCGAACTCGGGCGCGCCACCCTCGAACACCTCTCGGGCCCTGCCGTCGGCCTCTCCGGCGGAGCCACCTTCGAGAAGCTGCTGCCCTTCTGGCGCGGCAACAAGGTGCTGCAGTGCATGTTCTTCCCGCTGGAAGAGCGCTGCGTGGGACTCTCGCAGCCCGGCTCCAACTGGATGAACGTCATCCGCCTGCTGCTGGATCCCAACGGCCTCCACGAGCAGGCCCTGGAATGGGCCATCGACGCCGAGGCGCTCGAGGACGTGGCCCACGGCACCTGCGGCGAAAGCCCCGACGGCATCCCCGTGGCCGATCAGGTCTGGCTCGGCCTTGGCATGGACGGCTCGGTGGCCGGCCTCTACCCCTACTCCGCCGCCCTGGACGACCTCGAGTCGATCGCCCTGCACACCAACTCCCCCGTGGCGCCCTACGCCCGCGTGACCCTGGGCCTGGGAGCCCTGCGCCGCGCCAAGGAGGTCTGCATCGTGGCCATCGGCGAGTTCAAGGGACGCGCACTGCGCCAGGCCCTGGACGGCGACCGCGACATCCCGCTGGTGCGCCTGATCGAGAACCGCCACGCGACCTTCTTCATCGACGGCGCCTGCGCCCGCGCCGCCGGCATCGAGGAGACTCCCTGAGTCCCTGACAGGATCGTCATCCAAAGGCCTCTCCGCACCGGAGGGGCCTTTCCTTTTGCCCCGTTGACCGGCCTTCAACGCTTGCTGCCGCCCTCGACCGGCACCATCGTCCACCCTGCCCTAGATTCGGTCCATGAACACGGCGCGGCGCCTTCCCAGGCCCGCGCCCACCACCGGATCAACGACAGGACGATGTCATGAAAACACGATTCTCTCTGGCAGGGCTCCTTCTGGGCGCCATGGCCATCCAGGCCCAGACGGTGACCCTCAAGAGTTCCGCCGGTTGGTTCGAGTCCGCGCACGTCGAATGGACCGTTTCCGGCAAGGCCGACAGCTACAACGTCTACGTCACCGCTGCCGGCGGCACCGCCCAGCAGCTCGACACCAAGCTGATCCGCAGCTACGGCTCCTATTGGCGCGCCGACGCCCTGGGCCTCAAGGCCGGCAGCTACGTCCTCAAGGTCGTGCCCGTCGTCTCCGGCAAGGAAGGCACCGCCGCCACCACCGCCGCGCTGACCGTCTCGGCCCACGACCGCGCGGGCTTCGCCTTCTCGGGCGGCCGCATTCCCGGCGCCTACAACCTCGACGGCACGCCCATGACCGGCGCCGTGGTGGTCTACCTCACCGACAAGAGCAAGGACACCGTCTCGCTGAACGTCACCGGCGCCAGCACCAATCCCTGCGTAGGCATCCAGAACATCCTGTACGGCTACAAGAAGGGCAAGGACACCCGTCCGCTGATCATCCGCGTGGTCGGGCAGGTGAAGAACGCGACCGTGATGGACGGCGGCGACCTGGTCATCGAGAACGCCAACCTGGCGACCGGACACATCACGCTGGAAGGCGTGGGCGAGGACGCCCTGGCCGACGGTTGGGGCGTGCGCCTCAAGAGCGCATCCAACGTCGAGGTGCGCAACCTCGGCATCATGAACGTCAACAGCACCGCCGGCGACGACATCGGCCTGCAGCAGGACAACGACCACGTCTGGGTCCACCACAACGACCACTTCTACGGCGACGCCGGCTCGGACGCCGACCAGGTCAAGGGCGACGGCGCCATGGACGTGAAGAAGTCCACCTACGTCACCATCGCCTACGACCACTTCTGGGACAACGGCAAGTCCAGTCTCCTGGGCCTTTCCGAGAACACCACGACCGGGCTCTACATCAACTACCACCACAACTGGTTCGACCACTCCGACTCGCGCCATCCCCGCGTGCGCTTCTACTCGGCCCACATCTACAACAACTACTACGACGGCAACGACAAGTACGGCGCCGGTTCCACCCTGGGCTCCTCGCTCTTCATGGAAGGCAACTACTTCCGCAACTGCAAGCATCCCATGCTCACCTCCCTGCAAGGCAGCGACGTCTGGAACGAACTCAAGGGCGCCAACGACCCCACGAACATGGGCACCTTCTCGGGCGAAGCCGGCGGCAGCATCAAGGCCTTCAACAATTACATGGAAGGCCAGACCCGTTTCGTGGCCTACGGCGACACCAAGTTCCCCAACTCCACCGTGGACTTCGACGCCTACGTGGCCAAGAGCCGTGACGAGAAGATGCCCGCCACCGTGAAGTCCTTCTCGGGCGCCAACGTCCACAACAACTTCGACACCGACCCCAGCGTGATGTACACCTACACGGCGGATGCTCCCGACGTCGCCAAGACCAAGGTCATCGCCTACTCCGGACGCATGAACGGCGGCGACTTCAAGTGGACCTTCAACAACGCCGTCGACGACACCCTGGCCCTGGTCAATGCACCGCTCAAGGCCGCCATCGTGGGCTACAAGACCACCCTGATCTACGTCCAGGGCGAAGGCGCCTACGTCGGCCCGGTCTCGATCGACGCGCGACGCGCCGCCACCGCCGGTCCTGTCCGCTTCGATCTGCAGTCCCGTCGCCTCTCGGTGGCCGAAGGCTGGACCCTGCAGTCGGCCGAGATCCTCTCGCTCACCGGAGCCCGTATGCTGGCCGCAAACGGCAGCGCCTCCGTTTCCCTCGAAGGCCTGAAGTCCGGCGTCTACCTGGCCCGCGTGGTCACCGACCGCGGCACCTTCGAGAAGACCATCGTCAAGAACTGAACCGCAAGCCATTCGCACAGGGCGCCTGCCGCCCTTTGGTTTCCATGGAGACGCCCCCTCGGGGCGTCTCTTCTTCGTTGGGGCGGCACCGGGCTGCTGCGGGCTCGCCTGCCCGGCTCGGTGCCTGGCGGCACCAGCTGCGCCGCCCTGCGCATCCCTGGCGCAAGCGCCTCCATCCTCGGCCGGCGCCCCGTGTCGACGGTCCCGTCTCCCTCGCCCCCCCCGAGGCGCAAAACCACCCGAAACAGCCCCGATCTCGTCCCCGGAACGGCCCTGATTTTTCTAGCTTGACTGCCCAGATGAATACCATTCCAACCCGGTATCGGGAGCGTCCGTGCGCCTGCTGATCGCCAACGATGACGGCATCGAGAGTCCTGCGCTCTGGGCCCTGGTCGATGCGCTCCGTCAGCGGCACGAGATCGTCGTGGCCGCCCCCCTGCACGAGCAGAGCGGCACAGGGCACGCCTTCACCTTCCGCAAGACCCTCAAGGTCCAGGAGCAGATGCGCAACGGCGTGCGCCTCCTGCTGGTCGACGGTTTTCCCAGCGACTGCGTCAAGTTCGGGCTGTGCCACCTGGGCCTCTCGAGCTTCGACCTGGTCCTCTCGGGCATCAACCCCGGCGACAACGCAGGCGTGTGCGAGCCCTACTCGGGCACGCTTGCCTGCGCCCGCGAGGCGGCCCTCTTCGGCATCCCCGCCATCGCCTTCTCCAGCCTGGAGAACGACCAGGGCCACTACGACGCCATCGCCCAATGGGCCGCCCGGCTGCTGGAGAGCCCTCTCCCGCCCTTTCCCCGCGGCACCTACTGGAACGTGAACTTCCCCAAGGCCCCACCTTCCCAATGGAAGGACGTGAAGGTCTGCCGCGCCTCCACCGCCATGTTCGTCGACCGCTACGAAGAGGTCGAACCGGGCACCTGGCAGCTGGTCGGCCACAAGAATCCCGCCGGGATCGTCCCCGGCACTGACGACGCCTGGCTTGCCCTGGGACACCCGGCCCTGGCACCCTTGCACGTCGACAGCACCCATCCTGAACTGGCCGAACGGCTGGATCATTCCTTTCCTCCGGCAGCGAGTCAACCATGAGCGACAACGAAACTCCCGAGACCCCCTCCGACGCGAACACCGAGCCGGTGCTCGCCACCAACGGTGGCCGCGTCATCCCGGTGGCCATCGACAAGGAACTTCGCCAGAGCTACCTGCGCTACTCCATGAGCGTGATCGTGGCCCGTGCCCTCCCGGACGTGCGCGACGGCCTCAAGCCCGTGCACCGCCGCGTGCTGTTCTCCATGAACGAGCTGGGCCTGGAGTTCAACAAGCCCTACAAGAAGTCCGCCCGCATCGTCGGCGACGTGATCGGCAAGTACCACCCGCACGGTGATACCGCCGTGTACGACACCATGGTCCGCATGGCGCAGGACTTCTCGCTGCGCAACCTGCTGATCGACGGCCAGGGCAACTTCGGCTCGGTGGACGGCGACCCGCCGGCCGCCATGCGTTATACCGAAGCCCGCATGCACAAGGCCGCCAAGTACATGCTCCAGGATCTCGAGAAGGAGACCGTGGACTGGGCGCCCAACTACGACGACTCCCTCGAGGAGCCCACGGTCCTGCCGTCGGCCTTCCCCAACCTGATCGTCAACGGCACCACCGGCATCGCCGTGGGCATGGCCACCAACCTGGCCCCCCACAACCTGCGCGAAACCATCGCAGCCTGCTGCGCCGTGATCGACAATCCCGAGCTGACCGCCATCGACCTGCTCGAGTTCATCAAGGGTCCCGACTTCCCCACCGGCGGCATCATCTACGGACGCAACGGCATCCGCGACGCGATCACCACCGGCCGCGGCCGCATCGTGGTCCGCGCCAAGCACCACTTCGAGGAGATCGGCTCCCGCCAGGCCATCGTGTTCACGGAAATCCCGTACATGGTGAACAAAGCCAAGCTCCAGGAGAAGATCGCCGAGCTCGTGCGCGAGAAGCGCCTCGAGGGCGTGGCCGACGTGCGCGACGAGTCCGACCGCGACGGCATGCGCGTCATCATCGAGTGCCGACGCGATGCGCAGCCCCAAATCGTCCTGAACCACCTGTTCAAGATGACCCAGTTGCAGGATCCGTTCCACATCTACAACCTTGCGCTGGTCAACGGGCAGCCCAAGCTGCTGAACATGCGCGAGCTGATCCACCACTACCTTGAGCACCGCGTCGAAGTCGTGCGCCGCCGCAGCGAGTTCGAGCTGCGCAAAGCCAAGGAACGCGCGCATATCCTCGAGGGCTACCTCAAGGCGCTCGACCACCTGGACGAGATCATCAAGCTCATCCGCGCCTCGCAGAGCACCGAAGAGGCCCGCTTGGGCCTTGTCGAGAAGTTCGCCTTCTCCGAGGTGCAGGCCGCCGCGATCCTTGAACTCCAGCTCCGCCGCCTGACCGGCCTCGAGCGCGAGAAGATCCAGAACGAATACAACGAGCTGATGCAACGGATCGCCTATCTCGAGAGCGTTCTGGCCAGCCGTTCGCTCCAGCTCTCGATCGTTCGTGAAGAGCTCTGCAAGGTCGCCGAGGACCTCGGCGACGACCGCCGCACCGAGATCGTGGACTCCTCCGACGAAGTCTCGATGGAGGATCTCATCGCCGACGAGGCCATGGTCGTCACGGTCACCCACTCGGGCTACGTGAAGCGCCAGGCCCTCACCGAATACCGCAACCAGGGACGCGGCGGCAAGGGCGTCACCGGTGCCGGCCTCAAGAACGACGACGTGGTCGACCAGATCTTCGTGGCCACGGCTCATGCCTACCTGCTGTGCTTCACCACGCTGGGCCGCTGCTACTGGCTGCGCGTCTGGGACCTGCCCATCGTCAACCGCACGGCCCAAGGCACCTTCATCGCCAACCTCCTCAACCTCAAGGAGGGCGAGAAGGTCAAGGCCATCGTGCCGGTGCGCGGCTTCGGCGGCAACGGGAAGCTCGTATTCGCGACCAAGAGCGGCACCATCAACCGCATCCCCGTCTCGGCCTTCAAGAACATCCGCAAGGAAGGCATCATCGGCCTCCAGCTGGACGAGGGCGACGAACTCGTGACCGCGCTCCTGGTCGAGGGCGAACCCGACCTCGTGCTGGCTTCCCGCGAAGGCCAGGCCATCCGCTTCCCGCTCTCGGCCTTCCGCGACCTCGGACGCGGCACCCGCGGCGTGCGCGGCATCAGCCTGGACACGACGGATTCCGTCATCGGCATGGTCAAGGTCGTGGACGACTCCACCCTGCTCACCATCACCGAGCGCGGCTACGGCAAGCGTACCCAGCCCAGCGAGTACCGCATCACCAACCGCGGCGGCAAGGGCATCATCAACGTGCGCGTCACCGAGAAGAACGGCCCAGCCGTCTGCCTGATCTCGGTCAAGCCAGGCGATGAACTCATGGCCATCACCAAGGAAGGCATGGTCATCCGCACCGGCATCGACGACATCCGTGAGACCGGACGCGACAGCCAGGGCGTGATCGTGATCCGCCTGGACGAAGGGGACCTGGTCCAGGACGTGGCCCACGTGGTCGGTGAGAAGGACGACGAGTCCATCCCCGAAGTCGGCGGCGAGTCCATCCCGGATGCCGAAGCCGGCGAGGAGACGACCTCGCTCGATTCCAACGAGGAAGAGCTGGACAATCCCTCCGCGATTGGCGACAATCAAGAGGAATGAGTACGCCACGCTTCGCTGTCCTTTGCATCGCTGAACGGGAAGACGCCTGCGCCAAAGTGCTGGCTATCCTTCCCTTTCGGTTCCGCCTCGTGACCAAACCGCGAGACCTGATGCGAAGCTGCGTGGAAGGCGATGTGATCGGAGCTCTCGTGGACACCGTCAGCGCCCTGCGCGTCGGGATCCACGAGATGGCTGCCATCTACGACATGGGCATCAACATGCCCGTCATGCGCGTCTCAGGATGGGAATCCGGGGAGCCGGTGGCCATGTGCAATGCCCCGTTCAAGAAGAGTCCTTTGCTGGTCGCCCTGACCCAGATCTCCCAGCAGGATCCTTCGTGGAACCACCCGCTCTATCCGCGCCGCAACCTGCGCGTCCCGCTGCCTTCCCGTGTCCTGATCAATCCGGGAACCCCCGAGGAGACGCGCGGCTACTGCTCCAACGCAAGCATCGGCGGCGTATACGTCATGAGCTGGACCCCTCCGCAGGAAGGCTCCATGGTTCGTATCCGTCTGCTGGATCTTCCCTTCCCGCTCGAATGCAGCGCCATGGTCCGTCGCAGCGTGACCTGGGAACAACCCTCGACAGTGCCTGGGTGTGGGCTTGTCTTCCATCCGGAAGACATCCCGGATGGCTACCGCCATCTGATTGCCGATGTCCACTTCCGGAGATTGGCAGGCGGCGCCACAGCAGAAGTGACGACCGACATCCCGGATCCTTCCTCCATCTTTCCAGACTGACCGTTCCGAACGGATCTCCGCAAACAAGAAGGCCTCTCCCCGGAATTCCGGAGAGAGGCCTTCTGCGTTCCTGTCGATGAACTCAGTTCTTCCAGGGATCGTCCGTATGGTCCGCTGCGCCAGCCGAATCCGAGGCCACCGGCAGCCCCAAGGCCCGGTCACGATCGGTGTTGAAGCGTACCCAAGGGTCGCTGAGATCCGCCTTCATGTCGAAACGACGCGATGTCCAGGTCTCGGCCCCCTTGCGGCACACGACCTCCTCACCGCGCAACAGATGTACCCACTGCTCGAGCGAGACTTCCTTGGGCCCAGCCAATTCGCCATCCTTGCGGGAATGCCCCACGTCGACCTTGCCCTCGTAAAGCTTCACGTTGGCCAAGGAGTCCGTCTCGTTCATGCGGAACACGGTTCCACGCACGGCAGCCACGGCAGTCGGGGTACGCAGACCGAATCCCTGACCACCTTTGCCCACCTTCGTCACGTTGGCCCAAGCCTTGCCGCCCAGCAGGGTCGGCTCAGGCTTGCCCGAGTTCGCCGTCACGACCAGGCGGGAATTCTCATCCAAACGCAGCACCGTATTGTCGGGATAGCGCACTTCCAGACGACTCTCCGCCGCCACCTTGATCGAGTCGCCAGGCTGCAAGGGCATGGAGACGCGAACGGGAACGACCTTCGTGCCTCGTGTCACCTGGGCGGAACCGACCAGGAACGTGACACGGGTGCCCTCGGCGAAGAGGACTCCACTGGCAAGGAGAACGGCAAGGAAGGTGCGCTGCATGCTAGACCTCGAGAAGTTGGGGATGTTCTTCCAGGAATTTCGTACTGAATTTTCCACTACGGAAGATGGCACTGTCCAGCACCTTCTTCTGCAAAATCGCCGTCGTCGCAGGTCCCTTGACCACCAGTTCGTCCAAGGCCCGCAGCATACGATCAATGGCCTGCTGGCGGGTGGGTGCATGAACGATGAGCTTGCCGACCATGCTGTCGTAATGGGGCGGGATCACGTAACCTGCGTAGATGTGGCTGTCCCAGCGGACGCCCGGTCCACCCGGAACATGTAGAGCTTCGATGGGCCCGGGGCAAGGACGGAAGCCAAGCGACGGGTCCTCAGCATTGATGCGACATTCGATGGAATGACCACGCACCGTGATGTCCTTCTGCTCGAAGGAAAGCGTCTCACCCGAGGCCACCAGGATCTGCTCGCGAATCAAGTCTACACCGGTCACCATCTCGGTGACGGGATGCTCGACCTGGATACGCGTATTCATCTCCATGAAGTAGAAGGAACCGTCCTCGTCCAGGAGGAATTCCATCGTGCCGGCACCACAGTAGTTCACCGCCAGCGCGCCCTTGGTGGCGGCGGCGCCCATGGCTGCGCGGATTTTCTCGTCCACGGCAGGCGAGGGAGCTTCCTCGATCAGCTTCTGGTGACGACGCTGGACGGAGCAGTCACGCTCGCCCAAGGAGACCGCATTGCCATGGCTGTCCGCCATCAGCTGGATCTCGACGTGGCGGGGCTTGGTGAAGTAGCGCTCCATGTACACGCCGCCGTTGCCGAACGCGGCCAAGGCCTCGCTGGAAGCCATGTTGTACTGGTTGTCCAGCTCTTCCATGTTGAGCACCACGCGCATGCCGCGGCCACCGCCGCCGGCGACGGCCTTGATGATCAGCGGGAAGCCGATCTGCTCGGCCCAGACGCGGGCATCCTCGAGCGATTCCACGATGCCTTCGGAACCGGGAATGCAAGGCACTCCGGCAGCCTTCATGGTGCGCTTGGCCTCGGCCTTGTCGCCCATGCGGGAGATGGCGTCGGCGCTGGGTCCGATGAAGCCGATGTTGCACTTCTGGCACAGTTCGGCAAAGCGTGCGTTCTCTGACAAAAAGCCGTAACCCGGGTGGATCGCATCGGCGTTGGTCAGCGTCGCGGCCGCCAGGATCTGCCTCATGTCCAGGTAGGACTTCTTGCTCGGAGCCGGTCCGATACAGACGTCCTCGTCGGCCATCTTGACGTGGAGGGAATCCTTGTCAGCCACGGAATGCACGGCGACCGTACGGATTCCGAGTTCACGACAGGCGCGAATGACGCGAAGGGCGATTTCGCCACGGTTGGCGATCAGGATTTTCTTGAACATTCAGGTCATCCAGGAGCGGTCCGAGGTACCCTCGACACCGCGCAGTTTGAGTTCAAAGTCTGCCGGGTTGCTTGCGTTGCGCAAAGCGACCTCGTAGCTGATCATCCCGTCCACGAAGAGCTTGTGGACGGACTGGTCGAAGGATTGGCTACCGTACTGGGCATTGCCCTCGCGGATCGCACTTTCGATCATGTGCGTCTGCATCTGATCGACGAGGTATTCCTTGATGGTCGCGTTGTTCACCAGCACTTCACAGGCCGGCACGCGTCCTTGACGATCCTTGCGGGGCAGCAGGCGCAGCGAGATGATCGCCACCAGCGTATTGGCCAGGAGCAGACGCACCTGCTGATGCTGGTGCGGCGGATAGAACGACACGATGCGCGAGATGGTCTCGGTGGCGTCCATCGTATGCAGGGTGCTCATCACCAGATGTCCGGTGTCGGCCGCCTGCAGGGCGATGTGCATCGTCTCGGCATCGCGGATCTCGCCGATCAGGATGGTGTCCGGATCCTCGCGGAACGAGGCCTTCAGCGCCTTCGGGAAATCATGCGTGTCGTATCCCACCTCGCGCTGGCTGATGATGGAGCGCTTGTCGCGGTACAGGAACTCGATCGGATCTTCCACCGTGATGATGTTCGAGGACGTCATCTCGTTGATGTGGTCGATCATCGAGGCCAAAGTCGTCGACTTTCCGGAACCGGTCGTGCCTGTCACCAGAATCATCCCGCGTTCCTTGAGCGCCAAGTCGCGCACCACCTCGGGAAGCCCCAGGGTGTCGAAGGAAGGAATCGTCTGGGTGATATGGCGGATGGCCAGAGCAGGAGTCCCGCGCTGCCGGAAAGCATTGATGCGGAAACGTCCCAGACCGCGCACACCCACCGCGAAATCCAGCTCCAGCTCGCTGTCAAAACGGGCGCGCTGGTTGCGGTTCATGACCACAGCCAAGAAGCCTTCCATCATTTCCGGCGAGATACGGTCGGTCTGCAGACGATACAAGTCGCCGTTGATGCGCAGCGCCGGAGGCACGCCAACGCGCAGATGCACGTCGGACGCTCCCCGATCCACCATCTCCTTGAAGACTTGCTCGATCGTCATCGTGGCTTTAGGGCTTCACTAGGAAGAGGACTGTCCCGAACTCGATCGCAGACTCGTTCTCGACACAAACCTTGACGATCGTGCCGGCAACTTCAGATTCAATCTCGTTCATGAGCTTCAT
>Ga0302261_1000003_pt1 | contig 127746 bp, 101 predicted proteins | sample II_Fen_E2_4_FD_194561 | JGI IMG/M metagenome (GOLD analysis project Ga0302261, IMG submission 194561) | Peat permafrost microbial communities from Stordalen Mire near Abisko, Sweden - II_Fen_E2_4 | ecosystem: Environmental > Terrestrial > Soil > Wetlands > Permafrost | place: Sweden: Abisko... | reverse complement strand
ATTTTTTTGATCAACATAATCACCAACTACAGTCTGTTACCATTTTAGCCGTTGAAGAACCAGAATCACATTTGCATCCTGTACTACAAAGATTAATTTATAGGGAAGTTCTACATAAAAGTGAATCATCAGTTATATTTACTACTCATTCTCCATATATTACTGCCGTTGCTCCTTTGGATACAATTGTTCATTGTAGATATGATAAAGGTGAGACAAAAGTATTTTCAACTGCAAATCTTGCGATGGATCCAATGGATAAGACTGATTTAGAACGCTATCTTGACGCAAAAAGAGGAGAAATCTATTTTGGGAAAGGGGTTTTACTTGTTGAAGGAATAACAGAAGAATATATTGTTACTAGAGCTGCTGAGTTACAGGGGACACATTTGGATGATATTGGAGTTGTTATTTGTAATGTAAATTCAACCAACTTTAAACCTTATGTACAATTACTTGAGAAACTAAGTATCCCTTGGTGTTTGATAACAGATGGAGATTATTATCAGTTGGAGAAAGAATACGTAGATGGTAAAGAAAAAATCACACGTAATTACCACCAAATGTGGCAAGATGGAGAACCAAAGCATTTTAAAGGAATAGATCTAATGTCACAAATGATTGTAGACTTAGGACTTGCTTCTCAAGATGATATTCCAGAGGATAATTTGCAGCAACAATATAAAATCCTCGAAAGTAAGGGTTGTTTTGTCGGTTTTTACACATTTGAGATAGATTCAATGATTAATGGAGGCCAGTTAGGAAAGAATACATTCAAAACCGTTTATTCTGAATTAAGGCCCGGTGGATTAAAACAGCAAAAGAACTTTGACGATGTGTTAGATGCTGACAATTTTTGGGCAGCATTGACAAAAATTGAAGATAATATAAGCAAGGGTAGATTTGCTCAACGCTTTGCTTCTCATTTGACAATAGATTTTGTTCCTGCCTACATGCAGAATGCAATTGTAGAAATAATAAGAAAAGTAACCGCTACTCATGAATAAAAGATTTTATATAGATCAAGATCTTATTCGAACTGATGCAAGCCAATGGGAAGCCTATAATTCTGAGGTTAATACCGTTGTAATTGCAGGTCCCGGTAGTGGCAAAACACGTGTATTAACTTTAAAAGCAATTAAATTATTACAATCGGACATTCATGCTCCATCTGGTTTAGCATGTATTAGTTATAGTAGAGAAACGGTTAGGGAACTTAAGAAGAGATTAAAAGAATATGGATATAAATCAAACAAATATGATTTTATTGGTACTATGCACGGGTTCTGCTTAATTCATATTTTACAGCCTTTTGCACATATTTTTCGACAATATAAAGTCCCAATTCCAATGAAAATTGCTTCATTGGATTTAATTGAACAGATTTATAATAGCGTTCTTTATGACCTAAATATCGATTCGAGTAATTTGTCATTAATGGCACTTAATAGACAGCGGTCACTTTCTTATGTAGGGATTAGCGATGTTGAAATTCAAGTGGATTTGTTTGAGATTCAAGCAGCAGAATTGTTTGAGAGTAAATTGGAAATGTCTGGATGTGTTGATTTTATTAGTATAATCAATATCGCCACTCAAATGATTCGCGAACAAAATTACATTAGGAAAACGTTAGAAGCGAAGTTTCCTTGGTTTTTAATTGATGAATATCAGGATTTAGGTAAGGCTTTACATGAAATGGTTTTAGAACTTCAAGCACAGACTGAAATAAAAATTTTTGCTGTTGGTGATATGAATCAATCAATTTATGGGTTTAATGGTGCTTATCCTGATTTTTTACAGGAGCTAAATAGTAAAGATAATTTTAAGTCAATACCTCTCACTTCGAATTACAGAAGCAATCAAGGTATTATTGAAGGGTCAATTGACATATTAACGTCAGAACCTCCAAGACCACTATATTCAGCAAAAAAAAGAGTTAATGAAGAAGCTGAATTTACATTTATTCTTTGTAAAGCTGAAATGCAACCCCAATATGACGTTGTCGCAAATAAAATAATACCTAAGTTAAAAGCTAAAGGAATTTCTTATAGTGAAATTGGAATTCTAGTGGCTTCATCAAATGATGTCGTTCAGATGGCTACAACTCTTAAAGACAATGACATTCCATTTTATATTGTCAAGTGGGATTTTACTAATAGCGATATTGTTTTTTGGTTACAAGAGTGTGCACAGTGGTGTTTAAATAGCAATCTTCAATCTTTTGATGAACTATTTAGATATTGGCAATTGCAGCTAAAAGTTCATAATGATAAACGAGCATTTTGGGAGATCTTCCGCCAACGAGTGTTTTTTCATGGGGTACTAATTGAATCTAAATCGAAATCGACAGTCTTTGAATGGTTAGAGTTTGTCCTTTTAGAATTAGATTTAAAAGAATTATTAAAAAACTCAGAACGTTACCCAGATGAGAATGATAATCTCAATGCACTTTTGAACGAAACATTAATGAAAAATTTAAAAGATGTTCCTTTAAAAAGATTTGCTTTCTTGGGTGAGCCAGAAAATGAAATTACAGTTACGACCAGACATAGCGCAAAAGGACTTGAATTTGAAGCTGTAATTATGTTGGGTATGGAAGAAGAAAGGTTTCCATATACATACAAAGTGGAAGAGGGTTCAAGACAAATGAAAGAAGCTCACCGTTTATGTTATGTTGGTGTAAGTAGAGCAAAAAGAGAATGTTTTCTTATCTGTTCAAAAAAACATACTATACCAACTAAAAGAGGACCATGGATAAAGGATTTTCAGCCTTCTCGTTTTTGGCATCTATTATATAGTAGATTTGGGAATGCAGAAAATCTATTCTTAGAAGAAAACTATTAAAACCTTCGCTGTTGATCCGCTTGCTTGCGCACTTTTGTAAAGTGTGCCAATACAAAGTTATCAGAAACAAAGGTCAGGCTTCGCCTGTAAGTTTATTAGTGGCAGCTCCGCAGGGCAAAATCCCCAGCCGCCAAAATCCTCATACCTCATGGTTTGCACGGTCTTTTTGTCGGCTTCAGCACAAAATCAACGCTTTGCACCGCTACTTTGCCCGAAGACCTCAAGATTTCCCCACCACCCATTAGTTGTTGCAGTATAAAAAAATAGAACGAGTTTTATTTCCATGTGCTTGCGGTAGGTTCATTCGCTTCACTTATTACGTTTCGGGGAACGCTGTTTGTGCCTCACTACGCATCCACCTTTCACTTCATTGCGTTCATTTCACCCACCTCAACACCGCACAGCATAGGTGGATTAGTCTTTCCATTCGACAATCCACGCAGTCATTCCATTACGCTTCCCGGCTGTAATCCTCACACAACTAAATCCACACAGGCAGCCATTACAGCTCCATTTCAGTCCCCAATGCCTGTTTCATTACACGCCTAATCCACCCATACCTTTTTATCCACACATTTCCAATGGGTTATTTTCTCTAACTGTGTCGAGTTTGCCCCATTAAACGCCTAAAGACAGAGCGGAAAGTAATTACACCTAAATGGTGCGTCATTAAGGCGTACCGCCAACTTGAGAGTAAAGCCCCGAAAACCACTTATAATTTTCATTGAAGGTGAATTTCGGGAATCAACGAAAATCATAACAGGTTTTCAAAATATGGGGTAAGTTGTCAAGCTCCTTCCAGCAGCTTGTAAGTTGTTCTGCACTTAATGCATTTCCTCATTTTCCCCACCACCCATTAGTTGTTGCAGAAAACAAAACATTCCGGGTTGGTTTATCCATGTGCTTGCGGTATATACATTCCATTCAAGCCCATTCCATTCCAGGAACTACGTTCGTTCCTCACTTCGAACCCTTACATTTCATTCCACTTTCATTTCATGTATGCACCTCAGCACCGCACAGCTTCGGTAGTTTCCTTCCTTTCCATTCCGCAGGCTCCATTCATACAGTCAGTCACTACCCAAGCCATTTCCCAACGCATTTCCAGCGGTATGTTTTTATTTTCCACGACGAGTTATCCCCTTTAAATACCTAAGGTAGAGGAGCAAGTGTTCTATTTCGCCAAATAGGCTGCAAGGTAAGAATATAACAAGCAAAGCTTGCATTTAAAGGTGTTCCACCAATATCGACTATAAATGATATTGATAACCGAATAGCTTATCAAAACCATTTCTCAAATAGGTAGAGCGGAACACATATCTTATTTTTATTTCCCAAAACCGCAAGCGATGAATAGTTTTAAAAATAAAAATAAGCAATGTGACGAATTGACTTTAATGCCCCGCAAAAGCCGTTTGGCAAAAATAGGTAAGTTTATCAAAGTGGTTTCTACCGAACCGCTTTTGACTAATAGGGGACAGCGGAATACAAAAAATGAAAACCCCAGCCCCTTTTTCGGAGGGCACTGAAAAAGTAGTTCAGCTTTGAGTCTGAAATAAAGGAAACAGTAAAAAAACAGGTAAATCACCTGTTTTTTTGCTGTTTTTTTTGTATCTTTAGGTTTCAAAACAAAGCCCTTACATGTTACCACAACAGCAAAAGCTCCTGCTGAGTACTTACTCAGATTTATATGACCTTATAGTACCCCAAGACAATCTTCTGCGGAAAATTAACGAATTAATCGATTTTTCATTCATATATAATGAGTTGGTCAACAAATACTGCTCAAACAACGGTCGTAATGCAGAAAGTCCGATTCGTATGTTCAAATACCTGTTATTGAAAACGATTTATGACGTATCCGATGTGGATGTGGTAGAACGTTCCCGTTTTGATATGTCTTTCAAGTATTTTTTGGAAATGACACCAGAAGAAGACATAATCAATCCGAGTTCCCTAACCAAATTCAGAAAGTTGCGATTGAAGGATACAGATTTGTTGAATCTTCTTATAGGCAAGACCGTTTCCATTGCTATAGAAAAGGGTATTATACGTTCGAAGTCCATTATTGTTGACGCTACACATTCGTTTTCAAGATCGAATCCATTGTCTCCCCTAGAAGTGTTGAAAGAACGAGCCAAGCAACTTCGTAAGGTTATCTATTCTGTGGATGAGAACTGGAAAGTGCGAATGCCTAAAAAGAATGAAGACAATGATCTGGAACATGAGTTATCCTATTGCGGGAAACTTGAAAAGGACATAGAATCAGATGAAGTACTACGATCATTTCCCAAGGTAAAAGAGAAGTTGAACCTGTTGAAGGAAACCATTGAAGATATTCATGATCATTATACTCTCTCAAAAGACTCTGATGCTAGAACTGGTCATAAGACACCCGATAGTTCCTTCTTTGGCTTCAAAACTCATATTGCTATGACAGAGGAACGCATTATTACTGCAGCCGTAGTGACATCCGGAGAAAAGGGTGATGGACCTGAGCTGCCGGCATTGCTTGAGGCCAGTCAAGAGAATGGAATCGAAGTCGATACAATCATTGGTGACACAGCCTACTCCGGTAAGAAGAATCTTAAGCTGGCCGGTGAGCAGGAAATAAAAGTCGTTGCAAAGTTGAACCCTTCTATTACGCAAGGTTACCGAAAAAAGGAAGATATGTTTGATTATAACAAGGATGCAGGAATGTTTGTCTGTCCCTCTGGTCACATGGCTACCAGAAAAGCCCGACAGGGAAAGAAAGACGACCGTAAGAACCAAACATACACCTATTACTTCGATGTCGAAAAGTGTAAAATATGTGCATTAAATAACGGATGTTATAAACCTGGGGCAAAAACAAGAACCTATCATGTGCCTATTAAATGTGATGAGCATCAGGAGCAAATGGAATTTCAACAAACTGATTACTTCAAAGAAAAAGCAAAACACAGGTATAAGATTGAAGCAAAAAATAGCGAATTAAAAAATGTACATGGATACGGAAGAGCCAGTTCATACGGAATTGCCAGCATGCAAATGCAGGGTGCAATGGCTATCTTCACTGTAAATCTGAAAAGAATCCTCAAGTTAATCAACTAAAAGGAGACGTTAACCCCAAACAGCCCCCTCCCAAGAAAATACCCAATTTAAAACGCTACAAAGCACTTTTGATGCAAAGTTTCTGACTTTTTACTTTGTAGAAAAAAACTAGCAAATGAAGTACAAATCTTCACCTACTAGTTCAATTTTTATTGGATCATTTGATTCAAGGACACTTTTTCAGTGCCCTCCTTTTTCGCGAGGGGCGTTTATCGCTTTTCATTATTTGTGAATGTTCAGCACTTTATGCAATATAATGTGAATTACCACCGTCCAATCTATTATCTATATGAATATGAAGAAAAAATGCAAGATGGTTTTACGCTTCGCGTGAAGAGGAAAAGAGAGTGTTTAATGCTTAAAAAACACTAATACCTCACCACCAGTAGTTGTTGCAGTTACTAAAAGGCAATCAAATTTTATTCCTGGTACTTGCGGTCGGTGCATTCATTCCGACTTCATTGCGCTTCGGGAACTACTTTCGTTCCTCACTTTGAACCCCTGCACTCCATTATGCCTTCATTTCGTGCATCCACCTCAGCACCCCCGCAGCATAAGTAGCTCCTTTTCTCACTCCACATGTTCTGTTCTTTCGTCTCTACCTCTGCCATTGTTCCAACGTATTTCCTGTGGTTGCCTTTCTTTCCTGCGGCGAGTTTACCCCAATAAAAAATTCTCAAAAGTAAAAATAAATTGAGAGAAACTTGCCTTCTTCAAAATTAGCCATATTTATATTAAAAAAAACAGAAATATTGTATAGCATATACATACTATTTTTTAGAGACAGAGAAATATTTTATAAGGTTTAATGAGTTGGGAAACTGCATGTTTTGATAAAGCGGAAGCACTTTCGTTAATTTGAAGTTCATTTGATACAAGAAAATGCAACAAGGACTTTTGGGGTGGAATCATAATCTACAATCACACAAAATCGTAATCACAATTGAACAAAGAATCCTAGCATATCGGGTTGAAAATACATGAATTTAAATTTTTTCTCTTTTCCATAAAATATTTTTCTCTTTCGTTTGTCTTCTTAAGTAGAGATCGATCTCAAATGAATTAAAAGGAAATAATTAAATATTTTAATAAGAAGTAAATGACTATAGTTTATATTAGTTTGGTAATTTTGCTGTTGGTGTTGATTGGCGGCAAATTGCATCGAAAGAAAAAAGGTAGAAACAGGCTTGTACATGTGATTGAGAAAAATTGCACAAGATGTAGAAGTTGCCTAAAAAAATGCAATCATCATGTATTGGATATGATCAAAGATGAGAATGGAATGCACATTGAGGTTATATCTCCGGATAAATGTACCGGTTGTGGTGATTGTATCAGTGTTTGTCGGTTTAATGCTCTTGGATTTGTTCAGCGAGTTGAAAAAAAATCAAAAGAGCATGAATCATTTTGATAATCCTCAAATTAGACAGGATTATTGTGCTTGTTGTGAGATGTTCAGTCTGTTCATTCAGTTGGGCATTCCTCCTCAAGAGCAAACGATACTATTGAATATGGCAAATAAAAGAATAGGCTGCAAAGCTCTTAGAAACATTTTAGTACTCTTACAAAGAAATAAAACTTTAAAATAAAACAGATATGAGAACTCTTATAATTAAACGTATATCTTTAGTATTGGTGATAATCATTGGTCTTAGCGTAATTGTTATGCTTTTGTGGAATCTGCTTGTTCCCTCTATATTTGGTATAAAAGTCATTAATTTTGAGCAAGCTTTAGGGTTATTTGTTCTTGCACGCCTGCTTTTTGGGAGTATCAGCAGTAGATCACTGTTAGGATTTAGTGGGCATTCTCATCATAACCCTGTTCGCGAGAAATGGATGAAAATGACGCCAGAAGAGCGTAAGGAGTTTATCCGAGATAGGCATCACGGACACGGACATTGGCAAAGACATGATTCTTTTGGTACAGAAAAATCTGAAAAAGATTCATAACGTGGCTACTGACCCAAAAACTGAGAATCTCAAAGAGTTGATTGAAGAACATCATCGTCAGTTGAAATCTTTCATCTATAAGCGGGTGGAGAGTAAAAAAGATGCAGAAGATATTTTGCAAGATGTTTTTTATCAATTGCTGAAAACTGTGAACAACGATATGAGTCCGATTGAACACGTATCGGCATGGTTATACAAAGTAGCACGTAATACAATTATCAATGCAGGTATAAAAAAAAAGGAAGATGAATTACCTTTTTTTCGCAATGATGAAAGCGATAGCGGAGTGTTGAATGATTTTTCCGAAATTTTGTTTTCTGGCGAAGAAACTGTGCCTTCGCCGGAAACAGAATATTTACGTTCGTTAGTTTGGATTGAACTGGAAAATGCAATTTCAGAATTACCTCCAGAACAACGTGAGATATTTGAGCTTACAGAATTAGATGATATTCCGGTAAAGGATATTGCCAAAGCGACCGGAGTTGGAGTAAACACTTTGTTGTCACGAAAACATTATGCAGTATTACATCTTCGCAAACGGTTGGCGGATTTATATACGGATATTATTTATTCTTGACAAAATTGTTAGGCAGGAACATAGTATGCCTCTAAATGAAAATTTTGTCAAGAGAGAATCCGCCTCATAATGTGTTTACTTCCAGAATAGATTGTTTTCATTCGGTCAAGTCGGTATTTCATTTTTCAGGAGCGAAGGTGTTTACGGGGTCTTTACGGTCGGAAAAGGTCAAGCCGCAAGCGGTTTAGCAATAAATCTTCCTACTTCACTACGTTCAGAGAGTATTTATCGCAAAAACCTTGTCCACCCTAACCCCTACACAAGATAAGCTCCTGAAACGAAAACGACCGACCCGACCGAAAGACGCATAAAAAAATGTCGGATAAACGAGAGGCAGATAAAAATTGAAACTTCGACTCCCTCACCTCTTGAATCCGCATAAAATAAAAAAAATCAGGCAATAAAAAAGCTATAAAAGACTACTCTCATTGAGGGACAAAAAGAAAATCCGATGACTGACAATCATCGGATTTTCACTTGAATATGCTATTCTTCTTTTATTCAGTTTCATTATTAAAGGTAAAAGTCAGTTGCTTTACCTGTCCCCAATTATCCTCCACATAAACATCTATCGTTTGTTGATCCGTTGACGCGGAGGTATAATAAAGCCTGAATACTCCCTTATTCAGCGGATAACGGTCGTTAGGTTTAAACACGGTGCCATCATCCATTTGTAGAGAACCTTTACCGGCAGGCTGAAAAAACCGAATGGTATAAGTTGCTCCATCATACAGTCCTTCACGTTTGAGTTCACAACGGATTTCAGCAGTTTCACCTTTTACTATTTGGGTTTGTACAGGCATTGTTTCTACATTAAACGGAAACACCTGCTGAATATCCAACTTGTTATCACAAGAGCTGCAACAAAAAAGGGTGGCGATCACAAAGCCATACATTAGAATACTAGATACTATCTTTTTCATACACATTATTTTTTAAAGAATGAACTTGATTCCTGCACCAACCTGTGTCTGGAAATGTCCAGTTGAACCTCCCCACAAACACCTTTCACGAGTATTAAGCAATAAGACGATACAATCGGAAAGATAGCTTTCCAACTCCAATGAGATTGCACCACCATAGATAAAAGCGTCTTTATTTGTCAACTGTGAGCCGTCAAACAGTACTTTCTCGCCCCAATTTACGGCCTCGTAACCGACAAGAGCCGAGCCGCCAATATAAAGGAAGAATATCTTGTTGGCATCGGAAAGGACATTGAAGTAATAGCCTCCTTCAGCAGTGAATTGCGTCGTTGGAATACGGGTATCTTTATACGGATTGTATTTTTGAAGATACTCTCCACCAAATACCCATTTATTACCACCTATCGTATAGGTGGAGAGAGCCGCCCCGAAATAGTATCCCGTTTCGTTTTGGTTGGCACGATTATAAAAACCGTCCGCCATACCTGTCGTCAGTTGGACACCCCGCATTCTTGGAAGGCATCGTTGAGCATTCGCCTGCCCGATGAGGGCAAGCGACGCTACTAAAAAGAACAAAAACTTTTTCATGCTACTTCACTCTTAATTCGTTGATAACTTTAGCACGCACCAGATCTTCATTCTCAATGATGAACGACTGGTGGCGACCACCGTTTTTCTCATTCAGCTCTACTACTAATTGCTTGTCATCAGGAATGGTGAATTTGTCCATCGCAAATACCGTAGACTCATCTTTCTTTCCAGCTACACGGATAGCATAGTTATAGGCACGAAGTGGAAAAATGACTTGTTCCTGTATGGCAGTACGTTTGGCGACTTTCTTATCTACGATTTTGAACGTGATAAAATCCACGTCAAACGGAACATTGGAGGAGTTCCTAATCTGTGTGTGGAAGTACAGCAGCCCGTTGTGGGTATAAATCCCTTTCAGCAGATACTGAATACCGAAACGCTTGCAACCGATATGTTTCACTTCTCGCTTCTCATTTTTGTAGATGGATTTCATAATCATACGCACCAGCATAGGGCTTTCACTTCCCAGCTCTTTCAGATAGATTTCCATTGCATTATTCGGACGATTTACCTCCTCGCCATCATGGATAAAGTCGGTCATTTCGACGTTCAAAAGTAATGGTTCATTGGCATATTTTACATTGAAGGTGTAGAACGAGCCATCTTCGGTAATCACCGAGAGATTGGTTTCCTGACGGAAATTCTTTACCGTTGCCTTCACCCGGATTACATTCTCAGCTCCGTCCGCCTTTCCTGCAATCAGGTTGGGAGATCCTAAATCGACATAACGCACTGCCGAAGGGAAGATGATGTGCACCGTCTTGTCGTAAGTAACTTCCAGCCCGTGAGGTGGAATCATACGGTCGAACGTTAGTTTTTTTGTCAGACCTTGGTAAAGGTCACCCGTTGTTTCTTGTGCATGTACTGCAAACAGGCTCATCATAAGAGCCATTGTTAAAAAGAACTTTTTCATTTTACTTGTGGATTTTAGTGGTTGGGCTTTTAGACCCGTTATTAATAATAGAATTTAATTTTCCGGTTGATATAGCATGACTTTATATCCGGCTTTCAGGTGCACCTTGACGGTACGCATTTTCTTGGCAATATACTGTGAAGTACCTTGTATAGCTCCTTTACCCAAATCGGACGCAAGTTGTGCTCCCGCATTGGTTGAGATATTGATGCTGCTTCCCAGCGACGAACCCATATTGGCAGCAACTTCTTTGATGGCACTGGATTCCATTGAATTGGGGATGAAAACACCTTCCTGCCCGTCATTGTCGAATACCGACAACTCGACAGGGGTAATTGTTCCGCCGTATTCCAGTGAAGTGATGGTAATGTTCAGCCTTTCGCCCTGTATCTTTGTTGCACCGGTAATAATGGAGTTACGTGGTACGACCATTCCCCTTACATTCATCGGTTCCAATATCCGCAGGCGGACGGTTTGCCCATCAGTCAAAGTCTGGTCTCCATGTATGCACGCTGCAATTGTATTCTTCTCCTGTGAGATACTGTTACCAACTAGCGTATAAAAACCGGTATTGCGCGATTGGGAATAAGCTGTAACAAATGCTGTATCACTCATCGGTTGTGCAAGAGCCGATACAAGTTTTGTCGTGACCTGTGTGACAGGAGTTATTCCTGTTTTCCCGTTTGACGTATTTCCATTGCGTTTTTTCTCTGGATGTAACTTTTCTCCAGAAGAGTTTGTCTGCATCGGCTGCCCAGCTTGTCCTGAAGGCATATATTTTGCTGCCAGTTCATAGGACTTTTCGAGCAGAGCGACCTGATCATTCATGGTCGATTTAGGAGTTTCCTGTGAAGCTAGGCGTTTCTCCAATTCGTCAATACGCTGTTGAAGTTCTTCCTTTTTGGAATCCTCTTTCGGCGACTCATAGAAATTTCCCAATGTCCGGTTCATAGTCTGATAAGCGGTCGTGGAGGACAGTATGGTCTGACGTGGGCGGTAACTTCCACCACCAATAGAAGCATGTGCCGGTTGTTCTCCCGTTTCTGCATTTGTCAAACCAGCATTTTTTTCTACAGTTCCTTTTCCGTTACCAAATAAAGAAGCGAGGTCTTGCATTGTATTGTTACGTTCTTTCTGCTTATCCTCCATTTTAGCATGTTCGTAAGCTTTTTGTTTATCGCCGATAATACCCGCATCAGTTGGAAGTGGCATATCCGTATTGAATTTCTGACCCTGCTCTTCCTTTTTTTTGTCTTTGGTGGAGGGAGCGAAGATCAACCACATTGAACCGACAAAAAGCAGGAACATGAGCGGATACACCAGCATTTTCTTGCGCTTTTGACGCTGCTCTTCCGTCAAGGTTTTTTCAGGCTTTCTCGGTGGGGTGGCAGCCTTTTCTAACTTGTTTTCTTCCATAATTATACTTATTTATAAGAGTTGATACTATCTTGCTTATGATGCAAGTCTAACTGTTTGATATGTTCAATTTCTATTTGCTGACCGTCATTTTTACCAATTCGGTAAAGTGCCGTTCCAACCATGTAGAAGGTGCATATTGCAAATACAGTGAGAAGACCAAAGACCACGACGAGTCTCATTTTGGGTGATAACCCATCCAGTTTACTGTGCAGTCGTTCATCCAGTCTGTTTACCCAATTTCCAACACATGCTATTAACTTTTTCATCTTTCTCTCTCCTGTGTTTTTAAATCCTTGTTTTCAAGAATGGTGAATCCTTCGATCGTGAATCCATTGGGATTGCTGTCACTACGGGTAGCATTCAGCAGATGACAGGTAGTAACAAGACTTCGCTCTGTTACGTTGCTTTCCCGGATAATCATTTGCCGGGCATAGGTATTGACCAGATAAGGGTAGCGATCAAAATTGCAGACTACACTGTCTACCTGTATGACCTGATTGATATTCCCCGCAATAATGCGGTTATAATATCCTTTCTCCGCAAAGTCGGTGTAGTAGTTGTATGCGCTTTTATCAGCCAATAGCAAAGCTCGTTTTATATTGTTGTCAATGGCACTTTTATCGGGAGACAGTGTGAAAAACAGCTCGTGAAAGCGGCGGACATGCTCCCTCGCTTCAGCAGGACGGTTCTGAGAAAGGTCTTGCGAAAGGGCTAGCATCAATGACTTACCACCGTCCAACACGTATATCTTTTCACGCTGTTTCTGTGCGAAGTTGTAGGAACTCCAAACTGAGTATCCCACAATGGTGGCACATAGCAAAACGAAGACAATTCCAAACAGGCGTATCTGCCTGAAACTTGTTTCGATGTTCTTTAAACTTTTAAATTCCATATTTTTGAATCTCATATTTTTATATTTCATACTTGTTTTGTTTTGCCCTGTTTACTTTTTCAATAGACGACCGGCTATATTACCGGTCATAGCACCGGCTACACTTCCGGCAACACCGCCTGCACGATTAGCTGTCTGACCGATATTACGTCCGTAGCTGCCCATTCCACCTGCTTGAATAATCCAACCGGAAACGGTAGGTATGGTGAAATAACCGATAATACCAATAATCATGAATATAATATATACACTATTACTGGCATCAATGGAGTAATTGGGGTTGTTTTGGAGTTCTGAAATATCGTTTTGCAGCATCAGCACCTGTATTTTAGCCAGTATAGAACTGAATAAATCCGATACGGGCAGCCATAGATAAACCTGCACATAGCGGCAGATCCATTGCGTGAGCGTACTTTGAAATCCATCCCAAACAGAAATAGCAAAGGCAATCGGTCCAAGTATCGCCAATACGATAAGAAAGAAGGTACGTATGGTGTCAATCACCAGGGCGGCAGCTGCAAATAATAATTCCAGTACTTCACGGAAAAAATCGCGGATAGACTTTTTCATGCTGTACATTCCCCGTTCGATATACATTCCCGCCATAGTCACCATATCCTCCGGTGACCAGCCGAGTTCGTCCAATTGTTTGTCGAACTCCTCGTTACTGACCAGATAAGCCGTTTCCGGGTTTCGCATCATGGATTCATACTCCAATTTGTCTTTCTGTTTCCGATATTTGTTCATATCGAAAGTCTGACTTTCGAGCAGTTGGTTCGTTCCCTGTACAATGGGACTTAATACTCCGTTTATGGTGCCGAGCACAATTGTTGGAAAAAACATGATACAAAAGCCTATCGCAAACGGACGCAACATCGGGTACACATCAATCACTTCGGCACGGGCGAGCGATTGCCATACCCGTACCGACACATAAAACAGGGCTCCTAATCCTGCCACGCCTTTTGCCACCCCTGACATGTTGGAGCAAAGCGGCATCATCTCCGTATATAGTGAGCGGAGGATGGTGTGCAGGTTATCAAAATCAATGGTTAGTAGCATCATAATTACCAATATCTATCGTTATTACTTCCATAAAGAGCCAATATCCTTGACGTATCATTTTTCTTTTTCGCGCGCAGGTAACTAACCGAAATATTCTTGTTGGTATAATAGGTGACCAAGTTGCGGTAGCGTTTTACAGAATTGTAGCATTTGTCTATCACGTCCATGCGTTCCTTATCGGTCATCGAAAGCGTGGTGATGTTTACTACGTCCTTCATCTCTTTCAGAACATCATTACTCTCTTCCAGTAGCTTTGTGTAGCCAAAAGCAATGGCTCCTAATTCCTCGACCGTGTAGTTATCATCCCGCATCATTTTTTGGAAGCTATTCACATAGACATCTGATATTTCTCCAACCATCAGGATGGTTAGTTGTACCTTACGGGCATCTTTGATAAGGTTGTTTACGGACTTCAATGCGTCGTAATACTTCTTTCCCTGATCATAGATTTTCACCGTTTGCTGAAAGTTCGACAACATATTTTTTGCCGTTGTCGAAGTCTCTACAATTTGCTTCGTGGTGTTGATAATTCCTTGTGCGAGATTCGTGGGATCGGTCACGACCCATTGTGCGCTTGCCTTTGCTGTGAAAAGCAGACACAAACTAAAAATGATCAAAATTCTTGTTTTCATATTCTTGTGGATTTTAGTGGTTGATTATTGTTTTACACCGACTCGGGTATAGTCCCCATGCGGTGAGAAGGTCAGTACGTCCGTCGCCTCGTTATAAGCGATGTCGATACGGAATCCTGTGTTGATAAATAAATTACCGTTTTCTTCCTTTAGCAGGAAAGTTTCCGGTCGGAGTGTTCGGGTGATGCCCGCACGCCTGAATACCGTGACCTTGTAGACATTTCCTTCGTGGAATATCACTACATCGGGTTCGCCATTCACGCTTATCCAATTGCCGCATAGTTTATCACGATTGGTTTCTTTTGTACTGCTGCAGGCTTGCAGCAGTACAACTGCCACGCCTACGAAATAGATACTCAATAAGGGCAATCGGTTTTTACATAGATTCATATGCATTCGTTTTAGATGTGTGTTTATTATGATTTGTCCTTCCTGCTTCCGACAAGCTGTTTGATAGCCGCTTCTATATCTCCACCGAGCTTTTCGGCAAGGTTCAAAACCTCGAGCTTTTCGGTTTCTTCGGTGGTGTACGCGAGATACTCCTCGGCACTAACTTCGGTTGCATAGACGGCAGATTGAGTGCCTCCCAAACCAATCCAGACCTCTTTGTAGAGTCTCGAGGGATGATTAGCCATGTTGATAGACAGTATCTGTGATTTCTCCTTCTCCGTCAGCCCGAGCAATGCCTGTATCTGGTCAAACTTGTTCATGTACTTGCGTTGGTCGAGAAGAATCTTACAATCACTGTTGTTGATGATACTTTCTTTTACCACGGGAGAACTGATGATGTCATCCACTTCCTGCGTTACCACAATGGCTTCTCCGAAATACTTGCGGACAGTCTTGTACATGTATTTCAGGTATTCAGCCATATTGGCGGATGCAATGGCTTTCCATGCTTCCTCTACCACCAATTGTTTCCGCACACCTTTCAGCCGGCGCATCTTATTGATAAAAGCTTCCATGATAATGATGGTCACTACCGGAAAGAGTTCTTTATTTTCCTTGATAGCATCAATTTCAAAGACAATAAACCGTTTGGATAACAGGTCGATATTCTTACTTGAATTGAGCAGAAAATCAAACCGCCCACCCTTGTAATACTGCCTGAGCGTGGTAAGCAGGTTATCGATATTAAAGTCTTCTTTGTTGACTTTAATATCCCTCGTGTCTAACCCGACCCGATAGATGTCCCGCATAAAATCATAGAAGGTGTTGAAACATGGAGTAATACTTCTGTCGGCTTTTATCTTTTCGATATAAGCTGTTACCGCACTTCCCAACTCACCGGATTCCGTTTTGGAGATTTTCTCGTCCTCACTCTTCCAAAGAGTCAACAGCAAAGTTTTGATACTGTCTTTCTTTTCTACATCGAACAGATAATCATCGGTATAAAACGGATTGAAAGAAATCGGATGCTCTTCGGTATAGGTATAATAAATACCATCTTCGCCTTTTGTCTTCTGATGGATCATCTCACACAATCCCTGATAAGAATTCCCTGTATCTACAAGTAGTACATGTGAACCTTGCTCATAATACTGCCTGACCATATGGTTCATGAAGAATGATTTTCCACTACCACTTGGTCCCAACACAAACTTGTTTCGGTTGGTAATGATTCCCTTTTTCATCGGTAGATCGGAAATATCCAGATGCAAGGGTTTTCCGCTGATACGGTCTACCATTTTGATTCCGAACGGACTGGGTGAACTCCGATAATTTGTTTCCTCCGTAAAGAAACAGAGTGCTTGTTCGATGAAGGTGTAAAACGATTCTTCCGCAGGAAAATCCGCTGCATTCCCCGGAATGGCAGACCAGAAAAGTGCAGGACAATCCACCGTGTTATGGCGGGGTGTACATTCCATAGAGGCCAGTTGGCTACCCACATCATTTTTGATGTGTTTCAATTCTTCCCGGTCATCACTCCATGCCATGACGTTGAAATGTGCCCGAATAGAAGTAAGACCGTAAGAGTGTGCCTCATTTAAGTACTCGTCTATCCACTCCTTATTGATCGAATTGCTCCGGCTATATTGGGAGAGTGACTGCATATTGCGGGCAGATTTTTCAAAACGCTGCAAATTCTCTTCACTATTATCAATAAATAAATACTGGTTGTATAGGTGATTGCAGGGGAGGAGCAACCCGACAGGACTTGCAAAGGACAGGCGGCAATCGCTCCTGTCAGTTGAAAGTCGTTCGTAACGGGTATCTGTTGCCACATGACCCGGCAAATCCTTTACATCGGAGAGCGTGTGCAGACACAATAAATTGTCACCGATACGCATCTCCTCTGCTGAGAGCGATATATCCTGTAAGCAGGTGGTGTTTTCCTGTGAGAGCGAGAAGTATTTCTCAATGAGTCCGGCAGTGGTATCCGTTCCGGTAATTTCATCGGATGAAAGTCGATGAAGGCGAATAAATCCGCTATCGTTCATAATGCGTTCAAACTGTTCGCAGGCTTCAACAAACTTTGCCGCTGTTTCCTTGTCCCTGATTTCTTTGGGAATGATAAAGCCCCTGCAAAGTGTGTTGAAATTACTTTGCTTGCGGCTACGTTCTTTAGTCGTTTTTGTCAGAAACAGAAAACAAGAATGATTTAGATAAGGACGCTCATTGAAATGACGTTCAAAAGAACGGCTTAAAAAACTCATATCTTCCTTCTGAAGTTCTGCTTGATAATGTTCTTTGACAAACCAATCTTGTTTGTGCACAATCGAAAAGTCAGGTAACACCTTTATGGCTTTGCACCAGGCAGCATGTATAGCTTCATATTCTGCTGAGGTCACCGTATATAATTCCGGCAGTTCCACCCGAAAGGCTAAGGTGATGTCAGCATCTTTGGATATAATGCAGTCATGTTCGACAGCAAGCAGCGGAAATTTACTTTCAAGCGTGGTAGCTTTTAATGTATTTCTCATTCTTCTTTCTTTTTAGTGGTGAATAGTCGGGAGAGTTTGCGTCGATTGATAATGTACTTGGGATGGCTTTTGGAAGCTGCTAATTTCATCAACCCGTGTTCGCCGTATTTAGCGTTTAGGGCAAAGGTCTGCCACACCAATACTGATGCAGCGATAACCCCAAAGCCAATACATATCCACTGGGCAATCCCTATCAAGTACATGATTACAAAGAGTACAAAGATGGCAAGTAACCCACCCACGAAGATGAATAGGTATTGTGCTTTGAGCCCTTTGAACTCGACTGAACCTCCAATCCCTTTGTTGATTGAATATTCTGCCATAATTTAGAGGAAGAAGGACCGCAGGATAGTTGCCGCTACGATTAAGAAGATACAGGCACCAAACCAACTTGCCGCTGTCTTGGAGGTGTCGGGGTCTCCACTGGAAAATTTACCATAGACTTTTACACCACCAATAAGGCCAACAACGGCTCCGATGGCATAGATGAGTTTGGTTGCCGGATCAAAGTAGGAAGAGACCATGCTTGTTGCTTCCGTGATTCCTGCCGTACCATTGCCCTGGGCAACGACGGCTGATGCAGCCAGAAGAAGGGCTGCCGATAAAAGAAAAGATTTCTTAGTCATAAATAGTTCTTGAATTGTGCCGAGCGGTTGGATCGTCCGCCCGACGGATAAATACTGAGAATTTTAGTGTGGATTTTAGTGGCTGATGTAAAGGCTAGCCATAATCAATTTTCTTCATTGTTTTTGCTTTTTTATTATTAGACAAAATCTCGAATATCAAACCCGCTGATGTCGGTCGGTATTTCGGTTGTATATTGGAGCTGGACTACCTCCCCGGCTATATCCCCGTCCCTTGAGATTGAATGACTAAGAAAGTAGTCCATTAGCTCCGTTATCTTGTTAGACCGAATGGAGGAACTTTTTATCAGTTGATTAAAAAGCTCATTGCCCTCCAGCTCGGTAAATACCTGTCCGGCTCGATGGTTTTCATCCTCCGTTGCTCCAGGACTGTTGGCTACTATCATTGCCTCGCCGATTTCTTCAAAACTGACTCCGGTGGCAAAGCCTGTTGTTGGAACTTCATCCTCAGTTTCATTCTCTTCATACGCTAATGGGACATCTGAAATCTGAATATGGGTAAATGCTTCGTCCAACTTATCATCCGGTAATCGTGCCGGTGTTGGCTGATCCGTTTCGTCGGCGAAAGTAATATCGATATCCGTAATTTCTTCACCTTCAGCCGAAGTGGCAGCTTGTGGCGTCTGTTTGGGAGCTAGTGGCGTTTTCATCTCCATTTTGAAAAGGCTTTTGCCGACAATATCTTCCACTTCTTTAGCCGGCTTTATCGGAGGTGATGTATCGTTTCCACGCTGATTGTTTTCTTGTTTCTTTTCGCGCAGCAGGTAAAAGACCAGATAGGCATTATACACAAGTAGCAAGCATATTAATAGGGTTTCCATAGATTAGAATACAGATTTGAGATGTTCGTTATAAGATTCAGTTATCTCACCCTGATACGTTTCGAAATGCAGGGTCAACACATTGTCTAAGTAGCTGGCAATGGACACCTCATTTTTACCAATCACCTGAATAATTTTCAGTATACGGTCATGATAATCTTTGCGTATATAGACCTGCTTTCCCTGTCGGGCAGTGACGGTAGCTTCATGAACAAACAGACTTTCGTAATCAGGTTTGTTCGCTTTTTTGCGAGGGACAGATTCTTCCTTTACTGGATAGGTACTGAAGGAAGATGTTGTAACTGCCGCTTGAGGCTCATTGATTGGTGGCTCTTCGGTTTGAGCTTCCGTACTTCTGGCTTCATGTGGTATGCTTTTGTCATCCTGCCGGAAAGAATTGATGATGAAATTTTCATCAATGCTGTCAATATTTAATTTCTTAGCCATAGTTGTCATTTAGTGATAATGGTTAGTATTTCATCTGCCAACTGGTCGAGGTTACTGCCTCGTATCAGTGTTTTGTCAGCAGGGAAGAGTGTGGAGCGGAATACTGCTTTACGTTCGGTCGCTGTTTCTTTGCGGAAACGCTTGCTGTCCGGCAGGAATGTTTTCATTACAGGCAATGCTAACTCGGCACACACTTTTTCATATATCTCATAGAGTTCTGTTTTTTCACGTCCGTCCACCATGTTCCACAGTAAGTACAATCCTTTGATGTTGCTCTTTCCTGTACTTATCAGATGCTCATTGATCACTGAAGCAAATTTTACAGAACTCTCCATTACAACCCGGTCGGCTGCAATCGGTGTGAAGATATAATCCATGGTAGCAAGAGTCTTAACAATGCTCTTGTTGTTGATGGTTCCGGGCAGGTCAAAGAAGATGAAGTCAAGCGGACTACCCGTTTTGACAAGTTCATCTGCTGCCTCAGGTGCATTTTCTGATCGGCTACACACAATTGGATACGCTTTCTTTTGCAAACGGCTAAACTGTTCATAGGCTAATACTTTGTAATAGTCGTCTTTTAATACAGCATCCATGTCACGCTGACGCATATCGTGGATGCTGTATTGTGGAAAGTCGCAATCTACCACGGCGACGTTATAGCCCTTGACGTAATGCAGGTAACTTGCTACAAGTACCGTAAGAGTTGTTTTTCCGGCTCCTCCCTTTTGTGTGGAGAAGGCTACATAAATAGGTTCATTCATACAGTTGAAATTTTAGTTGGTTATACATATTGTTGGGTGTTCATGCGTAATGACGGTCATACACACATACGCTTATTTAAATTTTTACACATAGGTTTTTTCGTGCTTCTGTACAGTAACCCGGACATTCGTCTTTTCATTCTTAAGTTTATTTAATCCGGTGGACATACGTGAATAGAAACATTCGGTTATCTGACTATTCATACACTCTTTTACACACATAAATGAGCATTCATTTATGCCATTGTGCATTCAATCATTTATCTGTTTTTCCATTCCTGCATTCAAATCTCTGGCAAATAAACAAGGAAAAATTATCGTTTGTATCGTTTTTCTGGAAGGTGGTAGCTAGTGGCGTTTAGATGGCAGCTTGTGGCACTTTCACCACTTATAAATCAATGTATAAAGACTTTACTTTTGTCCCCAAGCGACAAAGCGCATAGAAGATGTTTCACTCGCAGTGAATAGGGGCTAACCAGTAATCCGTCCGAAGGCGGATTTTTATGTTCTCAAAAACATAGCAAGGTATCTTTTGAGCTGCTCGAAATAAATTCGGCTGCTCAAAAGTACTTGCCCTTGCAGGGGGCTGACAACCCTCCAAAGTCGGGTTGTCTGTTTCAACCTGCGGTGGCATCTGAATGGTGGACTTTTGTCGTGATACTACTAAAATCCATGTAATATGAATGAAGAGAAGAAAAGTAGACAGGGGCGCAACCCGAAGAATGATCCGGCTGTGTTCCGTTATACGGTGCGCTTTACCGCCCAGGAACATGCCCGTTTTCTTACAATGTACGAGCAGGCGGGAGTGTATGCCAAGGCCATTTTTATCAAAGCCCGAGTATTTGATGAAGTCTTTAAAGTGATGAAAGTTGATAAGACGCTTGTTGATTATTACACACAACTCTCCGCGTTTCACGCTCAATTTCGTGCCGTCGGGGTAAACTACAATCAAACGGTGAAGGAATTAAAGAGTCATTTTTCGGAGAAAAAGGCAATGGCTTTGCTTTACAAATTAGAAAAACAGACAATGGAACTCGCAGTTTTAAGCCGTCAGATTATTTCACTCACACAGGAATTTCAACAGCAATGGTCGCAAAAATCAGTATAGGAAGTTCCCTTTATGGAGCATTGGCTTACAACGGAGAGAAGATAAACGAGGGAAAAGGCAAGTTACTTGTTACTAACAAGGTCTTTGACGACGGTACGGGAAAGATGGATATTCACCGTGCGGTGGAGGATTTCAACTGCTATATGCCACCACAGGTGCGTACCGAAAAACCTGTGATACACATTTCTCTCAACCCGCATCCTGACGATAAGTTGACGGACGTAGAACTAGCGGACATCGCAAGGGAATATATGGACAAACTAGGTTACGGCAATCAACCATATATGGTATATAAACACGAGGATATCGATCGCCATCATTTGCATATCGTATCCATTCGGGTAGATGAAATGGGCAAATGCCTGAACAATGCTTATAACTTTCAACGAAGCAAAGCTATTACCCGCGAACTGGAAAAAGAGTACGGACTACATACTGCCGAACGGCAACGACCGACAGGACAAGAACCGGTACGAAAAGTCAATACGTCGGATGGCAATGTGAAGAAACAGGTTGGGAATATCGCAAAATCCTTGATGCATTATCGATTCCAGAGTTTAGGTGAATATTGTGCATTGCTTTCCTTGTACAATGTAACGGTAGAGGAGGTGAAGGGTGAAGTACGCGGTCGGGAATATCACGGACTGGTTTATTCCGCAACAGATGACAGGAGCAATAAGGTATGTAATCCCTTCAAGTCGTCCCGTTTCGGAAAAACCGTCGGATACGAAGCTCTCGAAAAACATGTTGTCTTCTCCAAAGAGCATATACGGGAAAAGAAATTGACGGTACAGACTAAGGATGCTGTTACCACTGCTTTGCGGCAGACCACTAACCGCAGGGAGTTTATTGCGGCACTTAAAATAAAGGGTATTGATACAGTCCTGCGTGAAACAGATGGGGGACGTATTTATGGGGCAACATTCATCGACCATCATACGGGCTGCGTGCTGAACGGATCACGTTTAGGAAAAGAGTTCTCCGCAAATGCCTTGCAGGAACATTTTGCCACACCACACGCCGATGTCCATCAACCTAATTTCACACTGCCGAACGAACCTGTACCTCTGTCAGAGCATGCTTCACCACAAAGTGACTTTTCCAGTAGTGGATTAGACTTATTGTCATTCGATACGCAAGGAACGGATAGCGATGAAGAAGCCTTTATCCGTAAAATGAAGCGAAAGAAAAAGAAAAAAGAACAACATAAAATGTAAAACTATGCAACAAGAAGATGATTTAAGGGCACTGGCGAAAATCATGGATTTTCTGCGTGCCGTGAGTATATTATTAGTTATCATGAATATTTACTGGTACTGCTATGAAGCAATACTGTACTGGAACGTGAATATCAGAGTGGTCGATAAAATTCTGATAAATTTTCACCGTACTGCCGGATTATTTTCCTCCACTCTCTGGACAAAACTATTTGCAGTACTACTGCTTGGTTTATCTTGTATGGGAACAAAGGGAGTAAAAGAAGAGAAAATCACCTGGTTGAAAATTTGGATCGTAATGGGTGCAGGTTTTGTGCTGTTCTTTCTGAATGGGTGGATACTTGCTTTACCCTTTTCATTAGTGACGAATGCTACCTTGTATATTACGAGTATTACAGCTGGTTATATCTGTCTTTTAATGGCAGGCCTATGGATGAGCCGGTTGCTGAAATACAATTTAATGGATGATGTTTTCAACAACGAGAATGAATCGTTCATGCAGGAAACGAGGTTACTTGTCAACGAGTACTCGGTCAATCTTCCTACCCGTTTCTATTACAAAAAGAAATGGAACAATGGCTGGATTAACGTGGTAAATCCGTTTAGAGCGACTGCCGTTTTAGGAACACCGGGTAGTGGGAAGTCTTATGCCGTGGTAAACAATTTTATCAAGCAACAGATTGAGAAAGGCTATTGTCAGTATGTGTACGATTTCAAATTTCCGGACTTATCCATGATTGCCTATAATCACTTGATCAGTCATTTAGATGGATACAAAGTCAAACCTAAATTCTATGTGATTAACTTTGACGATCCCCGCCGCTCTCACCGTTGTAATCCTATCCATCCTGATTTTATGGAAGACATAACAGATGCCTACGAGAGTGCATACACGATCATGCTGAATTTAAACAAGACCTGGGTGCAGAAACAAGGCGACTTCTTTGTAGAAAGTCCAATCATCCTTTTTGCGGCTATTATCTGGTACCTGAAGATTTATCAAGATGGTAAATATTGTACGTTTCCGCACGCCATTGAGTTTTTGAACCGCAGGTATGAAGACATATTTCCAATTCTGACCTCCTATCCCGACCTTGAAAATTACTTGTCACCCTTTATGGATGCATGGCTTGGAGGGGCGGCAGAGCAACTTCAGGGGCAAATAGCAAGTGCAAAAATTCCTCTTTCCCGTATGATCTCACCGCAATTGTATTGGGTGATGTCGGATAGTGAGTTTACATTAGATATCAACAATCCGGATGAACCAAAAATTCTGTGTGTCGGTAATAATCCCGACAGGCAAAATATTTACGGAGCTGCCTTGGGGCTGTACAATAGCCGTATCGTTAAACTAATCAACAAGAAAGGAAAGCTCAAAAGCTCAGTGATTATTGATGAGTTACCAACTATATATTTTAAAGGATTGGATAATCTGATAGCTACCGCCAGATCAAACAAGGTGGCTGTTTGTCTGGGATTTCAAGATTTCAGTCAGTTGGTGCGCGATTATGGGGACAAGGAAGCTAAAGTAGTGATGAACACTGTCGGCAATATCTTTTCCGGTCAGGTGGTGGGAGAAACAGCTAAAACACTTTCGGAAAGGTTTGGTAAGGTTTTACAGAAACGGCAGAGCATTACGATTAATCGGAATGACAAGTCTACATCTATTAATACACAGATGGATAGTCTGATACCACCGTCGAAAATATCAGGGTTGACACAAGGCATGTTTGTTGGTTCGGTAAGCGATAACTTTGATGAACGTATTGAGCAGAAGATTTTTCATGCGGAGATTGTGGTAGACAATGCAAAAGTAAGTGCCGAAACAAAAAACTATAAATCCATTCCTATTATCACAGACTTCACTGATGAGAGCGGTAACGACCGAATGAAAGAGCAAATACAGGATAACTACAACCGCATCAAAGCGGAGATAAAGCAACTCGTGAAGGATGAATTAAAGCGTATTCAGGATGATCCGGAATTAGCACATCTTTTGCAGCAACGTGGATAATTTTAATTTGACAGGAAACAAGACATAATGTCTTTATGAATAAGGGCAGTAATTTTTAAAGTTACTGCCCTTATTATTAGACTTACTTTCGTGCCTGTTCCCGTTCATCATCCAGTTGCATCCGGAGGTTCAAACGTTCCCGCATTTTATCAAGATAATAGGTGCGACTGTCGTTCTTACGTCGTTTCATATCCACATAAGCACTGTAACAATCTTTGATTTCTATACCAAATTGTGAGCTAATAAAGCTTGTCAGATCGGTAATCGACGTTTCACCGTTGTGTATACTCCGCATTTCAATAAGTCCATAAATGAGTTCTACCAACTCGACGGTGCTTCCCGTCCATTGGTAAGGAATAACAGGTGGTTGATTTTTGTTATCGGTTGTGGATAGTGGTGGCACTTGGGTTTGCATATGCTTCAGCGTATGCCGGATAAACGAGAGGGCTTTGCGGGTATATAGAAAACAGGGGTCTGATTCTTTATTTATATCCGGGTTGAGGCGGCAAGTTTCGCATAAACTTTGTAACTCTGTCTCTGTATAAGTTATTGCAAAAAGTAGTTCGTATCTGCTGGCAGTTCCGATACATAAGTCGAATACAGTCTTGATAAAATCGCAGTAAGCACTCGTTAACTTGCATCCGTCTTTTTCATTTGTTATTTGTCGGAAGAACTCAGTATCTGTCAATATGAAATAGTCCATACTCTTTGTTATTTAAGATTATACACTTCATTTTATCTGCATTCGCACATAAGAAGAATGACAATGTATATTCCAAAAAGAAGGAATATTGACAGATAAATCTGAATCCTATTGATTTACAGTGCTATAATTCTAGAAATAAATTATCAAGACAATTTAGTGTATAGTAAAAGTGTAATATGACCTTACATTTTGTAAGGTTAACTTGCGCTTTCGATACAGGATGACGAGTCTTTTTGTTTGATTCTATGATAGATAAGACAACGGAATGTGTCTCTTATTGAAGATTCTTTTTCCAATATCCAATCGGAGGGGGAGGTGAGATCAAACAGCCCGATACCGTTTTCTTTCGGACAAGGCATCATGTATAAAATCAGTTCATCCGCCAATCTGTACAGAAACAGTCCTTTTATGAGATCCAATGTTTCGGGGGTGGCTTCTACGAGATAGTTTGTGTCGGAAGATTGCCGTTTTTCTTCCAATAGGGTAATCAATGAACTCTCTTTATGCAGCATAAGGTCAGCACGTTTTTGCAAAGTGTTGAAACCATATTTGCAGAGACTAATCTTGTTTTTAGTCTTATTTTCTCGCTTAAGCAGATACCCATCGGTGGATATTGTTGCCACAATTTGTATTTTCATGCCTCTTGTCTATTTGTAAATATAGTTCCAAGATGCAAAAAGCGTGGTACTCACACTACTCAAACAAAGGCTCTGGTAAGCCCAAACAGGATAGCGCAAGCCCACGCTATGTCAAAACATAGCATAAGCATCACGCAATAATTCCTGTTTCTAAAATTTACCAGATTTATGTTTGAAACGTCTTGCGAACTTATGTATTATATCTATTACGGGAAACCCTGTTCACCGTTTAATCTTTCTATTTACGTCGTCAAAGATACGTATTTATCCCGAATCTCATGGAACATGAAATAGCTTTTCTATTCAATTCCATATTTTTTCATTTTTTCATAAAGCGTGGGGCGACTAATTTTTAGTAGGCTAGCCGCCAGTGCCTTGTTATTCCGAGTCGCATCAAGTGCTTTGATAATATGTTCCCGTTCTTCGTTTTCTGCTTTCAGCGCATAACTGTCAGCCGTTACGTGTAAGTCAATATCCAGTTCTTTCTTACCAACTGTATCGCTGTCCGCCAGTAGTACCGCACTGCGGACACAATGCCGAAGTTCCCGCACGTTTCCCGACCATTCATAGGCTTGCATTATTTTCTGCGTTTCCACATCAAATCGAATGACTTTTTTGCTGAACTCGGTACAACTTTGTTCCCGAAAGAACTCCGCCAATGGCAGAATATCTTCCCTGCATTCCGCCAGTGAGGGAACGGTGATGGTGAATTCACAAAGGCGGTGGTATAAATCTTCCCGGAATCTCCCCGTTTCAATCGCTTTTCCTATATGTTCGTTCGTGGCAGCGATAATCCGTACATTGGTGTTCATCTCCAGTTTGCCTCCGACAGGGCGATAGCTGCGTTCTTGCAAAGCCCTTAGCAATAAAGCCTGAATCTCGAATGGAAGATTGCACACCTCGTCCAGAAACAGTGTACCGCCACTGGCAGTGTGCAACACACCATGTTTGTCATCCGTTGCTCCTGTGAACGCTCCCTTAGTGTATCCAAAAAATTCAGAAGCAGCTAACTCTTTCGGGATAGCCCCACAATCGACAGCTATGAAAGAGTTACCCGCCCGTGGGCTTGCAGCGTGAATACTTCTTGCCACATGCTCTTTACCTGTACCGCTGTCTCCACGGACAAGTACCGACATATCAGTGTTTGCCACTAATTGCACTCTCCGTTCCATTTCACGTATAGCTTTGCTCTCGCGTCGAAAAATAATGGTACGTTCCGGTTTGTTTTTCTGTTGCAACAACTTTTGTAAGATCGTGTATAGGTTGTCGGGATTCACAGGTTTGGGTAGGTAGTCTTCCGCTCCCAGTTTCATTGCTTTTACGGCAGAGGGTATCCCGGAGTATTCAGTCATCACTAAAAAAGGAATACGAATTTGCTGTTTGTTCATCCACTTCAATATATCTTTCACGCCGTCACCATCGGGCAAACGTATATCCGAAAGGATAATGTCTGCATTGGTGGTAGCAATCAGTTTGCGTGCCTGTGCGACAGAACCTGTACGTTCCGTTTGCAGTCCTTTCCTCTCCAACCAGTTGCACAACATTCGGCAGAGGACAACATTGTCTTCGATAATAAGAATTTTACTCATAGCCCTCTTTGATCTTTTCTGCTGCCTGCATTGTCAGCTGCTTTCCTGTTGCAATAACCCTATCTACTGCATTCCGTATTTTTTCGCTCTTCATTCCATTTTCTTCTGCAAGTACCTGACATAATTCCCTCAGTGGAATATCTACTCGTACTATTTTCCATAATGGAAGCAGATGGTGTACTAGTAAGGTAGTTGCCTGGCAGTCTTCCTTTTCTAGACTTTCCATGAGCATTTGCATATCCTTTTCCGTCTCGCGAATGAGCAGTTTGAGCATTTCCTTCCCGTTTTGTTCACTGGAAAGTAATTCGGAAAAATTTGCATGTAGACCGGATTGCTTTCCAGGTTTCCCTACGCAACTTTGTACTGCCGATAATAGTTTTGTGATGGAAAAAGGCTTGTAGAGACAGCCTGCAAATCCAGCTTTCGCAAAATCTGCCTCTACACTGTCTGCGCGGGCAGTTACGGCAAGCACTGGTATTGTTCTTGATGATCCAATGTCAGAAGTCCGTAGCAATTCCAACAAGTCAAACCCGCTCATTTGTGGCATCTGTATATCAGTAATGAGCAAGTCGTATTTCTGTTCCCGCATTTTCTTGGTAAGCTCCTGTACGTTCTGGCAGGTGTCACACTGTACCCGGGAGCGAGTCATCATATCCCGTGTCATCGCGAGCAGCACGGCATTATCGTCGATGGCTAGAATCCGTAGTCTGGAAGGCAAGTTACAAGGTGTTGCAACTCTTTGAGTGAAATGTTGTTCTTCCGATACTGGTAAAGTTACTTGAACAGTGAACGTGCTACCTTTACTATACACACTTTGTACCTCTATCTTACCGTTCAATAATCCAGTAAGCCCCTGAACAATGGTAAGCCCTAGTCCGAAGCCTTCTCGGGTTTCGGCATTTTCCAACCGTTCGAAAGGTTTGAAAATGCGTCCGATTTGTTCTGCTGTCATACCTGTCCCTGTGTCTGAAACTTCGATGGTCAATGTTGCTTCTTGATAACACATCCGTAGTTTCACTTCACCTGCAGTTGTAAACTTCACAGCATTCGAAAGCAGGTTCCTTGCTATTTGAATGAGTCGATCGCGATCGCCAGTCACGGCTGCATCCCCACCAATACATTCAGTACTGAATTTCAATCCTGCTTTATGGGCTATCGGGTTGAACTCGGCAGTCATAGTGTCTGTAAGGCTTTTAATCCGAAACGGAGCACAGTTGAGTTGTTCCTTTCCCGTATCCAGTCGATAGAAGTTTAGCAGAGTATTCAGTAGGGAGGTCATGTTGTCCGAAGATTGCAGGATGGTTTCACAAAGATGGATACGCTTCTCTTTATAACGTTCGTCAATTAGCAGTTCCGTACATCCCCGAATGGCAGTAAGTGGGGCACGTAGGTCGTGGCTCACGGTTAGCATCATGCTTTTTCGGGTGCGGAGCAGTTCCTCGTTTTTCTGGTTTAATTTTTCCAGTTGCATTCGGTATCGTAGCCTTTTTTTAAGGTCATGATGCAGGATAAGATAGAATGTGATAGCAAGCAGTATAGCACCTATGCCAAGGTAAGAAATCAGTCGTAAAGTCTTTTCCTGTCCGAGAAAATAGGTATCTGACTTTTCTTGCGCATTTACTTGTGTTATATGGCTGAACTCCGTTATCAATCGGCTGATTTCGTGGTCGAGATGGGTATTCTGCCTGTTCAGGCTGTCCATGTGTAAAAGTAACCGTTCACTTTTTTTCTTCTGTACCTGCTGCATCTCGTTTGCCAAAGAGTGGAACAGGATACCGGAACTATCTTGATTTTTTTGTAGGATAGTTTCATTCATTTTCTCTGCTCGGAGACGAGATTTTTTCTTGCTATGGAACAGTCCGAGAAAGCCACTCTTCTCTTTCTCGCTTTTTACATAATTCCCTTTAATCTGTTCCGCTAGCTTTTGTTTATCTTGTTTTGTCTGTTGAATAATGTTAGGCATTCGTTCACTTATCAGTTTGTTGCTAGCCCGCAACTCTTTCAAATCTTCCACGATGGCAAGGGTCTGAGTTTCTTTAGCAGAAAGTAAGGTGAGAATAGAGCTGATACGGCGACGTTGACTTCCTTCCGGCAATTGATCTTGTAGCCTTTTCAACGAACTCACGACTTTATCTTGTTTTTCTCGGTAAGTGGTGATATCATCTTTGTCCCAGACAATGGCTTGCTCGCTCAACAGAGCAATGTCGAGTATCTGTACAGTGATAGCCTCGACCTGTTTTTGTTGTATCAGTGCAGTTTCGGAGTACTTGTCTATGACCGAAAGGCGGTTGTTTTCCCGATAAGTCAGCACGAGAAGAACTAGAAACAGCAGTACGAGTATTACGTAGCCCGTGATAATTTTCAACTTTAGAGGGAGCAAAGGAAAAAACATAGATGAATGCTTAGAGTATTGCGAATAAGTAAGATTGTAGATAAATTATTATAATTTAATAAAAAACCTTGTCAGTCGTTAATGTCTGACAAGGTTTTTCCATATCAATAAACTGGAACACTACTATTTTATTTTTATAAATTGTTAAGTATCAAATATTCAACCTACTTTCATTCTTAACTCGAGCTGTTTCTAAAGTTCCACCACATATTTTGCGGTTGAATCCTTTAAAAGAGGCTTGCCAATCGTTTTCTATAAACCTATATTCATACTTTCCTTTCGACTCTTGATAAAGTTCACCTATTTTGTATCTATCACTGCAAAGCATATTACAAGGATATATGGCTCCTTCAGGATCCATATATAAGAAACTTAAATACTCCCAATTACCTGCCAAACAAAATTTCTCTTGTTCTGAACATTTTTTGTATATATTGTCTCCATGAGGATTTGGACCAAAGCTAGCCATATTGCTAAATTGCATTTTATTGTATTTGGGATTTAATTGTAACTCTTGCCAACAAGTCCAAAATATTTTTACATCGTTAGAACTCAATACTTGATCATACATACTAGATTTAGGGTCAACACAGAAATAGTACATGAAATAAATTTCACTTACACCAAGATTATACGCTTCTTCAACAAAACTGGGTATCAAACTCAAAGTGTCTTTCATGACAACATAATTGAATGTAACTCTAAATCCATCGTCTAGAGCCAGTTGGGTTGCTGTTAAAACATTTTTACGATCTCTTGCAGTTATATATTCGTGTATTTTAGGAGGAAAAATTGAAAATTTTATATCTGTTATGCCATTTTCATGAAGTAAAGGGAAAAATTCGTCATGACGACTATGAATAAGAATTCCATTTGTAGTAATCTCTGTAGATCCACACTTCTTCTTGATCTTGAGAAAATCCCAATATGTAGGTAGCCACTCGTTTACTATAGGATGAACTATGTAGCCATCTTTTAAAAACAAATCTGTTACTTCGTCAGCTTTTTCATATGACCAACCTTTTCCTCGAGGACTACCTTTCTGATAGCAATGTTTGCATTTTGAATTACATTCACTAGACATCCAGATTGTTATCCATTTTTTGTGAAAACCTTCAGAGGTCTCTTTGCTGCTAAGGATACGGTATGTTTCATCCACAAAGCCATTTTGATTGCCATTATATTGAAAATCTACTTTATTCATATTATTGATCTCCCTTTATTTGTTTCTTGACATAGAGAATATTGCTCTGATTCTAATAATTGATTTTCTTCAAAAAAAGGTTTTTTTGATTGTTCGGATTCAAATATATCCTCATGTTCCAAAGCTCGATATATTAAAAATGTATTAGCCAGCGTTTTACTGGTAAGATTTAATTGCATTTTTAATATTTCCACAACGCCAGTGCCACATACAATTGAAATAATTGGGGCAAAATAAGGAAGATCTTGCTCGTCTTTATCGAATGCTTCAGTATCGACTTTCTTATTAAAAAATTGATTGATTGCAGATTCAATGCCTGTATGGCTTTGGTTAGGGTCATAAGTGTATATAAAGCCTTTATATCCAAGTTGTGCTATATGCACTGCTGGGATATGATTTTTTATACAGAAATCGTTGATTAAATAATGAGCCTGAAATTGGTCAACAGCCACAAAAATTGCCAAATTCTGATATTTGTTGCTAACCTCTTCCAATGTTTTACGATTTATAGGCTCTGAGATTGTTTCTATTTCCAATGAAGGGTTAATTTGCTTAAGGGCAATTTGTGCTGATATGACTTTTTCTATGCCTAGTGTTGCTTCATTGTGCAAAAACTGTCTTCCTAAGTTAGAATTACCGACAGTATCAAAATCGCATAAAATTAATCGACCAACATTTGATGTGGCAAATTGAAGACTGGCTGCACATCCACCACCTCCCATACCTATCATTAAAATTGTAGTGTCCTTAATCTTTTCCATACCTTCTTTACCAATAAATGGCATCAGCTCTTGCTTTCTAAAGCGTTCTTTCTCTACTAATGTAAGTTTCATAATGTTGTATTTATATTTGTGGAATTGAGTTACCGTATTCTATTCTATTATCCCATAAGTCTCGATATCTTTCTGCATTTCTTAGAATCATATCTGAAAATCTATTGCAACTAAACATCATTGCATCCTGATTATCAACTTCTATTAGCTTGTAGTATGGATTCTTTGAAATAGGGACACAACCAGTTGCATAAAATATTTTGTCCGTTTTCACTTTTAGTGTTGCTGAAACAATAAGATTTGGAATGGAATTAAATAAATGATAATTAATCCATAACGCAAAAACTATTCTTGATATTCGATTTATTAAATTGCTATTACGAATGTCAGGCCTTGTTGTCCAAGAAGCATCATATGTAATTTCCTTTCCCTGTTGGGTTATTTGTTTTACAATGTCTTCAATTTCTTTTGCTAATGCTGAATTGCCTCCTTGTAAAGCAAGATCCATAGGTGGAAATGAATGAGCAAAAAAGTTGCAAACACTGTACTTGGATATCTTCATTGCTGAAATAGGAGTTAACTCACCATTGTCTACTTCACAAAGTACTACATGCGTTGCAAAGAAATCATGAGCATTTAAAGGCATGACATTAAGCCCATACTCGTATTGGAATCCTTCAATTTTTAACTTTGCAATCTTGACAAAAAAATCTTTTACATGCATGTCATCCCATGCCAAACATGGATTTTCAATAACTACAACTTGATATTTATTTTTCATAATCTGTAAATTAATAGAACTATTTTCAAGATATGAAATGAGATGAATCATAATCTCAATTCAAATTATTTCTACATCTATACTTTCGTCAATAGATGATTCATCTTATTTTTTTTTGTTTCTAGATAAAATTTATTGTATTGGTTAGGATCCATTTCGATAGGAATATTTTCTATACTTTGGAATCCGGAGCTTTTTAGTGCAGTTGATTTATCTGGATTATTAGTTATTAAACGAATTTTTCTCACTCCCAGATCTTTTAAAATATGACTCGCTATTGTATAATCTCGTTCATCAGCTTCAAAGCCAAGAGCTATGTTCGCTTGAATGGTATCCAAGCCTTCATCTTGCAGTTGATAAGCATGGATTTTATTGAATAGACCAATACCCCGTCCTTCTTGATTTAAGTAAACGATAATTCCTTTCCCTTCGTTTTCTATCATCTGCATAGATTTCTGCAATTGTTCCCCACAATCACATCGTTTTGAACCGAATATATCGCCTGTCATGCAAGATGAATGAATACGAACTAATAAACTGTCATGTTTGGACCATTTTCCTTTCATCAGAACCAAATGCTCCAGCCCCGTTGTTAGTTCAATATATGGAGTTGTCATAAAATCTCCATATTTTGAGGGCAGTTTTGCTGTAGCCCCGCGTTTAAAAATTATATTCATAATTGTAATTGATAAAATATACCGTTAGGTATATTTTGTTTTAAAAAAATTATATTTGAATGCCTTCTATTATTTCGCGCAGATGCTCTAAAGTATGGTCAAAATACTTCTTGTCATCAATAAGTTTAGCCATCATAAAGCCTCCTTCAACCAAAGAAATTATCACTTGCGCTATTTTATTCGGATTTGTATTTGGTTTTATTTCTCCTTTCAGAATGCCCTCTTTAATAACTGCAATGAGAGCTTTCTCTATTTTCGAAACAATGTCTTGAGTAATTTGCCTTAACTGAGGATGCGTGTCATCAGCATCAGCAGCGGTATTGATGATAGGGCATCCACCCATTGCCACTATTTTTTCATATCTTGTATGATATAATTTAGGCAAAGAATATAGCCTGTTAATAGGGCTAAGCAAACTATTTGCAATCTCAATGAAAAAAGAATCTGTGATTATAGAAATGTTATATTTAAGAGCTTCGATTGCAACCCCATCTTTATTCTTGAAGTTTCCATAGATACTGCCTTTTGTTAATCCTGTAGCTTCAGTCATATCAGATAATGAGGTGCCAACATATCCTTTTTTATTAAAGATAGGGGCGACTTTTTCTATAATATACTGGCTCGTTATTGCAGACTTTGTATATCTCATTTTCTTAGTTCTTTTTCCATGTTGCAAATTTATACCAATTGGTATAAATCATCAAATCAATTTTATATTTTTAGGTATAAAAAACATTACGTAACAATATTGTTATTTATTAAAAAGTCATGCAAATCTCTATGCAGACTTCGAACGTCTACTCATTCCAATTATTTCTCACAGTATTTTTATTTCAATTCATGGATAAATAACACTTCGAGTATAGTGTAATTTTAGAATATTTTTAGTCTAAATTTCAGACATCTGTTTTGTTCTCAGAGACATTATGAGTGACCGATATTAATCACTTTACGGATTTATTAGTTTGCTTTATCGGCTATTACATAGTGTATCGCACACTACACACAAACCTAGCAATTTGTAGTTTTGGCTTTGTTGAGCATATTCTTCATCCTTTAAAAGTGCATCCACTTGCTCTCTAGTATTACCTTGATTGTTAGCACAACGGGCTCAATAAAACCAGACATAACTGGCATGAATGGGATTTTTTCCATAATAATTTGTTGTAATTGTAATCAGAGAATCTGATACGACAACGTAATCACATTTATCAAGTGCTTGAATAATGAGTAATGCATAAAGGGCATGATCGAGAGGGGTAAGATGCTGGTAATTCCTTATATTTTTAAGTAGATGTAAGGCTTTGTCAGGATGTACAGATAGATTCTATCAGTCATCGTTCAAATTCTCTTTTGTTCTTGAGATGTATGTCGAAGGCTGTAAGCTCAAAAAAGATATCAGAGATAAAAGCAATACATTACGCAGAATAAGATATTTAATAGTGATACAAATAGCCTGTAAAAATATTCCAATTTTTACAGGCTAAACAATATTTCCATAATCGATTTAGATGAATTCAGAATTGAAATTAACATATAAATTTTATTGACCCAAATTTGGGTAACACTGATTCTCAAATATGAATATGTGAGAATTGCCTTTGTTCAGGAATGTCTGATTTTTTTTCTATCTCTATTATTTTTCTAATAGATTGGTTTGCCCTTCCTTCATTAGCAGGCATTTCTTGTTTAGGCGCTAATGTCAGTTGTATTTTTCGTTCCAATGCAGACAATTCACTTTTCAAATTTTTTAAATCCTCTTCTTTTCTCCACGTACCGTTTACTACCTCCTGCAGGGTGGGTACATCTCTCTCCATTGTTCCATTTTGTGTCCTGTATTGCTCGACGAGTTTTGGGATTCGTTCCAAAGCATTCAGAAAGTTCAGAGCAGCTGCTTTATGATCACTCATGGCGATCAGCCCGTTGTTATAAGTATATTTAAAGGCACCTTCGATAAAGAATCGGTTTTGCTTCTGCTCTTGTGTATCATTTTCCGTCGCTTCAGTCTTCACAAGAACAGGAAATCCGTATAATTCACCGATAGGCAGATATTCTCCCCCTGTATTGGTATTTCTGGCAATCTCTTGCAACCTTGTTCCGATAACTTTTACATCGGTTGATTGTAACCCGTCCAGTTTTAGTGGATTGAGAGTATATTCGTCCTCATCTGTTTTCGCACGGGATTTAAAGGTCTCGTAATCGGAAGTCATGTGAGCAATGCACTCGTTATTATGGTTAAGTGAACGGGTATATTCTTGTAGTTTCCATGCCGACCCGCTCTTGTCTTTGTTGAACGACTTGCGTTCACTCTCTAATGCAGCCACCTTCTTTTCCAATCGGGATTTGTCCAACAAGTCTGTATTGCCCGAAAGGATAGCCATATACTCCGAGAAATTCATGCCACTTTTCTCATCCATTGCCCCCTCATCAATGGTACGTGCACCCATCGCACCGCTCTTAAGTTGCGAAATGAAAGTCTGTTTACAATGCAGCAAATTGAACTTGTAGCTGTCAAGCGATTTCTCAACGGCGTAAATAATCACATCCACCTGATTGTTGGCGTATATTTTGGCTACTTCATTTCCTTTTCTAACTGCGCGACCATCCCGCTGTTGCAGGTCAGAAGGTCTCCACGGGATATCAAGGTGGTGGACCGTAACCGCTCGTTTTTGAGCGTTTACACCAGTACCAAGCATAGAAGTAGAACCAAAGATAACACGTACCTTCCCGTCATTCATCGCATCTATAACCGACTTACGGGCTTTATCTGTTTTGCATTCCTGTATAAACCGTATTTCATGTGACGGAATACCGTAATCCTCAACAAGCTTGCGCTTAATCTCTGAGTAGACACTCCACGATCCGGGTTGATAGGTGCCCAAATCGGAAAAAACAAACTGTGTTCCTTTTTGTGCTTCATACTTGTGGTAATAGGCTGCAATCGTTTTGGCACAGTGGCTCGCTTTGTTATCGGGGTGATCACTGTACTTATCAAGACTAATCATACGCAAATCAAGAGCCATCTTGCGGGCGTAATCGGTGGCAATCAGCATTTTTGCTTTTTCCTCTGATTCTGATAACGGTGCGCGTCCTAAAATCTCCGCATTGCCTGTTTGAGCGAACTCCATTAATTTTTTTATAAACTCTTCCTGCTGGGGAGTAGGAGGAATGTTGTGGAGAATTTCGTTCTTATTTGGACGATCAACTCCTACGTCCTTAGCTGTCCGGTAGTCCGTGATCTCATTATAAAAGGCTGCCAATTCCGGCACTTTGATAAAATAACGGAAACGTTCTTTTTGAATAACCTGATTGGTGACGGAGAACTCAAAGTCAGTAGTTTTCTTGGCAAATATGGCTGCCCATGCGTCGAAACAATTAATGTTCTGCCGTTCCAGTTCCTTTGGTCGAAGGTACTTGAATAGCAAATATAGCTCGGTCAGCGAGTTGGAAATAGTTGTACCCGAAAGGTACGTTGCCCCAAGATCTTTTCCCGTTTGCTCCTGTATGGTACGTAGGGCATATAGCATATTAAGAGCCTTTTGGCTACCATCCTGATTACCTAATCCTGCTACACGGTCGTGCCGGGTATTGAACATAAGATTTTTAAATTGATGACTTTCGTCAACAAACAGATGATCTATCCCCATTTGTTTGAAATCTACCACATCATCTGTACGTGAGGCAATAGAGTGTGCAATAGTTTCCAACTTGACGGAAAGGTTTATCTTTCTTTTTTCCAATCCCTTAAGCATTGCACGTGATATATCTTTTCCACCATGGCGCAATACTTCTAGGTTCTCTTCCACTGTATCCAGTTCTGCTTGTAAGATGCGTTGTTGTAGCTCTGGCGACTGTGGTATTTTACCGAACTGGTCGTGCGACATAATTACGCAATCCCAATCGTTGTTCTTGATATTATTGAAGAATTTTACACGATTTTGCACAGAAAAATCTTTCTCGGTGGCATAGAGAATCTTGGCGTTCGGATAGGCAGTACGATAACACTCCGCAATTTCTCCAACATTAGCTTTCAACCCTATGATCATTGGTTTGTGAGCTAATTTCAAACGAAACATCTCATGTGCTGCAATGCACATGATCAAGGTTTTACCCGTACCGACCTCATGGTCGCAAATACCACCTCCATTCTGTTTAAGCATCCATACACAATCCTTCTGGCTCTTGTACACTTCATTAATATTGTACTTCTTTTCCAGAGCTTTTAAATCAATATCGGGAAATGTCTGGTGCGAACCGTCATAGGAAGGTCGCACAAAGCAGTTGAACTTACGGTTGTACATATCTGTCAACCTATTTTGAAACTCCGGCGATTGTTCCTGTAGCCAATCGGTAAAACCGTTTCGTATTTCGTCAATCTTACTATTGGCTAACTGTATGGCTTCACTGTCCCTTACCTTAATGTCATTACCATGCTCGTCTTTCCCCAGACTTTTTGAAATGTCAGGAACCGTGTTGAGTAATGCATTTTTCAAAAGGTTGATACCATCATAGGTGCGGTAGTATCCCTTTATAGCATATTGATCTAAGATTTTGGCATTCTTCATCCCGCACTTGATCGAATACTCGTCCATGCTTTCCGAATAACTAATGCTAATATCCGCATCAAGCAAGTGACTGGCATAAGCCGTATAAATCCCTGTCGGTATCCACCGTTCTCCGAAGTTGAAGTCCAGTTCGTCAAAAGAAATCGGGCGAGGAATAGCTTCCTTAAGTATGTTGAGAGCTTCTTCCTCCCGCTGACCATGCGGATGCTCCTTCATCCATTCCTCAATGTGTTCCGCCTTTTCCACCACATTACCGGCAACAAAACGGTCTTGAATCTCGTAGTTGTCAATGAGTGGATTGAAGAACATACGCCTTTTCAGCCCGTTTATCAATTCTTCCTGACTATAATCACAGAGGGTTTCCATGTAGTCAAGGTTGACTTTCCCGTATTTATTGAGTGAAGCGGACAGGGCTTCTTCCGGCATATCAACGTGTATAATCTCATTCAGGGAGAAACTAACGGGATGATCAAAAATATCCGCCTTGACAAAATGTCCATCCTCAACACGTTCCAGTGAAAGAATGTCTCGTCCAGAAGCATCCAGCATAATCAGCTTCACATTCGCTTTGGTGTTCAGAAACCCGTAACGTTGTACAAACTCATCATAGTAGGAGTTCAAGTATTCGCGTTGTTGCTTATTCTCTTCGTGCATTTCCGCTTCATGGGCATACAGATCTTGGTAGCTGTCCCGGATAGAAATGTAAAGCTGTGCCTTTTCTTTTTGTCCGTTTTGTAAATCCAACGGTTGGAAAGTTGCGCCGTAAGGGGTTATACTTTTTAGATAGCCTACCTGAGAATTACTTTCGAGAACAAGCGAACCTTCCCTGTGATGCGGTTCTAACTTTTGAGAGTACTCTCGAGGCTGCATGTCCTCCTCTTTTGTGTGTTGTCCAATTTTTGTCGATAGCTGTTCTTTAGCAGTAGCCGACTCAGCGGACTTAACTTCGGGAAGACTATCAAATAAGGAACGCTGCACCTGAATGTTAGAATTTGATGGACGTTTGCCACGACGTTGTATTCCTATCGTTTGCGCTATTCTCTTTTCCTCTTCTGAAAAGCCGAACAGGTCATACAGACTGATTACAGGTGGCTCTATCTCCGGTTTTTCATCAGCCACAGGTTTTTCGCTGACTTTTTGCCTAGAATCAGTGAACTTAGTGCTTGTGTCTACAGATGGGCTTTTTATGGCTTCGTCTTTTATCACGTTAAAATTTTTCGCCAGAGCTGATTGCTGATTAAAATCCTGATATCGTCTTCGATCCAACCGTTGAGTAAAATCTTCCGTAAGCATGCGTCTCAAATCATCTGCTATACCCGGTACACCTCCTTCGTGTAGGTAAATCATAGCCGGTTTACCATAAGGGTCAGTACCTAAAGTACGTTTGGTGTAAATAATATGCTTCCCGTCCTGAAAATACAGATTGGTGGTAGTGCCGGATTCAGAGATATACCCTTTCAAAAAAGCCTGCTCTGCTGCATTGATTTGTTCCTTACCCAAGTGTTTCTGCAAAACGATCAAATCACTACCCACTTCCGTGTTAGCAATTTCCTTAAACAGGTTGTTCGGTAGCCGGATGGCTGACACTAGGTCTGCATTCTCCATCAGGAGTTGCCGCTGTCCTTCATATTGAGGGGTATTCATCACGCCTTGCGAGGTGATGAAAGCAACAATGCCTCCATCTCGCACAGCATCCAATCCTTTTACAAAGAAATAATTATGAATAGCTTTGGTAGACTGGCGAAGTGCATTGTTTTTGCTTCCACTGAATACAGGATCAAATACTGCCACATCTCCGAATGGAATATTAGAAGAGACCACATCGAAATACCCATTAAAAGGCAATTCTATTTTCTCAAACCCTTCTACACGTATTTTGTGTTCGGGGTAAAGATGAGAAAGTAGTTTGCCTGTGAGCAAATCTTTTTCAAATGCCATCATCTCTGCATGGGGAGCGTGCTGACTGAAAGAAGCGATAAACGCACCTTGCCCGGCAGATGGATCCAACATTTTTTTTTGAACAATTCCGTTTTCGTGCAACGTATCGGCAAGTGCCGACACAATCTCAGGCGGAGTATAGAACGCCGTGAGGATGGAGCTTTTCAAACTGTCTACATAACGTTTGTACTCAGCTTCAGTAGCAGTGTTATCGCGAATAATGCGGTGTAATTCTGCTGTCAACGGAAACAATTCGAGGTCATATTTCGCCCAACGGGCAGTATCAGAAAGATTGGTTGCAGGATTGAGAATACATTTCAATCCTCCGAATCCGCAATAGCGACTCAGAATTTCCTTTTCTTCGGGAGTAGCCTGACGCTTTGCGTTGTCCAATTCAAATACTGTCCGTATCGCCTCGATGTTGTCTCGTAGCTTCGCTTTACGATTAAAGGCCATACGCTTCGATGTGGATGAAGATGGCTCCTGTTAGCTCCGTATAAAGTGCATCGTATTCGGATGTGTAGGCGAAATCATCCGAGAGAGGGTATTTTGAAAAAACTTCTTCTAAAGATGGCAAGAGTTTAAAGGCAAATTCAGTAGCATCACCTTGCGGTACTTCATGTTCAAATTCGTTCCAAAGTACCTCTAGTAGTGTGTTGTATTTGGAGAAATGAAGACCCTCCATTAGAGTGACCATCGCCAACTCTTGCGCACCTTCATGTGTATATTCCTCCAATCTGGCTTGTTCGTAAGCGGCTGCGGCTAGGTCAGCACGGTTTTCTATGAAATCTGTATCGGATAGTAGATTGGGATGGTTTTCGTTGATATAGGATAGTAGGTACAGTCCATAGTAGGATAGTTCTTTGGAACTATTTTTCTTTTTCATATTGCTGTGGATTTTAGTGATGTAATGAATGTTAGAAGGGCTAAATGCGAAAAGCACTCCGGGATCCCTCCCGAAGTGCACCACTAAAATCCACAGTAAATCAGTATCAACCTTGCAGTATGAAGGATTCATGACTGTGAATTCAGTGGCAAAGATAACCATTATTCTTTTCTTTTTTTGTTTCTATCGTTGGTTTTCAAATCAGGAAAAATGAATTTAGTATGAAACTCGTCATCAAAAGCAACAACTGCATTAAAGGCTTTGCCCTGTTTGCTATTAAAGCCTTTGATGACTCCGGTTTTTCCTGTTGTCAACAATTCCAAAAGATCCTGATCCGTCATAGTTTTGCCTGCTATCTGTCGAAAGACGGGAAATACACAGGAAGGGTTGTTGCAACGTACCACTTTGCCAAAGAACTGCATGGTTCCTGTTTTGCATTTGGGACAAAGACACTCTGTTTCTTTGTGGGTAAACAGTTTGTCGCAGGTTAGTAGCTCCGATGTTATTTGGGAAGTATATGCTTCAATTCCCTTACGGAAAGTCTCGGCTTGCATTTCTCCGCTTTCAATGCGGGCAAGTGACAGTTCCCATTCACCCGTCATTTCTACATTTGCAATGTGCATGTCCTTGACAACCGAATAGAGGGCAAGTCCTTTTTCGGTGGGGACAAGTGCTTTTTTCTGTCGTACCATGTATTCACGCTGAAACAGTGTTTCGATAATGGATGCACGGGTGGCAGGTGTACCAATGCCGCAGGTCTTCAGTGATTGGCGTAACTCTTCGTCTTCCGTTTCTTTGCCCGCTGTTTCCATGGCTGCAAGTAAGCTTGCTTCGGTGTGCAGCGGTTTTGGTTTTGTTTTACCCTCAGTGAGCGAACAAGCTTTAACGGGTAAGACAGCACCTTCCACCCATTCTGGCAGCACGGTTTCTTCTGTTTCTTCACCATAAATGGCACGCCAACCTTTTTGTTTCACAACAAACCCTTTCAGTGTAAATGTCACCCCGGAACAGACTGCCGACACGGTAGTCACATCTTTGACGCACTTTTCAGAAAAGGCTTCGAGCATACGCCCGATAATCATGTGATAGATGACTGCGTCGTCGGATGAAAGATTGTTTGCTTTCACACCTGTAATCAGCAATGCGTGGTGATCAGTAATCTTTGTATCATCCACACTGCGACGTGTTGGTTCTCCCATGCTGTTTACGTGGCTACCCCATGCTTCACTACCTTTAAGAGTGAGTAGTAGAGCCTGAATTTCGGCGAACACATCTTCGGGAATATAACGGCTACCTGTACGGGGGTAGGTAATAAGCTTTGCTTCATAAAGCTTTTGAGCAATGGATAGGGTTTTGTCAGCTGAAAATCCATGTTTGGTATTCGCCTCTTTTTGAAGAGTGGTTAAATCATATAACAAGGGAGTTTCCTGTGTAGTTTCTTTGCGCTCCACTTTCGTGACGGTAATTGTACCACTATTCCTGATCGCTTGATAGAAGTCTTCGGCAGGTCGCTTATCTTTCCATTTATCTTCAGAGGTAAATCTTAGTACTTCATCTTTGCCTATGCCGTCCGTTGAAACATGCAGTTGCCAGAAGGCTTCCGATACGAATTGCTTATTCTCCCAATAGCGGGAGCATACCATTGCCAGTGTGGGGGTCTGTACCCGTCCGAGCGAATAAGTGCCTCGTCCGGCAGCAATAGTGATGGCCTGTGTGGCATTGATGCCTACCAACCAGTCCGCTTCACTGCGGGCTTTGGCGGCATAATACAGGTTATCATACTTGTTGCCGCTTTTTATATTTTCCAATCCATCTCGGATTGCCTTATCGGTAAGAGAGTTGATCCAGAGGCGGTCGAAGGGGGTAGCACAACCAATATATTCGTACAGATAACGGAAGATTAGCTCTCCCTCACGTCCGGCATCCGTTGCCACGATAATCTTATCGCTTTCACGGAACAGTTTGGCGATAATTTTAATCTGTGCTAATACATCGCTGTCATCTTTATAACCTTTATCCGTTTTTACCTGACGGGGAACAAGACTGAATACGGACGGAAGTATCGGTAGATTGTCACGATGAAATCCTTTGATGCCGTATCCGTCAGGCAAGGCAGGTGTCACCAGATGCCCGAAAGCCCATGTTACGTTATAGCCGTTACCACTCAGGTAGCCAGACTCTCTTTTGGTTGCACCCACGATCTGGGCGATTTCCCGAGCAACGCTCGGCTTTTCTGCAATTATTGTTTTCATATTAATTTGATCTTACTGTGGATTTTAGTGGTTTGTTTTTTTTGATGCCTCAGACACCTACGCCTTTCGGCTTATTTTGTGTTCCTTGACCTTGACCTTGACTTTGACGCTGCTGTTGCTGAGTGTTGGCAGGAGTAGCTTGTCCCTGTTGAAGCGGTTCAGCAATATGCTTGGTTGCTTCGTTAGTTTTACCTTCTGAATTGACCGCCACTTGTGTTTTACTATCCGATGAAGGAGTGACTTGTTGGGCTTTAGAAACGTCGGGATCAGAGCGATAATACTTCGGCTTGCCTTCTTCCAGATTGAATTTGATATAGGCTGTGTAGGGTTTACCTTGCTTATCCCGAACCATGTCGTTCACTAAAATGGCTTTCCCTGCGGTAAAATCGGATTGCTGCTCCGGTGTCAGTGTAACGCCTCCGAAGGTTTTGGGTGCACGGAGATTGCCACTTGCATCCAGCCATTGGAAATTATAGGTTTTCTGCTGCTGATCTTCTGATTTATTTGTTTTCTGCGGGTTGTCATGTTTCGTCTGGGGATTATCGTGCTTTAACTGCGAATTATGAGGGACAAACTCGACACCCCTTTGCTCTACATTCACTTGTAAAGTTGTCGTGAAGGTCTTTCCGTTTGTCAGTGTAATTTCTTTGTTCGGTACAGAATGGCCGGCATGAAGTTCTTGTTTGTCTTGCTCGGTAAGTATTGTATCGCCAATCTTTTCTGGAATACGGATTTTATTGACCGGAATAGCCACGATATTATTGGTCAGGCGGTCAATGCTGATATAGGCAGGTGTAGTTTCTCCCGTATTACTATTTGTCAGCTGTGCGATACGCCCCATATTTCCGGTGTTTTTCAAATTATTCTTGTCATCGGCAGAGAAAATATATCCCTCAAATCCTTTATCCAGTTGTGGCTCTTTTCGCATCAGATGCGGTATGAGTCTAGCACTGCCGTCCGGCATTGATTTAAAAGACAAGCGGGCTTCGGTTTCAAAACGTTCATCTCCGAATTTCGGAGTAACTGTTATAAGAGAGGACTTGCCAAAATTAAGCATCTTATTGAGGTCACCTGATGCCTCTAAAGACTGACGGTTCACACCCCATTTTTCTTCCAACTCCGGCCAGTTGATTCGGCTTTCATCGATAGGTTGATAGCCTTTCTTCTGTTTGTCCCCTTGTTCTGCTTCCTGCTGTTGTCCTTTCATTTCAGATTGTTCCTGCGGTGTTTTTTCTTTTGTGGAAGCTTCGGATTGTTCTTGTTTTGCCTGTTTTTCATATTTTTCCGTATCAATACGATGTGGAGCAAGCAGTTCTTTATTTGCTTCGGGATTTTTGAGCAAGTCTTTGAGCACCGCTAATACATTCTCCACTCCGTCAGCCGCCACACGGTAAAAACCAAACCGTTTCGGTTCTTTACATTGGCGGAAAAAGTTGGTAAAGAAGTTATTCAGTACATCTCCGTTTCGGTCAAACCTCAAAAAGGCTTGTCCGTTTTCAGGTTTGGCATTTGTTACATTCGGTGTTCCGTCACTTTTCAGTCCGGCAACCACACCGATTTCTCCGGTTTTCTCATCCCTGACGATGAGAACATCTTTTTCTGTTTCTTTCTTTTTCAGTTCCATAGGTTGATGAATTTAATGATATATTGAAATTGGTAGTTGATGAATTTAGAGATTACTAGCAGTAATTCTATTGATCCCGAATCTTGTGAAGGGGTCGTTATTGGCTTTACTTTGCAGGCTTTTCTCCGTTATTCTCTTTTCGAAATTCTTTGAAATAGCTCTTGATAAATAGTTGTACGTCCGATTCCTTATAATAGACTTTATGCCAAAGCATGTGGTAAGTTAAGGCTCCTAAACTGCGGTATCTTTGTAATGAGCGTTTGCTGGTTTGTAGAAGTTGACACAAGTCCTGATTATCCATCAATCGTTCGCCATCAAGATATTTTACTGCCTTTACATCTTTGCATGCAAGGGTAGCTAACATCTTCTCGTTGCGGTCAAAACGCTCCATAATCCGTTTCATCCACAAATCAAAAGTATCGGTATCTAATAAGCTCATAGGGTGGTGACTTTGTGGGTAAGTAAATAGCCTTTCCTGAACTCATCCAGAGTTTGCGGATTGCAGGAGACAATTCTTTCACGAATGCATTTTTCCACATCAGATAAGCGGTACAGGCATTTACTTCGGATCATACTGTAAGCAATCGTACGGTCTTTGCGCATACGCTGAAGGGTGCGCGTACTGATTTTAAGCAGATCAGCCAATTCTTCACTGGTCAGCCAGATTTCAGGTTCTTGGGTAGGTACATTTTCTTTTTTGAAAACGTAGGTTGCAATCCGATCAATTTTATTGGCCAAATCTTTGTAAACCTCGTGGTCTAATGTTATTATTTCCATTTTGCTACTGTTTGATTACTGTGCAAAAATGCGGATTGTGAATAGGATGGAATCACAGGTTATTACCTACCTGTGGAAGATTTATTGGAAGAGAGGGGAAATGGTTATACAAAAAAAGCCGAAAGGTGATTACTGACATTAACAGTAATCACCTTTCGGCTTTTAATCAATTCGAAATCGAGGTATCAATTCAACGTAGCTGTTCCTAACTGAACGATTACTGGTAAATGCTTTTTACAAGAAAGGGCAACCTGTTTTACGACCCATTGTCGAAAATGAATGCATGGATAACTGTCTATTCGATAACTTAAAGCGATAATCACTTCAAGATTGAAATATTCAACAATACATTTCTTATCGTTGGTTTGGGTGCAATGTTCTTCTTGTCTCACCATTTTCTCCAATAGTCCATTGGATTTAAAGAGTGATTTCAGGCTTGCTTCCACAGAAGAACAATATACATTAAACAAGGAGGCTATCTCGTTCTTTGTCATCCATACAGTTCCAACTTCAGACAGCTCAATGTAAATATGAATATTGTCTGAATTGATATTTCTGATAGTTATTGTTCCACGTTTCATAGTGTTTGTTTTTCCAAGGTTACTTTTTCCATATCATCCAATTTACTAGAAAGCAATTGCATGTCCTTGCTGATTTTTTCATTCGTAATGCGGGCATAAATTTGAGTCGTCTTGATATTCGTGTGACCTAACATTTTTGATACGGTTTCAATGGGTACGCCTTTGGATAAAGTAGTCGTCGTGGCAAAAGTATGACGCGCTAAATGGAAAGTAATATTCTTATGAATATCGCATAAATCAGCAATTTCTTTCAGGTATGAGTTGAGTTTTTGATTGCTTAGCACCGGGAGCAATTGCCCTTTGGGAAGTTTGCCTTCATATTTCTTTAAGAGGGTCAATGGGATATTCAACAAAGGAACATTGACAGGAGTATCAGTTTTCTGACGGTGTGTCATTATCCATTGTTTCCCGTCAAAGGAAGTGCAAATATTATGTGCTGTTAGTTGTTTTACGTCGATGTAGGAAAGTCCCGTAAAGCAAGAAAAGATAAAGACATCCCGAACTTGTTCCAAACGGTTGGATCCAAATTCCTTCTCCATAATTGTCTGTATTTCCTGATCAGTAAGGTAACCTCTATCTACACGTCTTAATCGGATTTTATAATTGGAAAACGGATCATTGAATATCCAACCGTTATTTTTAGCAACGATGACAATCATGCGAAACGTCTGCATAAACTTAGCCGTTGTATTTTCATTACATTTACTAATCGTGCGCAAGTAAGTCTCAAAGTCCGTTACAAACTTATAGTTGATTTCCTTTAAGGCTATATCCGTTATTTTATACTTTGCTTGCATAAACTCTCCCAAACGGCGATAAGCTCTATCGTATTTCGAAAGTGTGGCTTCGGTTTTATTGATGCCGACCAATTTTCGGGCATCTTCGTTATGGGTCTTGAAAAGTTCTAGAAGGGTGGATTGTTTCGTGGAATAACCCAGAAAAGCATTTCGCACTTTTTCTGCAGTTACATAGGCCTCATGAGTCTCTATCTCATGATAATGGTTCTTTAAAGACGTGCGAATATCGTCCAACAAATTGTTTGTCTGGCGGGATTTTTGACTATTCCCAGCAACTTTTCCGAGTTTTACATCCCAAAGTTCCAGCTCTACATCCAATTTGGAACTGAACTGGGATACTTCTCCATTTACAGATAAGCGAGTCATAATGCTGGCCTTACCATCTTTGTTTACTTGATTCTTTCTCAAATAGAAGAGAATCTTAAATGTACTTTTACTCATAATACTTTCTTTTTAATTCCAAACAATGGGTATAATTTCCATTGCAAAGGAATGATTAGTGTTTAGTATATGAGCAGACACTTAATGTGCAAAAGACGACAAATCAGAGACTTGGAATGAAAATCGTTACTATTTTAGACAGCTCTTTTTTAGTAACGATTTAGTAACGGAACTCTGTCATTTTTTGGCTTTTCCTTGACTTTCAGACGTCACTGGCAAGAAATAAAAAATCCCGTAAAACCTTGATTTTACGGGATTTGTCTAAGCTTTTCCACTATTTGTCTTTAGTGTTAAGCGGAGAGGAAGAGATTCGAACTCTCGGTACCCTTTAGAGGTACATACGCTTTCCAGGCGTACCTCTTCAACCACTCGAGCACCTCTCCGTTTGCAGTGCAAAGTTAATCAAAATTTCCAATTCTAACGCAATTTTCTTTTATAGATTCTGATTACAGCTCATGAATCCTTTTAAACAAGGGTAATAAACCGCATAAGTCATCTCGCTACATAATGATTTTAACAAACCTTCGCTTGGCTCCTGACTCCTTTTAATCTATACCGGCTCTGTAAGTTTTGGGAATAACCCGAATGCACTTTTGGAAGTCATATCATCAATCTCCTGTTTCGGCAGGTTATAGATAGCCGCCAGTTTCTCGCAAACCAGATTCACATAAGCACTTTCATTCCGTTTTCCACGGTGAGGTACAGGCGTCAGGTATGGCGAATCGGTTTCAAGCAACAGATGTTTCAATGCTATTTTTTCCAATACGCCGGTTAGTCCGGAGTTTTTAAAGGTGACAATGCCATTGACTCCCAGTTTGAACCCGCCAAATGCAATTATTTCCTGTGCCTCTTCCAATGTTCCCGTAAAACTATGAAACATTCCTGTCAATCCTTGTCCCTTATAAGGAGCAAGGGCATCCATACTTTTCCTGAATGAATCACGGACATGGATAATAACCGGTAACCGATACTGCAACGCCCATTCCACTTGCTGTTGGAAAACCTGAATCTGTTCGGATAAGAATGTTTTATCCCAGTACAGATCCATGCCGATTTCCCCGATCGCCAGGTATTCACGCCGTTCCAGTTCCGATTTCACCAGCGCAAGTTCTTCTTTGTAATTTTCTTTTACACTGGTTGGATGCAGACCAATGGCAGCATGGCAATACCCCGGATAAGCCGCTTCGAGTGCCAGCATTTGAGGCAACGTATCACGGTCTACATTCGGAAGAATGATATGCTGAACCCCGATTTCCTGTGCACGACGGATAACTTCGGTACGATCAGCATCGAATTCTTCGGAATAAATATGCGAATGAGTATCTATCATGAAATTATTTTCTATTTACAATTAAATACGGCGTTATTTTTGGAAATAACGCCGCAGGCTAATAACACGAAGGTTGGTATCACGAGGTAGCTTTACTCCCACTCAATCGTTGCAGGCGGTTTGGAACTAATGTCGTAAACCACGCGATTCACTCCCTTGACTTTGTTGATGATTTCATTTGACATCTTGGCCAGAAAGTCATATGGTAGTTGAGCCCAGTCTGCCGTCATAGCATCGGTGGAAGTAACCGCACGCAATGCAACAGCATTTTCATACGTACGCTCATCACCCATAACACCGACCGACTGAACGGGAAGCAGAATAACACCTGCCTGCCATACTTTATCATATAGATTCCATTCCCGTAAACCGCTGATAAAAATATCATCAGCTTCCTGCAAGATTCGTACTTTCTCTGCCGTTATATCTCCCAGTATACGTACAGCCAGTCCAGGTCCGGGGAATGGTTGACGTTTTATCAATTGATGCATCATGCCTAATTCATGTCCCACCCGGCGTACTTCGTCTTTGAAGAGCAGGCGTAACGGTTCGCATAATTTAAGGTTCATCTTTTCGGGTAATCCTCCCACGTTGTGATGCGACTTAATCACGGTTCCGGTAATTGATAACGATTCAATACAATCAGGATAAATAGTACCCTGAGCCAGCCACTTCACATCTTTTATCTTGCGCGCCTCTTCGTCGAATACGTCGATAAAACCGCTTCCAATGATTTTACGTTTTTGTTCCGGATCCGAAATGCCTTTTAATGCTTCATAAAAACGATCTTTTACGTTCACACCGATCACATTCAATCCAAGGTGCTCGTAATCTTTCATCACATTTTCAAACTCGTTTTTACGGAGCAACCCGTGATCGACGAAAATGCAGGTCAGGTTTTTACCAATGGCTTTGTTCAACAACACAGCAGCAACCGACGAGTCAACGCCTCCCGATAGTCCCAGCACCACTTTATCATTACCCAGTTGTTTCTTCAACGAAGCTACGGTGGATTCAACAAACGAAGCCGGTGACCAATCACGGGCACAACCGCAGATATTCAGGAAGTTTTCAAGAATTAGGGTTCCGTCGAGGGTATGGAACACTTCAGGGTGAAACTGAACCCCCCATGTTTTTTCACCTTCCACTTTATAAGCTGCCAGTTCCACATCATCCGTGCTGGCTATTTTTTTGAAATTATCCGGGATTTTGGTGATACTGTCGCCATGCGACATCCATATTTGCGAACCGGATAGTATATCTTTCATTAATTCATCCTCCGAATCAATATATGAAAGATTGGCACGGCCATACTCCCTCGAACCGGCCGATTCCACACTGCCATTTGAGGTATAAGCCATTAATTGTGCTCCATAACAAATACCCAACACCGGGAATTTACTCCGTATGGCCGTCAAATCGGTCTTGAAAGCTGTTGGATCATATACTGAATACGGACTTCCCGAGAGGATAACTCCTTTAATGTCGTCAGTCTGTTCAGGAAACTTATTGTATGGAACAATCTCGCAGTATTCGTTCAATTCACGTACACGACGGCCAATCAACTGGGTGGTTTGAGAACCGAAATCGAGGATAATTATTTTTTCCAACATGACTTTAATTACAATTTACAGATTTACAATTTATTCTTACCTTAAAAGATGCGCAAAAGTACGAAAAATGTGATGGTTATACAAACTCATAAGGCAATTTTATGTTAACGGTCACGGGCTGTCTTCCATACTTATTCTTCCCGGTTTTTCCGATTATCACATCCCGGATCCTTCAGCTTTCACACAACATTCTCCCTTCAACCCCGGTTTGTCCATCGGAAAGAGGTGTCTAAAATAAAAACACGATACCGGTTTATGAATACGGCATCCATTTACTCCAAAGAGCTTTACCGAAAGCTAAACCCCATTCGAACAGATAAAAACCGTCCTGCCTTTTACCTGCATTGACTATCTTACAATTCGGGTTACGGCTTTGTCTGAACAACAATTCAACGCATTCTTTTCTCCATCATTTGTTCATCGTACAGAGAGACTTCCGAGGGGGTTGCGAGGGGGTTCAGTTAGGGTTCGGATAGGGTTCGGATAGGGTTCGGATAGGGTTCGGATAGGTAAACCTATCTAAACCCTCAACCAACCCTATCTGAGATCTCTCCGATTCCACTTAATAGCTAAACCATACATCGCAACATTTACTTAAAACCATACTGTTAACTGCATTCTGAGCATTTTTCTTATATTCTCAAACCTCATTCATGCTATATGAAAAAATAAAACAATATTATAACGTAAAAACTTTGGAAAATTATAAAAAAATTGTATGTTTGCATAACAAAAAAGTTTTTTATCAAAAAAAATAAATCCGAAGTAATCCGAAAGAGATTGCCTTATTAATTATTTTATTCTCACTTTTCTTTCCCTCTTCCGTGGAAAAAAAGCCGCGACAGACCAAATTTCTATTTCTATTTTTCATTGCATGGTAATTAAAAAAAACAACTATGAAAAACAATCACAATGGAAGAAACAGCATTATTTGTCCTACGTTTAGTTGATAGATCTTTTTTTTCAACAGTTTATGCCGGCGATATTATAAAGTATAAATTTGTCAACCGGTTACCAGAATCAGACCTTAATGATTTTTTAAATGTTACCATTAAACCCTCTGAATTACCTCAGCGAGTAAATGATATTACTCAAAAGACAGATATAATTGACCCAAAGGAGATTGAAGAGCCTGTATCGGGCAAGCGCAATCCGTGTGACCAGATTACAAAATTGCCGGAGGCGTCAGGAAGTATTCTTTCGCGGAATAATGTAAATCGGGTTATTTACGAAGTTACCGGATCAAAGCACAATAGGTTCAGGCTCCGGAATGCGGCAATCGATGCGCCTATCGAACCTGTTTCTCTCTGTCCAAATGCAATCGGACATACCCGGGGACAGTGGGAACCGACGACCAAAATTTATCCAAACTGTCTCTTACAAAACGTTGCATACAAACAATATCTCCATGCCGGAACCGGAAACCTTATTTTAAAAGAAAAGACCGATCGCAGAAAAGCTGTATCCGGGATTTCCTACGGTTCTTACAAAACGTTTAACGCCATATTTTTCAGAAAACAGAACAATCGGTTTAATTATTGCGTCGGTTCGACCTACGGGACAGCCAACTATCCGATTATCCGAATTAAAATTTGAGTTTATATTGAATAGAGGATAAGCTTGTTCATTCTCATAATATTCAAGTGCTGATAAGTTTCTTTTTGTTGTATGATTTCTTTTGCCCCAATTCCGAGAGGAACGGTGCAATGTTTGAATTTGCAGATAAAAATTAAATCTAATAAAAGTACTATGCTCATTGATTCTATTGTTGCACTATCCCTTCTGATTCAGTTAGTAACGGTCTACCTGGCATTGAGATTAATTAAAACCACGGGTAAACAATTATCCTGGACGCTTATAGCCATAGCAATGGTTCTGCAGGCTACCCGTCGGATAGCTGTCCTTATCAGGTTAATTGCAGGAGACGTTGTCACTTTGCAGGTTACCATTTCAGAATGGACAGCATTGGCAATTTCTATTTTAATGTTAGTCGGAGTTGCAGGTTTCGGCTCATTCTTAAAGAAAAATGATAAAAGTGTCAGAAAACGTAAACAAGTGGAGGATGCACTTAAGACGGAGCAGGAACTTTTCCGTAAAGCATTCGAGATGAGTCATCTACCAACATTACTTATAAAAATACCCGAAAAGACTATCGTGAAAGTTAATTCAGCTTTCGAAAAATTATCCGGTTACACATATGCCGAAGTCATTGGCAGATCGGTCGATGAGTTTGATTTGTGGGCAGACGCTTTGGAAAGACAACGTGTTGTAGAAATGTTACTCAAGGACGGTCAGGTGGATGACATTGAGTTTGTGTTCAAAACCAAATCCGGAGAGACGGGATACGGGATCTTTTATTCGGGAACTATCAAAAATGTTGCAGACAAATTCGTTCTGGCAAAGATGATGGACATCACCAATCGCAGACATACACAACAGGCATTGGAAGATAGTGAAAATAAATTCAAAAAGTTTTATGAAGAGGGTCCTTTTGGAATGGCTCTGGTCAATGATGAATTAAGATTTATAATGGCAAACCCGGCATTCACCGATATGATAGGTTATACTGAGTCTGAACTCCAAAACTTCACATTTAAAGAGATTACCCATCCCGACGACATCAAGAAAGACCTTCCAAATATTCAAAAACTTCTTAACAGGGAGATGTCCGTTTACAAAACAGAAAAGCGATATATAAGAAAAGACGGCGGGGTAATTTGGATATCGTTAACTGTGACATCAAACTACAACAGAGAGGGACAATTTCTTTATAACCTGTCAATTATTGAAAACATTTCAGAGCGAAAAGAAGCATACGAGAAAGTGCTAAAAAGCGAGGAACGTTACCGGGAGTTGATTGAACATGCATCAGATGGAATCTTTATCTCGAACGAAGAAGGACGATACGTTGATGCTAACTCAGCCGCATGCCGCATGTTGGGATATACACGGGATGAAATTTTACAAAAAACGTTATATGACATCATTTATAACACTCCCGAAACACCAATACGATTAGCCGAACTCCGTGCCGGAAAATCGTTGATTAGTGAACGGGAAATGATTCGGAAAGACAGTTCGCGAATTCCGGTCGAAATAAGTGCAAAGCAACTGGCTAATGGATATTTCCAGGAAATAATACGTGACATTACAGATCGAAAAAAAGCGGAGAATGAACTTCGTAACAGCGAAGAACGTTTTCGTTCCTCGCTTGACAATATGCTTGAAGGTGCTCAGATTATCGGTTTCGACTGGAAGTATCTTTATATAAACACGCAGGCGGAAATTCAGAGTCATTATTCCAGAAAAGAATTACTAGGCAAAAAATATATGGACATATGGCCAGGAGCAGAAACAACTGAAGTATTCAGCCAGATTCAAAAAGTTCTCACAGAACGAATCACTCTGCAAATGGAAAACCAATTCTTCTATCCCGACGGGAATATAGGTTGGTTCATCCTGAGTATACAACCGGTACCAGAAGGGGCTTTTATTCTGTCTATTGACATTACCGAACGAAAGCTCGCCGAAATAAAGGTGAAAGAAAACGAGCGACTTCTAAGGGAATCTCAGAAAATAGCTTGCTTAGGTAGTTACAAGTGGAATTTATCAACCGGAGTTTGGGAGAGTTCAGAAATTCTTGATGAAATTTTTGGCATTGATGCGGATTATATACGTTCATTCCAAGGATGGGAAACCATTATTCATCCTGACTGGCATAAAGACATGAATGATTATGTTGTAAATGATGTGATAGGAAAATTGCAACGGTTTGATAAAGAATACCTTATTGTTAGACAAAACGATGGTCATGAACGCTGGGTTCATGGATTAGGTGAATTGGAGTTTGACGCGAATAATCAGCCAACCAATTTAATCGGAACCATACTTGACATAACCGAACGCAAGCTTGCAGAAAAAGCTCTGTTCGAAAGTGAAGAAGAGTTCAGGAAAATGATAGAAACGATTCCACTCGCCATTCACCTAACGACAGGGAAAGAACAGGTGTCTAAATATCTAAACCGAAAGATGGTCGATTTATTTGGTTATACCATGGAAGATATCCCAACTATTGAGCAATGGTGGCCGCTAGCCTATCCTGATGAAAGCTATCGCAAACAAATATCAGAAGACTGGAACAGGAAGGTTGCGCATGCAATTGACAATCAATCGAACATTGAGCCTATGGAAGTGGTTGTAACCTGCAAGGACGGTTCGAAAAAAAATATCTCCTGGGGATATATCACACTGGGAGACAAAAACTACTCTTTTGGTCTAGATATGACCGAACGTAAGCAGGGAGAAGAAGAAATAAAGAAACTCAACTCGGAACTTGAACAACGCGTCATTGATCGAACCATACAATTAGCCAATGCGAATAAAGAACTTGAGGCATTCAGTTATTCTGTTTCACATGATTTACGGGCACCATTACGTGGAATAGATGGGTTTAGCCTCGCGCTTTATGAAGATTATTACAAGGATCTTGACGAAACGGCAAAAAATTATATTGAAAGAATCAGGATTGCAACAAAAAAAATGGACGGTTTGATTGATAGTTTACTAAAATTAGCCAGAATATCCCGGCTAGAAATGAAATTAGAAAAAGTGAACTTATCTTCCATTGTAAAGGAAATTTCAAATGGTTTGAAAGAGGCTGATAAATCCAGAAATGTTGAATTTATTATTCAGAATAACATAACTGCATTGGCTGATCCCAACTTATTAAAGATAGTTTTTGAAAATTTGCTAAACAATGCATGGAAATTTACTTCGAAGAAAGATAAAACGATCATCGAATTTGGAGCTAATAAGGAAGACTCAAAAACAACCTATTATATCAAAGATAATGGAATTGGATTTGATATGCAATATGCCAACAAATTATTTAGTGCCTTTCAACGGCTACATTCGGAAAAAGATTATCCCGGTACGGGTGTGGGACTAACCACCGTACAACGGATTATCAGAAGACATAACGGAGATATTTATGTTGAAAGCAAATTGAATGAAGGAACAACATTTTATTTTACCCTATAAAAACATTACTAAACGAAAAAGTTATGGACGAAAAAGTTATTCTGCTTGTAGAAGATAATCCGGATGATATTGCATTAACATTGCGGGCTTTTAAAAAATGTAATATCAGTAACAACGTGGTTATTATTGAAGATGGCGAAGAAGCACTTGATTATATCGAATGCAAGGGCAAGTACATTGGTAAAAGCAAACTTGATTTACCTACAGTGATTTTGCTCGACATAAACCTTCCTAAGGTTAACGGGTTTGAAGTATTAAAAGCGATTCGGGAGAATGAATCGACAAAGTTTTTACCTGTAGTAATTTTAACGTCCTCCAAGGAAGAGTTAGATATACTGAATGGATATAAACTGGGTGCAAATAGTTACATACAAAAGCCGGTTGATTTTCAAAACTTCTTTGAAGCTGTTCAGACTCTTGGATTATATTGGCTTATTATAAATGAACAACCTATACGCTGAATAAATATGAAAACACAAAGACTAAGAGTACTAATCGTCGAAGATTCAGAAGATGACTTTTATATATTAATACGTGAACTTAACAAAGGCATTTACGAAATAGAATATTCATTAGTAGAGGATGCTATTGGACTTGAGAATGCGCTCCTGCAAGAATGGGATATAATCATTTCAGATTATCAATTACCCGGTTTTACAGGTTATAATGCTTTATCAATGTGCAATGAAAAAGGAATAGATACCCCTTTTATAATGGTGTCAGGTACTGTTGGTGAGGATATAGCCGTTGAAATGATGAAGTCAGGCGCAAAAGATTATATCATGAAAAATAGCCTGGCAAGACTTTTACCTGCTGTAGCAAGAGAAATAGAAGATGCGGAAATCAGAAGAGAGCGCAAGCAAGCAGAAGATGCATTAAGGGTCAGCGAACGACTTTATCATGATTTGTTCGACAAGGCACAAGAAGGACTTCTATTAATGACTATCGATGGGAAACTATCCGATGTCAACAGAGCCTATGCCGAAATGCACGGCTATAGCGTTGATGAATTAAAGAACATGGATATTAAAGACTTTGACCAGCTCAATGAAAACTCAACTTACTTTCTTGCAGAGACACTTCGTCGTACGCAAGCCGGTGAAGTAGTTCGTTTTGAGGAGAATCATCGTCATAAAGATGGACATCAGTTTCCTGCCAGCGTTACTATTAGCAAAATTGATATTGGCAATCAATTTTATTTATCATTTTATCAGGATATTACAGAACGCAGAGAGGTAGCGGCAGCCGTTCAGAAAAAGATGGATGATTTGATATGGTTCAACAATATAAGCGTAGGGCGTGAACTAAAAATGATTGAACTAAAGAAGGAAATAAACGACCTGTTGAAAAAGTTGGGTTCCGATAATAAATATGTGATTTATTCGTAAACGCAGTGATCCTGGATATGGATGATCTGAATTAAATAAATAATTTGAATTTACTTCATCAACAACGAGCTGTCCCCATAACTCAGGAAGCGGAAGTCATGCGACAACGCATAATCATAAATATCCATCCAATGACCATCCACAAAAGCGGAGACCAATAAGAGTAAGGTGCTTTTCGATTGGTGAAAATTAGTAATCATGCCATCCACAACATGGAAAGTATATCCCGGCTTGATCATGATTTGCGTATCGGCATGAAGGGTGGTCAATTTATTTGCATCCATATAATCCAATATATTTTGCAAAGCCTCATTCGTGGACATCTCACGCTGCGATTCATAAGGTGCCCATTGCGATACATGTAAACTTTTTAAGCCATACTCGGCACCCTCCTCTACCTTGAGAGAGGGGTCAGGGGTGAGGTCCTTCCCTAAATAATACAAACTCTCCAGCGTACGTACAGAAGTCGTCCCTACAGCGATGATATTCCCCATCTTATGTATCAAATGTTCGATAGTGCTTCGATGTACGGCAATCACTTCGGTGTGCATATGATGGTGCTGGATATTCCTTGTTTTTACCGGCTGAAAAGTTCCGGCCCCTACATGTAGGGTTAACTCTTCAGTTTCTATATTCCTTGCTTTCAAGCTTTCGAATACTTCGGGGGTAAAGTGTAATCCTGCAGTAGGTGCAGCCACCGATCCTTTTATTCTGGAATAAACCGTTTGATAAGTTGTCTTGTCACTCTCTTCCGTTTTACGGTGAAGGTATGGAGGAATAGGCAATTCCCCTGCTTTCTCCAGTATATCCGCAAAGTGTATTGTCGGGTTATCCCATGTGAAATGAATACTGTGTGTATTATCTTCTGTTTGAAGCAATTCAGCATTAAAAATAAAAGCAACCCCATCAATTTCAACGGATTTACTTAATCTTCCTTCTTTCCATTTCTTGACGTTTCCAACCATACATTTCCACATACACCCTGAGGTTGAGCCAAGTGATTGAGCATAATCGACAGGTTGAATAGGCTCCAGGCAGAATACTTCAATGCGGGCACCGGTATCTTTATGGAATATCAACCTGGCCTGGATAACACGTGTATTATTATATACCAACAAACTATCTTGCGGTAGGAAATCGGCGATATTTGAGAAAACACTTTCGGTTATGGATGCATTGTGATAGATCAGTAGTTTGGACGCATCACGACGGGTCAATGGAAACTTGGCAATTCGTTCGTCAGGAAGAGGATAGTCGAAGCTATCGATATAGATGGGTTGTTCTTCTTTGGGTTGGTTCACAAGAGATACGGAAAAATTGTTGTAATTTTGTGGCAAAAGTAATAAATAGTTACGAGGAAACAGTATAATTGAAAGTCAAAAGTCAAAGGGCTAAGGTCAAAAGACTATAAAAACAACAGATCTTCAACTTTAGACTTCAACCAGAGGAAAATAATATCATGATAAAAAAAGGCGATAATGTGCGTTTTTTAAACGCAGTAGGTGGCGGAATAGTCACCCGTGTAGATGAAAACAAGAAAATAGTATACGTAGAAGATGCCGATGGCTTTGAAATGCCTGTACAGGAACGTGAATGTGTACTGATTGTTTCCATAAACAAGGAAACAAATTTTCCTATTAAAGATTTCAGTTCAAAAAAGGCTTCTGTTCAAAACCCTATAACGGAAACAAGGATTTCTGAACCGCAAATAGTAAAAGAAGAACCGGTTATTGAAACTCCGGAAGGTGAAAAACTAACGGCTTTACTGGCCTTTTTCCCTTTGGACATAAAGCAAATGCAAACTACCGCATACGAATGTTACCTGGTGAACGACAGCAATTACTATTTATATTATAATATGGTTAACGGGGAAAATGATATTTGGAAAAGTATTGCCAACGGTATCATTGAACCCAACACGCAGGAACTTTTATCTGAAATAACCAAAGAAGAATTGAATGCTTGGGAACGGATACGCGTTCAACTGTTGCCGTTTAAACAAGGAAAGAGCTATACACCGCAATCGGTAGTAGATGTAGACCTGAAAATCAATGCTGTGAAGTTTTATAAATTGCATAGTTTTATCCCCAATGAATACTTCGACGAACTGGCCATGTTGATTGATATTACTTCCGAGAAGGAAGACCAACAACTATCGGAGGTTACACCGGAAGAGATCAAGAAAGCAATGTTTCAAAAGGAAGATACAGGCCGGCCGAGGATAGTAAAACATCAACATATTTCCGATGTTATTGAAGTAGACTTACATATCGACGAATTGCTGGATTCGACGGCTGGCATGTCAAACGGTGATATGTTACAATGTCAACTTGATAAATTTCATTCCGTACTGGCTGAAAACAAAAGCCATAAAGGACAAAAGATTGTCTTTATCCATGGAAAAGGCGAAGGTGTTTTACGGAGTGAAATTGAAAAGCTACTCAAAACCCGTTACAAAACGTATTACTTTCAGGACGCTTCATTCCGGGAATATGGATTTGGTGCTACTATGGTGACCATTAAATAGCCGGTTGACGGGAAAATCTACTATTTGGCCGGGACATGAATTCAGCTGAACAGGTACAACTAACATACGAAAAAACGGGCTAATTAGGTTAAATAACTTAATCAGCCCGTTTTTTCTTGTACTAAATAACCGGCCTGTTTGACCGGTAGTATTCCGATTAACCGGTTCACGAATCAACCTGTTATTCCAATAACAATTCTGTCAGAAACAGGATCCTTCTCTCTACAGCTTTCTCACAAACAGGGCAGAATGCCTTTGCTGTGTTTGTACGCATCCTGCAATCGAAGTATGGTCGATAAATCCCTTTGGAAAGATACCCGCCGCCTTCGAATACACCTATCTTTACTTTATTCTCGTCAGTCAATGGAGTAGGAATGACAGTACCCTGAGGTAAATCATTCTTCCATTTGGCGTCAAAATTCACCAATGATGTTATGTTCGGTTCCCAAGGCTCTGTTTTGGTATCATACATATCCGTCAACGCATCGTGATCATAGAAATACTCATCAGCCAATCCTGCAAAAGAATGTCCGAATTCATGCACACTAACTTCCGTTTGTGCCCGTTTGCTATCGGCGGATGCCAGTGAATAGAAATTATAAATACCTCCTCCACCGTAAATTTTCGTATTAGCCAAGATATAGATGGCATCATAAGGCACCAACGCCGCATAATCCCGTACTTTAAACTCATTCGTGTCCGTCAGGTAACGATCCGAATAAAATGTATAATAATGCGATCCTAAGGCCGAACTTCTCCAGTTGGCATCCTGCGGTTTCGAAACTCCCGTATCTACAGACATAGCAGCAATAGCATAGATATTAATTCTCGATTTGTATCTGGCAAATGGCTCATGTGTGAACAGGTTCTCTGCTAACCGTTTCGCGTCACGGAAGAACTTAGCACGTTGCTTGGCGGTATATCCTTCGGCTATCACGGCTATATCAATAGCTTTATCCGGCGAAGCTGTTTTGCAGATCGTCTTCACTGGAACGTTTACAGGTCTTGTTTTACAAATCAGTTTATCGTTTGGAGAAAACCCAAACTGAGTAAGCTTTTCCCATTTGGTAAAATTCAACCGCCTTTCAATAATAACCTGTACCGGTTTCTGAGGGTAAGGGAATTGTATGGACTGCTCAAAGCTCTTACTTATCAACAGGGCTTCGGGTGTTGATTGCCATTCATAATAAAGGGCGCTGAAGTCATCAGTATAAATCAGTTTATTGCTAATACTATCAAGTACCTGAAAGCGGTATTCGCCCAGATTCATTTCACCGGCCAGATTCGTACGGCGTCCTCCCCAAAAGGGTTCCTGTATTATTTTGTCAAGATATGCATTGGTTGTTTTGACATTTCCGCAAAAATGAAAGTCTATGCGACAGGCTTTATCAATAAAGAAATCGTTGTACTGTTGGGCGGAAACTATTGAACTGTAAATAACAAAGAAGAAAAGAATACCCGCTAATTTTCTCATAAAAGATGAATTGTTTAATGTAACCGCAAATTAAATTAAAAAACTACAATTTAGCCATATGATTTGAAAATTATTCTTGATTTTCTTTTCTTCTTTTTATATTGATTCAATTAGATCCATTAACCCGTCAACCTGACAACCTTATCTTATTATAGCCTTATTTTTATATTATTACTTCGTGTTATTTAGAACTCCTACTTTGCTCTTCACTCGAAGCGGTGGAACGATTTCCACGTGTTTTTATATCTTCTTTACCAAAACGATAGTTGAACGAAATCTGCAACCGGCGTGAATCATATTTATTCAGCACGTCGATATTGACATTGTCATATTTGGCATAGGCTCCCGAACTTCCGGTATTGAAAATATCACTGACTGCTACTTTTAGGGTTCCCATGTCTTTCAATATCTTTCGTTGTACTCCTAAATCGATAGTGTATCTCGGTCTTAAAATAATATTGCTGATTATCTGTTCTGAAGAATACTGTCCGCTTAATTCCATTTCCAGCTGATATGGCAAAGAAAAATTATTACTTACATTTCCATTAAAACTCCAACGACTTATTTTAGACCCCACACTCGAATCCAGTTGAATCTTTTTGTACATGCCTGTAACGGTTCCATTTACTCTCCACCACTTGGCCTGTTGGAGTTGAAATGTTTCCGAGACATTGAAATCAATGGAATTGTTCATATTCTCATCCGTTTGATAAACAGACTTTGTAGCATCGTCTTGCTTGATAATTTGTGTAAAAAGTCCGCTGGTATAGTTATAGCCTAAACTGGTAATTAAAATACCCTTAAAACTATGGCTTAATCCGAACGAATGAGTAAACTGGGGTTTAAGATTCGGATTCCCTACGTTGTACGTATATGGGTCTACCATCCAGCGGAACGGGTTGAGCATATCATAGTCGGGACGTCCAATCCGGTAACTGTATTTAAAGTTGATATTGTTATCGGCATTCAGCGTTTGTTGCACAAAGAATGATGGGAATATCTTCAGATAGCTGGTATCATTCTCCTGATTGCTGACGACCGAATTTCCTTTCGAAATCGTATTTTCAAGTCGTAAGCCCAGTTGCAATGTCGTTTTGTTCAGTTGTGCCCGTCCGTTAATGTATGCAGCCTGAATATCTTCATTATAAATGAAATGGTCATTTTGCGTCAGGTACCCGGTCATATTGATCTTACTGTCGGTGTTTACAAAACTGGTCTTTATTCCGGCTTCAAAATTAAACTTTTTACCTATCGGAAGAGCATAATCAACTTTTGCCGTGTAGATATTAATATCATTTCCCTGCAATGTATTCACGTATATATCGTGATTCAGGTCATTTCCGTTGCTACCGTAATAAATTCCGTTTTGTGTGTTCGGATTGCGATAATAAAACCAGGCATAATCCACATCCGCCGTGAGCGACTGACCTGTACTGTCAATATCCCATTTGTAATTTGCATTGTAGGTTTGATTCTTCCAACGGTTATTCGAAGTGGAAGTGCTCACTAACGTCGAATCGGTCTTCAGGTATTTATCGGCAAAGGAAGTCGTATTATTATTATCGTTATCATTATGTCCGTTACTTCCACGGAGCATTAGACTCACCACATGGTTCTTTTTGATAAAGTAATCGGCTCCTACTTTGTAATTATAAGCCTGACCATTGTAATCTGCACCGGTATTAATCAACTGGTAAGCACCTGCCAATTCGGTGCTCGTAAACCGACGTGTAGCATTCATTCCATTCCATCCGGCCCAGTTATACAAAGAATAATTCCCGTAAACATTCAGTTTCCCGTAGTTCATATTCAAATCCAGACCGCCATTCCAACCAAATCTACGGGCTATTTCAGTACCCGCAAAAACACTTCCGTTAAATCCGGGAGCTTTGTTGTGTTTGGTTTTAATGTTGATAATACCGGAGTTCCCTTCTGCATCATAACGCGCCGATGGATTTTCGATGATCTCTATCCGGTCAATGTTCTTTCCCTGCATTCCTTTGAGCATAGCTGCCAGTTGGGTAGACGAGACATAGGTCGGCTTTTCGTCAATCAATATCTTTACATTCTCTTTACCCTTCATGCTGATATTGTCGCTGTTGTCAATCGTAACACCGGGAAGTTTTTTTAATATCTCATACACATTTTCGGATGCAGTCGTAATTGAAGCTTCCGGATTTACGACCATCTTATCGACTGTTTGTTCAATAAATTGTTTTTTGGCCGTCACTTCCACTGCCCCCAGTTGTACTGCATTTTCATTTAAGACAATGTCTCGTTCAATCAGGTTGTTTTTTGAATCAATCACCACTTTCTCCGTTTCATTTTTCACATAACCAATCATAGTTACCGACAAAAGATATTCACCGGGTGATACTTTATCGATCACGAATTCCCCTTTTGCATTACTCACCTGCCCCTTTACAAACTTATTTGTTTTTGAGTTTAACAGATTAGCCGTCGCAAATTCTATTGGCTTGTTTTTTTTATCAATAATCTTCCCTTTTATGATTCCGGAAGTTGCTGCAAATAGCAGATTAGAAAAGAATGCGAGGCAAACCAATACCAGCATTCGACTGTTGAGATGTTTTTCTGAAAATTTCATATAATATTTGGGTTTTATCTGTTTTTTAATTCCAATGTACGAAACCAACCTGATTTTATAAGTTCTTACTAGTATAGACTCAGAAACTGATAATTTCTAACATTAAAATTCATTGTTTTTATAATTAGACGAAATGAAAACTCCGTTTGGATTTGAGATATTCATTTTTTATTGCTCTGCAAACCGCCTTTTGAGAAAATGATTGCATCTGAAACGTTCTTATTTTCTTTTAATCAATCAATTATACGACGCCCGTTTTCGTTATTGATAAATATTATTTTTATTGAAATAAATTTCAGACACCGGATCATCCTTTTTCCGGATTTGTCGGCTCCAAATTCAACTTTCTTTCAGACAGGTATTACATTCATCCTGATAAAGCCAATCCTGATTTTTTTTGCTGATTTGCATTTTTATTCAGGTTTCAGCATCATTTAATCCATTTTTTTCTTTCATCATTCGTTTTTACTTCAGAGGGGGTTCAGAGGGGGTTCAGAGAGGGTTCGGATAGGGTTCAGAGAGGTCCGCCTCTTTGAACCCCCTTTCATTTCTCTCTGAAGTTTCTCCGATTCCGCATTATACCGAATCCGGACAAGCCGGAATAAATTATGAATGAACTATTTAAACATCATCTCACCTGCTTTAGAAGGCAAATCCTTTCTGCCAATGCAAATTTATTAATGACAGGGAAGCATGGAGACCTTTTTTTCAAATGACAATTAATCGTGAAAGGGTATGTATACTATCCGTGTCAATATTGAAAAGAACCTGATTTGTATAGACATAGCGATATTTGTAAATTGATATTATGCCGGGAAACAGATCATACTAAAACATAGGATATTCATCCGCCGGATTGGGAGCGAATCATGTGAATGCGACAACATGAAGCAGAATGCAGATTCATCTGGAAATACATTTTAGAACAATGTAATTAAACTACTTAAACAAAAAATCATGGTAGCTGTTTGGTATCCTTTTAGTTCGAAAAAAAAGCTGTAACTTTGCTCCGCATTTTAAAATGACTGGAACTATGCTTTTTCAAAACAGAAAATCAATTTTATATACATGCTCCGCCCTGTTGCTATTGCTGCCTACACTGTTCGTTTCATGCTCCGGAAGTTCTTCCGGAGACCCTAAAGCATCTTCTGCTTATATCACCCGGGTATACGATTATGTCTATGGACCCGGACAGCATGCTTTACTGGCAAAGCCCGCCGATACGACGAACATTATAGGTGCACCTTCGGATAATAAAGGTTGGATGTATCTTGGTGGATTCGGAGGCTACGTGGTGGCAGGTTTCGATCATGATGTACAAAATGGCGAGAGCTATGATTTTGAAGTTTACGCCTTGCAGGGTGCTTCACCCGAACCGGGTATCGTGTATGTAATGGCGGACACGAATGGGAACGGACTTCCTGACGACACTTGGTATGAGCTTAAGGGAAACCAGTTTGCCAACAGCCAACGAAACTACTGGGTGCGTTATTACAAAGCTGTAGCCGACTCGTCCAATATAACCTGGAAAGACAGTAAAGGAAACAGCGGAGAATTAACTTCCGGTTACGGCTCGAAATACTCATCTAAATGGTGGTGGCCGTCTACACCCGGCGATAGTATTACCTTTACCGGAACACGACTGCCGAATGCCTACGTCAATACTTCAACTACAGATACCCAGTATTGGACTGTACCGGCCGGTCGGTTTACATGGGGATATGCCAAGAACTCATATGGCACGGACTATGACACCACGGTGGGAGCCAATAAATTCGACATCTCAAATGCGGTGGACGCTGCAGGGAATGCGGTAACCTTAAAAAGTATCCGCTTTATCAAAGTACAAACAGCGGTATTTCAACAAGCAGGATGGCTTAACGAAATTTCAACGGAAATAAGAGGTGCAAGAGATTTGAGAAAATAAACAGAGATCTTATTCTGATCCTCATTTTCAACTAAAAAAACAATCGGTTACCCCCGACAGGAATGATACGTCATCGTGTATAAAAATCCCAATGGTACGATCGTCCCGTTTTCGAAGCAGGACGTTGGTCCGAAGGAGTACCTCCGGAGGATTCCGGATCCGTGTTCTTTTTTCACAGATACTGTCAGGAACAGAACAAATGAACGATAAACGATACAGTTACAAAGCAATCAAAACATTTTGTATCCTGTTCTTGCAGAAAATACATTCAACGTAATCAGTTGATTCATACCTTGCCGGTACAGACTCTTTATGTTCCGGCATTACATAAACCGCTTTACTGGAAGGTAATTTTGATCCTTTCCGGTACAATTTTTTAAATTATTCAGACTAGAGTGCACCTGAATCTTTCATTCTTTTATTCAATCTCAATCCTGTATTTGTCCAACAAACCTATAACTCCCATTCTTGAAAAACGAGCTTTCGTAATCCGGTTCTCTTCAGGGTCAATGGAATAATTGAAAGAAGTGCGAAAATCAACTTTCTCAAGGATAGTCTTATGAAATATAGCGCGCTGCAGATCGCAATTATCGAATGTAGAAGAGACCAAATCGGATTCAAGAAAGTCGGCTTCCTGCAGGTTGCAGTTTAGAAAGCGGGTCTTTCGTAGTTTCAACTTATAGAATACAGCCAGTTTAAGTACACAATTTTCAAAATCAAGCGAAAGCAAAAATTGGTTACATTCGTCGAATTGAACTCCCAACAACTTGCAACCTACAAAATGAATATCATTTAAAGCTGTATTTTTCATTTTTGCAAGGCTAAAATCACAGCTATCGAATGTACATTCACGAAATGTACTATGCGAAATGTCTCCGCCGTAAAAGTTGCAGTTTACAAACCTGCAGTTTTCATATTCTCCTCTGGGCAGATTCTCCACGGTATAATCGCCGCGTTCAAAAAGTATATTCTCAGTCAATTTGTTGTTCATTTAATGGATATGCAAAAATAGTCATTTGATTTAATAATCCCCATTAAATAACAAAAGAATAGAATCCCTTCCGGTATTTCTATTCTTCAATCATTATACAAAAAATATCATTCACAAAGCCAGACCGCTTTTTGCTGATAGGTCGGATCGGTAAGTTGTTGAATCATAAACGAAGCGACATTGGCCCGCGAAATGGTTGGAATACCTTTCAGTCTGATCTTGCTGATACCATGTTTTAATTCGCCGGTCAACTGACCATCGGTAAGACTGGCCGGGCGAATAAAAGTCCATTGAAGATTACTTTCAACGATTCGTTTCTCGTTGGCATTATGGTCGGCCATGGGGATACGGAGAAACAGGTCGAGAGCTATAAAACGTACTACGGGATTCATGGTAAACCGGCTTTCACCGGCCCCAAGGCTTGACAGGTATATAAAACGATGAACTCTTGCTTTCTCCATGATCAAAACGATATTATCAATTCCATTCATGATCCCGGGTGAATGCTTTGTCAGTGATTCTCCGCCTAAAGCTGAAATACAGGCATCGGCACCTATTATGGCATCTTTTAGTTTAAGTATTTCATTTAACTCCCCAACCATAATTTTCAATTTCGGATTCTCAATACATATTGTTCCGGGCCTACGAATATAGGCAATAACCTGATGACCTTTAGCCAGTGCTTGTTCTACGAGGAGCAATCCCGTTTTGCCGTTTGCGCCAAAAATGACTACTTTCATAATAGTAAGGTTTTTGATTAAACATAAAATTAAATTCACAAGTCACATAGAATCAGTTATAGGTTGAACACATTCTGTTTCAAAAAGGTTCAAACTCATGAAAAATTAATTTATTAAAGAAAGAGCTGCCTGAAGGAGGTTACGATCAGTTTAAAATATATTTCGAATTTATAAAACCAGAATATGCAAAACACTGTTATATATGCAAACAATAATGACAAACAGATTAGCCGGTAAAAGATTCGTTAGTTCACATTGAAGATGCGATATGAAAAGTAATGCTTTGTACAAAATCACTTCACTGATAATAATACTCTTTATTACCGGCAATTATACCTGTGGACAAGCCATCCTGCCTTTCATGTACGATGGAGGCAATCCGGTTGCAACAATTACGGGATTAACACAATCGGGACTGGGTACGGATTATTCAACGAGTCCAAAGATGAAATTTGATACATCCGGCGATTGTTTAATCCTCAGCTTTGATGGCGTACCGGGAGTTCTTTCATTTAAAATAAAATGGAATAAAGGGACGGCAGCATCCCGCTTTCCGGGAGATTTCACGTTACAACAGTCAGCGAATGGAATCACTTATTCGAATGTTCAATTATATAATTCAACAAACGGAACCGCATTAGTAAATGCCACGAGCATTACTGAAACAATTACCACCTTATCCACTAGCTCTCGTTATCTGAAATGGATTTATACATCAAAAAACAACGGGAATATCGGAATCGGAGCCATTAGTTTAGCCAAGGGAAGTAGTAATTCGATGCTGACTATTTCAACAACTACGCTAAACGGATTCACCTATAAAGCTGGAAATGGTCCCTCGGCAGAGCAAAGTTTTAGTATCAGCGGAAGCAATCTGACCGGTGATATTATTATAGCGCCACCCGCTGATTACGAAATTTCAACTGCAACAGGAGCATCATTTATCGCAATGAATCCGGTTATATTGACTGAATCAAACGGAGTTACACCCAATACTATTATTTATTCCCGCTTAAAACATGGATTGACTGCCGGAAACTATAATGAAAATATCACAATAACTTCCGCAGGGACAGGCTCAACTACCATTGCCTGCACCGGAAACGCAACTGCCAATGCATCTGTTACGCTTACAGATATAACCGATCCAACGTTGAGTACCGTTCAGGGAACCAGTGTTTTTCAAACATTAAACATAAGTGGCGTAAACTTAAGTAATGATCTTGAACTCGCTATTTCGGGCACTGATGCAGGATTATTTTCACTTTCACAATATTCGGTTGTACAAACGGGAGGAATTGTGCCGAATACGATTGTAACGATCACCTATTCTCCAAATACACAAGGCTACAATACAGCTACTTTAACGCTGTCAAGTGACGGTGCTGTCACTGTAGCCCGTACACTGAATGGAATTGCAACAGTTGCAACTGATATTCACACCCCAATATATTCTTTGGTACTATCTGTTGAAAATAACCATATATTGTTTATGGCAAATGCAGGCGAAATAATAGAAATATATAATTCTATCGGACAGAAACTGATTCAAAAACCAACTGTGGATGGAATAAATGCAATCAGTGTCACAGCTCATGGGCTCTTGCTGGTCAAAGTCGGAACACGTGTGGGAAAAGTAATCCTGTAATTCAGGTTATAGAATAGAAGGAATGTCTAAACAGATGCTTTCTCCGGACGCAAATAACGGAATATATACAAATTTACAAACACAAAACATGCTATTTCAGAGGATAAGCAGATATAGCGACAATAGGAAAATTAATTCCCTTTGCATTTATTGCAAATACCAAAATAAGAAATATCAACAGTATCGATTTTAAATTTAGTTGTTTCAGGTATTTCAAACAGGCCAGGATTCAATTCGAAAATATCATGTACAGCCCCGCAACAACGACACATAAAATGAGCATGAGCAGATATATCCACATCATAACGGGCATTCTTTTCGTCAATAGCTAAAGCGCGAACGGCTCCGCGTTCAACAAATAAATCAAGCGTATTGTAAACTGTTGTTTTCGATAAAGTTGGCATTACAGGACTCAATGCCGTATATATTTCATCAATGGTAGGATGAATGCGGTTCTTCAATAAAAAATTCATCACTGCCGAGCGTTGCACAGACGGTTTGATGGAAAATTGAAGTAAATATTTATGAGATTCTAACATAGTCTGTTTTATTATTTGCTTTGCTAATTTTCAATATTTGAAACAATTACAAAGATAGAAAGTTTTCAATAATAAATTATTCCAACATTTCTTATATTTGCTAAAAACTACATTCCATCATGTTTTTTAAGACTACACTAAGTCCGAATGGAAGTTCACGGGACAAACTCGTCCCCGATATGATAACGATTCTCAGACACAAAGACATCATGCCGTTTTTTTACCTCATGCTAATTCCGGCATTCCCTTCCCGAACGTGATACTATGTTGCTATGATAAAAGAATGAACATACCGGTTGATCAGATCCGGAGATAATATATCCGGAGGCTGATAATTTTTTTATTGGAAAAAGTCATGCGATTGAACATAAGTATTATCATTTTTGATTAATTTTGCCCAATCATAATCGATCATTTTGACAAAATAACAACAGACTAATTAAAGGATTTATGAAAAAAATTATTCTAACGCTTGCTCTCGTAGTGAGTTTTGCCGGTGTTATTCAGGCACAATATGCTGATAAAGCAATTGGTTTACGTTTTGGTGGTGGCTTCGGGGTAGGTGCTGAAATATCCTATCAGCAAGATCTTGCCAAAGATCATCGGTTAGAGGTTGATCTTGGAATGAATAATTGGGGTTTTGGCTTGAACGGAGTTTATCAATGGGTATGGGCTTTACCTCAACTAGGGGATGGCTTTGACTGGTATGCTGGCGTTGGTGCAGGCCTGGGCTCATATAAGATCAACAACGAGGGGGCTTCTAATTTTAGTTTAGGTGTGCTTGGTCAGGTAGGCATTGAATATAAATTTAATATTCCATTGACATTATCGCTTGATTATCGTCCGGAGGTTTTAGTATCACCTTCATTTAACGGAGGCTATGATGGTATTTGCTTAAGTGCTCGGTACCGGTTCTAAAAAGATATTTCCGATAACAGAAAAGAGGAACTTCCTTCATGGGTTGTTCCTCTTTTTTTATTCTTTACTATTTTTCCCAAAGGAAATTTGAATCTTGGGAAAACATGAATTGTTGTTTTAATAGAGTAGGCTCTTCAATTTCTTCTTCGAGCCATAAAACAGGTTAAAGTCAACATTACCTTTTACACCTCCTATTTTATATTTTTCGGTAATTTGCCAGAATGTCCAGTCGCAATCAGGTTTCCGCTTGTAATCCACGATCCAGAGGTTGCATTTTACGGGCAAACTGTCTTTCAGGTAAAGCAGATAGTACTTATAGTCACAATAAATCATCGGATAACGCCCTGTCTTGGTATAAATAACCGCCATAAATTCCAGCAAATCTTTTATTATGATCTTCTTCTCCGGCATTTTACGGGCAAATTCGGCATCAAGTACCAGCGGCAAATCACCATGTTGATACTTCACAATAGATAAAAAGTTTTTTGCCTGATCCTCTCCTGTGCTTTTGTAGGTAAAAAAATGATATGAACCTACCGGGATATTTAGTTTCCGGATGGTATTATAGTATTCGGTGTATTTAGGATCCTGGAAGGTACTTCCTTCGGTCGCTTTTACGAAGATAAAGCCGGGTTCCTGTTCGAACAGTTTACCCCAGTCGACAACTTCCTGATAATGCGAAATATCAATACCCCAGATTTTATCGGTTTCTTTGCTGTCGTCAGAGGTATCTTTGTTTGAATTGGTCAGGATTGCGCAGGACTGGACAACCAGCATCAGAATAGCTATTTTTAGAAATTTGATTTTCACCCTGTTTATGTAGAACGTCGTATTGGACGAAATCGTTTATAGTTGATTTAATAATTCTCTTTGATTACTTTATAAAAAAGATCAAGATAAAAAAACAGACGAAATAACTTGAACAGTCATTCCGTCAGAAAGAATTAATCGGGAGAGCGGCTTACAGTCACTCTCCAAATAAATTTAGTTGATAGCTTTCAGAGCTTTCTCTATTGCTTTGGTTATTCCATCGGCATTTTTCCCTCCTGCCGAAGCGAAGAAAGGTTGTCCTCCACCACCACCCTGGATTTCCTTCGCTGCATCACGGGCAATGTTCACGGCATTCATTCCGGCAGCAACTAAATCGTCAGAGAGCATGATCGTAAGGGATGGCTTGCCATCAAAAACACAACCGGCTACAAAGAATAATTTCTCATTTACAACATTACGTATCTGGAACGCCAGTGTCTTGACTGCATCTGCCGGTAACTCGATGTCAACACGTATTGTTTTCACCCCGTTAATGACTTTTGCCTCTTTGATAAGATTGTCGCGCAGGGTTATGATCTTTTCGTGCATAAAGTCATCCACACGTTTTTTCAATTCACTGTTTTCTTCAATCGATTTTTGAATCGCACTCAACAAATCGGGTGTATTATTAAAGAATTCGCGTGCTTCGGATAAGAAATCCTGTTGTTTATCAAGCAGGTCTTCAATGCCTTTTGCCGTAATGGCTTCGATACGCCGTACACCGGCAGCAATGGATGTTTCGGAAAGAATGCGCACCATACCGATTTCACCGGTGGCTTGCACATGGGTTCCTCCGCAGAGTTCTGTAGATGTCCCGAATTGAATAACCCGAACCGTTTCACCGTATTTTTCACCGAAAAGAGCCATAGCTCCTAAAGCCTGCGCTTCTGCAATCGGGGTGTCCCTTCGTTCATTCAACGGATAGTTGGCACGTATTTTACGATTCGCAATAGCTTCCACGGCACGTATTTCTTCTTTGGTCATTTTTTGAAAATGCGAAAAGTCGAAACGTAAAGTATCCGGACTAACGAACGAACCTTTTTGCTCTACATGTTTTCCCAGTACTTCCCGTAAAGCTTCATGCAGCAAGTGAGTTGCCGAGTGATTACACGAAGTAGCCTGACGGTTTTCAGTATTGATCGTTGCGGTAAACGTTTCCGTTATATCTTCAGGAAGCTTGTTGACAATATGAACTGCCAGGTTATTTTCTTTCTTGGTGTCAACCACCTCAATATTGCCTTTTTCTGAAATCAGCCAACCGCTATCTCCAACCTGACCTCCCATCTCGGCATAAAAAGGCGTATTGGAAAGTACCAGTTGAAAGTATTCCTGATTCTTTTGCTTTACCTTCCGGTAACGGAGTATCGTGGTTTCGCTTGAAGTGGCATCGTATCCGACGAACGTACTGTCGCCTTCCCGTACGGTGATCCAGTCACCTGTTTCGGTTGCTGCAGCATGGCGGGCACGCTCTTTTTGTTTGAGCATTTCGGCTGTGAAGTCTTCTATATTCACCGTAAAATTATGTTCCCGCAGAATCAATTCCGTCAGGTCTAACGGAAAGCCGAATGTATCGTATAGAGTAAAAGCCACTTTTCCCGTAACTTCTGTTTTACCTTCTTTTCTGGAATCATCCATTACTTTTTCCAGTAATCGGATACCGGTTTCCAACGTGCGCAGGAACGATTCCTCCTCTTCCTTGATCACTTTTTCTATCAGGCTCTTTTGAGCTACAAGTTCAGGATAGGCTTTTCCCATGTTATCCGTCAGTACGGGAATGAGTTTATACATGAAAGCCTGCCGTTGATTCAGGAAGGTATACCCGTAACGTACCGCACGACGCAGGATACGACGTATTACGTAACCGGCTTTTGCATTGGATGGCAATTGACCATCGGTGATCGAAAAAGCAATGGTTCGCACATGGTCGGCAATTACCCGCATAGCAATATCGGTCTTTTCATTCTTTCCGTATGCAGCATTGCAAACCCGGCCTATCTCGGCAATGATGGGTGTAAATACATCGGTGTCATAATTTGACTGAACGCCCTGTAAAGCCATACATAACCGTTCAAAGCCCATCCCCGTATCAATCACCTTTGCCGGAAGTTCTTCCAGCGAACCGTCCGCTTTGCGGTTATATTGCATGAATACGTTATTCCATATTTCAATCACTTGCGGATGGCTTCCGTTTACCAGCGTCAATCCGTCAATTTTGGCCCGTTCTTCATTATTGCGTATATCGATATGGATTTCAGAGCAAGGACCGCAGGGTCCGGTATCACCCATTTCCCAAAAATTATCTTTTTTATTTCCGTTAATAATGCGGTCTTTTGGTAAGAACTGTTCCCAGATAGCCGCAGCTTCATCATCCCTGTCCAGGCCCTCGGGTGCATACCCTTCGAAAACGGTTACGTACAGTCTGTCCGTATCCAGCTTCAATACATCAACCAAATACTCCCAGGCCCATTCGATGGCTTCTTTTTTGAAATAATCGCCGAACGACCAGTTACCAAGCATCTCAAACATGGTATGGTGATAAGTATCATGTCCAACTTCCTCCAGGTCATTATGTTTTCCGCTTACCCGTAAACATTTTTGCGAGTCGGCTACACGGGAATATTTAATCGGGTCATTGCCCAAAATGATATTCTTGAACTGATTCATACCCGCATTGGTAAACATCAAAGTCGGATCGTCTTTGATAACCATGGGTGCTGAAGGAACAATTTTATGCCCTTTTGAAGCGAAAAAATCAAGGAAAGACTGACGGATTTCTTGTGAAGTCATATTGTAATTGTTATTTGCTGCGCAATATTGATTGTTAGTTACCCGCGGTATTGTTTTTTAGTTGCTGCACGTTAAACGTTGGAATTCGTAAAACGGAGTAAATAACATAAACAAAATAACACCGAAGGTAAATAGCCTCTCTTGGTTAATAATCCCAAATAAAGACTGCAAAAATAGCTCAAATTTATTATTTTTGCAGCAATTGTGGACTTAAAAGTTGAAAACAGGTGTTGATTTTGATTCGGAATTGATTAATTGACTACCTTTATCCACGCATTTTCTGTTTGAATGTTCACTTTTAACACTCAAACAATAACAAGTTTTTTATGGCTAAGAAAAAATTTCATTTTAATCCCGAGACATTAAGCTATGAGCAAATCGAACATACTCTTGCCCATAAGCTCAAGAGTTTTTTGATTCACGCTCTTTCGGGGGTTTTTTCAGGAGTCATTTTTTTCTTCATCTTTGTTTCCACCATTCAATCCCCTCAGGAGAAACAGCTTGGTCAGGACAAAAGCCACATGGAGGCCCAGTACAGAGTGTTGGAACGCCAGTTGGAAGAGGTTCAGTTTGTCATGTCCGATTTAGAGCAACGGGATGACAATTTGTATCGTGTCGTTTTTCAGGCTGACCCGATTCCACTTTCCGTACGAAGAGGCTCTTCGGCCAATACAGAGTATTACTCCCAATTGTTGGATATGACCAATTCGGAAATAGTGGTTTCGACCACCAAAAAATTGAATGAATTAAAAAAAGAGCTTTACATTCAATCGAAATCGTATGACGAATTAGTCTTATTATCCAAAAATAAAGAAACGATGCTGGCCAGTCTTCCGGCTATCCAACCAGTCTCTAACAAGGACCTGACACGAATGGCCTCCGGCTTTGGATGGCGTATTGATCCGGTTTACCATACCCGGCGTTTTCATGCCGGAATGGATTTTACCGCTCCCCTGGGGACAGATATTTATGCCACTGCTAAAGGAACGATCACTGCTGCCGGATGGCAACAAGGTTATGGTAATTGTGTGCAAATCAATCACGGCTACGGTTATCTCACGTTATACGGACATATGAGTGCTATTAAAGTCCGGGTCGGTCAATCGGTAAAACGCGGTGAAGTCATTGGTCTTGTCGGCAGTACCGGTAAATCAACCGGCCCTCACTGCCATTACGAAGTGCATTACAAAGGCGAAATTATGAATCCGCAGAATTATTACTTCCTCGATTTGTCGCCTGCTGACTACGATCGTATGGTTCAAATGAGTAACAACGCCGGACAAACATTAGATTAAAACGTCCTCTACAGTCGGAAACCAAACAGTGCTGAATCCATTGATATGTCACAACAAGAAAAGAACACACAAACAGGAAGTAACATTGCTTCCTCTTTATTCAGCGCCGGAGGTTTTTCTGCTGAACCCGGTCCTATCGGTGTTTTCGATTCCGGATACGGCGGATTGACCATTCTTGAAAAAATCAGGACCGGATTACCCGGCTACGATTATATCTATTTGGGCGATAATGCACGGACTCCCTATGGGTCCAGGTCTTTTGATGTGGTCTATAAATATACGCTGGAATGTGTCACCCGGTTATTCGCCATGGGTTGTCAGTTAGTCGTTCTGGCTTGCAATACTGCTTCGGCCAAAGCTTTACGCTCCATTCAACAACGCGATCTGCCTTCTCTTGATCCCAATCGCCGGGTATTGGGTGTCATTCGGCCGACAGTCGAAGCTGTCGGGTCTATCACCCGTACCAAGCATATCGGTCTGCTGGCTACCACCGGAACCGTACAGTCGGATTCCTACCCACTGGAGATTCATAAACTGCACGAAGATATTGTAGTCACTTCCGAAGCCTGCCCGTTATGGGTACCGTTGATCGAAAACAATGAATATAAAACAGAAGGTGCCGCTTATTTTGTACGGAAAAATGTGCTTCAATTATTGGCAAACGATCCCCTGATTGATACGATCATGCTTGGTTGTACGCATTATCCGTTACTACAGGACCAAATAAAAGCATTAGTGCCCGCAGGAATTTCAATCGTTTCGCAAGGCGAGATTGTAGCTAAAAGTCTTGCCGATTACCTTCATCGCCATCCCGAGATGGACGCCCTGTGTACGAAAAATGCTTCAACACGCTATTTCTCCACCGAATCGGTTGAAAAATTTTCCTCTTCAGCCTCTATTTTCCTGAACGAAGATATTCACGCCGAACATGTCGATTTAGGATAAATCCGGCTCCGGCAGCCCTATCAAAAGTCTTCCCCCTTTTTTAATGATACTTTTATTCAAATTGTCCGTTGGCAATCTGACAGATACGCTTTGTCGTGAACAATCGTACGGGCTGACACACAAGATAAAGCCGGAAATCCCATCCCCGAGTACCTGCTGATTCTGCGTTCGTTCTTATCCTGTTTTTAGTATAAAGATATATTACTCTTAATTCTCACTTCTATATCTCATATATATCCCAACCTAATATTGATATGGGATATATATGAGTTATATATGGGATATACATGGGATATATAAGTAACATCATAAAACGGGAGATGAACGAAAACTGAACGAAGCAGCTATGAGACAAAAAAAACATCACAGAAAAAGACCGGTTAAACGGGATTCGATGGATACTTAGCATCTGCCGGTTGACGAATTCTTTGGGGGTCGTTGGGGGCCGCTGGGGATTCGATAGAGAAGTTTCCGGGTTATCATCTGATATTTTGACATGGATAGGCGGACAATAAGACCTGTAATTTGAAAATTTAGTCGTATTTTTGACATCCGAAAACAATCAGTAAACACAGATGAAACAAATCAATTGCTTCGTTGCCTGCAACGACATCACCCAGACTGAAAAAACAGTAGAACAACTTACCCTCTCACCCCTAGTAAAAAACGTATATCTTCTTATAAATAAAAGCAATAATATTTATATAGATGGTTGCCTGACCCTGGATATCGATTCGATACAAAGCAGCGAAACGATCCGGAAGATTGCCGAGAAATCGGACACCCCCTACTCGCTTATTTACACGAAAGATACGATCCTGGAACCCGGGCAATATGCGTTGGAACGATTCTTACACATTGCAGAAAGCACAAAGGCAGGACTGGTTTTCTCAGATTATTACCAGATAAGCAACGGAGTAAGGTCCGGATTACCGCTGATTGATTATCAGGAAGGCAGTTTACGGGATGACTTTAATTTCGGGTCCGTTCTGTTTTATGACTCGAAACAACTAAAGAAAGCAGTGGCCGGAATGACTGATGATTACCGGTTTGCCGGACTGTATAATCTGCGCCTGAAAGTATCGCAACAGGCTGAAGTGGTTCATATCAACGAATACCTGTATGCGGAAGTGGAATCGGATACCCGTAAAAGCGGAGAAAAACAATTTGATTATGTCGATCCGAAAAACAGGTCGGTACAACTGGAAATGGAAGCGGCATGTACCGATCATTTAAAGAAAACGGGCGCATTCCTGGCACCGGTATTTAAGAAAATTGCCTTTGACGAAACGACATTCGCGGTAGAAGCTTCGGTGATTATCCCAGTTAAAAACAGGGTCCGTACGGTGGAAGATGCTATACGGTCGGTACTGATACAGGAAACTACCTTCAATTTCAATCTGATTATTATCGATAACCATTCAACAGATGGGACTTCGGAATTGATTAAGAAATATAGCAGCAAGGACCATCGTGTGATTCACATTATTCCTGAACGAACCGACCTGGGTATCGGCGGTTGTTGGAATGTCGGAGCAGATCATCCGGACTGCGGTAAATTTGCCGTACAACTGGACAGCGACGATGTGTATCAGGATGAACACACCCTGCAAACGGTTGTCAATGCCTTCTACGAACAAAACTGCGCCATGGTCATCGGGTCGTATACCATGACCAACTTCCAGATGGAGCCCATTGCCCCGGGACTGATTGACCATAAAGAATGGACACCCGAAAACGGCCGGAACAACGCATTACGCATTAACGGACTGGGCGCACCCCGTGCCTTTTACACCCCGGTACTCCGGGACATAAAAGTACCCAACACCAGCTACGGCGAAGATTATGCACTGGGACTGCGTATCAGCCGGGAATACCAGATAGGGCGCATATACACATCCCTTTACCTTTGCCGCCGTTGGGACGACAATTCGGATGCAGCGTTGGATATTACCCGGATAAACGGATATAACCTGTATAAAGATAAAATCAGAACGATCGAATTGAAAGCGAGAAAAAAGAAGAACAAGGATCCCCAACCCCAAAAGAAAAACTAAATTCGTTTAGTATTGTGCATTAAATATCTATATGACAAACAAAGAGAAAAACACAGGAGACGAAGGTAACTTCAACTCACCCTTTGAAGCAGGAGATCTTAACTATCAGGTTTCTTCTTTATTTCAGGAACAAATTTCAAGTTGGAAACTTGCACGTGCTAATTATGAAGGGTTGAAAACCATCAGGACCAAGACCTTTTCGTTTGGTAACTTTGAAGTTATCGTACAGTTTAATCCGGCACGTATTGTTTCGTCGGGAGCCAAGGTAGATGCCAAAACCATTGCAGAACGCAACTGCTTTTTATGCGCAGAAAACCGTCCGACAGAACAGCTGGGGGTAGAAACCGGCAATTATATCATTCTGGTTAACCCCTTCCCTATTTTTCCACAACATTTCACCATTCCGCGAAAGGAGCATACCGACCAACAGATAAAACCGTACTTTGCAGACCTGCTGAAGCTGGCAAAAGCACTGGATGATTATATTATCTTCTATAACGGTCCACGTTGCGGAGCTTCCGCGCCCGATCATATGCACTTTCAGGCAGGAACAAAAGACTTTTTACCCTTACTGGCAGACTATAAACGGTTGAAACCTACTCAGGGCGAATTAGTGGATGAAAGCGAAAATTACCAGCTCTATACATTGAAGGATTACCTGCGTACGGTATATTGCATCGAATCCGACACGATCGGTTCAGCTCAACAGATATTTGAGAATTTGTACACCGGGTGGCAGGAAAGCACCCCATCCTCCCTCCTCTTCGGAGAGGAAATCCAGAAGGAGCCGATGATGAATATCGTTTGTTCATACGAAGATTGTATATGGTATACGTTTATTTTTCCACGGGGCAACTTTCGTCCCTGGCAATATACGGCAGAAGGCGACCGGCAATTACTGGTCAGTCCGGCAACCGTGGAAATGAGCGGGGTATTTATCACCCCTGTTGAAAGCCATTTTGAAAGGATAACGAAAGAAGATATTGAAAGTATTTTAAAGCAGGCCAGCGCGGTGTAAACTCAAAGAGGGAGCATAATCCTGTTGGTTTAGAATAAAAACAAACATACGATTAAACAAAACAGTTTTGAGAAACAGACAAAAACACCTTTGTGTGCTCTGCGCAGCAAAAGTGTTGGAAAAGTTTTTGCAAAAGGATTAACATGAACAATACAGAGCCACACATACAAGTCGGGATATTATCCGATTCAGCGATTGAATTTGCACTGAACGGTGATTTTATTTCAACGAACGGAAAATTCTATTCCGGTAAACAGAAAGCGGAATATAGAAACGGGAAAGTATTCTTTGCAGATGAAAATGCCAATGAAATAATCTTTGAACCTACCAACAAAAATGCTTCGTTCGATTTAATCAATGTCGTGATCGGCATTAATTTTCACTGGGAACGAAAAGAAAACCAACGGTTCAGGGGAGCGTTGAAATTCATAGTGGAAGACCAAAAACTGACAGCCATCAACCGAATAGACGTAGAAGATTACCTGACCAGCGTTATATCCAGCGAAATGAGCGCCACGGCTTCGGAAGAATTACTGAAAGCACATGCCGTCATATCGAGGAGTTGGTTGCTTTGTCCATTGCAAAAAGAGGAAAGAGGAATGAGGAATGAGGGAATGAGCAGTAAGAGGCAAGAGACAGGAAGTAAGAGGCAAGAGGTAAGAGGTAAGAGAAAAGAAGAAAGACAAGAGAACCAAGACAAGAGAGAAGATACACAACTGTCAACTGTCAACTACATGAAGTGGTATGAGCGGGATGCACATAAAAACTTTGATGTGTGTGCCGATGATCATTGCCAGCGGTATCAGGGAATCACACGGGCAAGTACAACAGCCGTCGAAGCAGCCATTGAAGCTACCCGTGGCGAAGTATTGATGTATGACGACCGGATCTGCGATGCGCGCTTTTCGAAGTCGTGCGGAGGAATATCGGAAACCTTTGAGAACTGCTGGGCACCCGAACACTACCCTTACCTGACCAGCATAATTGACAAACCCGAAGAACCCGAAGGATTTAAACCGGACATGAGCGTGGAAGCAAATGCTGAAAAATGGATCAGGGAATCGCCCGAAGCATTCTGCAATACAACGGACAAAAAAGTTCTTTCGCAGGTACTGAATAATTATGATCAGGAGACCACCGATTTTTACCGTTGGAAAGTGGAATATACACAAGCCGAATTATCCGAGATACTTTCACGTCGCTCGGGGATAGATTTCGGGGATATTATTGCATTAATTCCCGTAAAACGCGGCGAATCGGGACGAATCATAGAGCTGAAAATTGTCGGCACGAAACAAACCGCCATCGTGGGCAAAGAACTGGAAATCCGGAAATGGTTATCCAATTCGCATTTATATAGTTCGGCTTTTGTGGCGGATGCATCTGAGATGATCGATGATATACCGCAACACTTCACCTTGTCCGGTGCCGGATGGGGTCATGGCGTAGGACTTTGCCAAATTGGAGCAGCCGTTATGGGGGGAAAAGGATATAAGTACAATCAGATTCTGCTGCACTATTTCAGGGGAGCGGAACTGAAGAGGATATATTGATATTAACTTCGTTGAGATGACTTCGTGATATGATCTTCGATGATATGACTTCGTGATATTATTTACAATGATATGATCTTCGATGATATTAAACTTTTCCAAAGTTTTAAACTTTGGAAAAGTTGGACACCGAAACTGTTTTACGGAGAATAACTCTCTTAATAGTCGCAAAAAATGCAGAGAATAATAAAAGAAACAAAATGAATAGTAATCAACTAAAAAATTCTTCACCCTGGTCCTGGATACCTACCCTTTATTTTGCAGAGGGCATGCCGTATGTTGCAGTAATGGTTATGGCAAGCATTATGTACAAACTTATGGGATTTGGAAACGATAAAATCACTCTTTATGTAGCCTGGCTAGGAATACCATGGATAATTAAACCATTGTGGAGTCCTTTTGTAGATATTATAAAAACCAAACGCTGGTGGATCGTAACGATGCAATTAATTATTGGTTCTTGTTTTGCAGGAATTGCATTCAGCATACATACAAATTTTTATTTACAATCATCATTGACTCTATTATTTTTATTAGCATTTAGTTCTGCAACTCATGATATTGCATGCGATGGCTTCTATATGTTGGGACTACCAAGTGAAAAACAAGCATTTTTCGTAGGTATTCGTAATACTGCTTATCGGTTGGCTGTGATTTTTGGATCCGGATTATTAGTAATGTTGGCTGGTTATTGGGAAAAAGTAACCGGAAACTTACATCAAGCATGGAGTTTGATCTTTTTCATTATGGCTGCTATGTTTTTAGGTTTATTCTTGTATCATCGTTTTTTTCTCCCTAAACCAGCCAGTGATATACTCAACAAAAATACTTCATTCAAATTCATCCAAAAAGAATTAGTTGAATCTATTTTAAGTTATTTTCAAAAAAAAAATATCATAGCCACTCTGCTTTTCATCTTATTATATCGTTTTTCTGAAAATCAGTTAAGCGTACTTAGCAAACTATTTATGCTTGACCCAATTAAAAATGGAGGTTTAGGATTAAGTGCATGGCAAGTTGGCTTGTTGCAAGGCACAGTTGGTGTTGTTTCGCTATTATTTGGAGGTATACTTGGAGGAGTGGCCATTGCTCGAAAAGGATTGAAATTTTGGCTTTGGCCAATGGCTTTAGCTTTAAGTATTCCACACTTAGCATATGTTTACATGGCATATGAAATTCCACAGAATTTTCTTATAATCAATATTTGTGTAGCCATCGAACAGTTTGGTTTTGGATTTGGGTTTACAGCATTTATGGTTTATTTGATGTATTTTGCAGAAGGAAAATATAAAACTTCTCATTATGCTATTAGTACAGGAATAATGGCCTTAGGTGTTTCGTTAGCCAACTGGATTGGAGGGGTCTTGGAAAAACAATTGGGATATCAACATTTCTTTATCTGGGTATTACTTTGCTCCGTATTTACTTTTTCCACAGCGGCGCTAATTAAGATCGATAAGGAGTTTGGGAAGAAGAAAAATGTACCATTAGAATGATCGGTTATAAACCAATGAAGAGAATTAGCACATTTTATTTATCTTTGCAACTTGAAAATACTAAATTAACAATACTCGTTTGCTTGTTGCCTGTCTACTCGTTTACTGGTATACCTGTTTACTATAAAATATGAAAATACTTGTTCTAGGTGCCGGGAAGATGGGCACATTCCTAACAGATGTATTGTGTATTCAACATGAAGTGGCATTGTTTGATACCGATCCGAAGCGGTTACGTTTTGTATTCAACACGTACAGAATGACAGAATACGAAGAAATCAAGGCCTTTGAACCTGAATTACTGATCAACTGCGTGACATTAAAATATACCATTGAAGCTTTTCAGGCAGTATTACCTTATTTGCCAAAAAGTTGTATTATTTCGGATATTGCTTCGGTAAAGACAGGATTACAGGAATATTATGAAAGTACCGGAATGCGTTATGTTTCCACTCACCCTATGTTCGGTCCCACCTTTGCAACACTTGATAACCTGAGCACACAAAGTGCCATTATCATATCCGAATCGGATCATATGGGGAAAGCATTCTTCAAGGATCTATACGGTTCATTACGCTTAAAGATTTTTGAATATACTTTCGATGAACATGACGAGACTATTGCCTATTCACTGTCTATACCGTTTGCATCGACACTGGTTTTTGCATCTGTCATGAAACACCAGGAAGCTCCGGGAACGACTTTTAAACGGCACATGGATATTGCAGAAGGGTTATTGTCAGAAGACGATTATCTGTTAACCGAGATCCTTTTCAACCCAAACACACCGAAACAAGTAGAAAACATCCGTGCTGAATTAAAGACATTGCTGGACATTATCGAGGAAAAAGATACGGAAGGCATGCAGGCGTATTTGAAAAAAGTGAGAAAGAATATAGAATAAGAGTTTAGAGACAAGAACAAAGAGACAAGACTTTAGATAAACAGCAAAACCCGAAAGAGGTTTGATAGTTTAAATAAAAGAAAAACAATTCGTTATAAATCAGTGTAATTTGTATTAATTCGTAAAATTCGTATTATGGAAGCAAAAGAACAAGTATTGGAAGCTATGAAACAGGCAGGTGTGCCTTTAAATGCAGGCAAAATAGTCGAACTCACCGGACTTGAACGTAAGGAAGTGGATAAAGCCATGAAACAACTGAAAGCAGAAGAAGCTATCGTATCGCCAAAGAATTGCTTTTGGCAGCCTAAATAATTCATTTCACTCCTAAAAAACAGTCGTTTTGCAACATGCAGGACGACTATTTTTTTATCCAACACACAAGTTATCAGTCATACGAAGAACTCTGATAGCATTAAAAAGGCACTTTCTATCGACAAAACCTGCCTATTCGTCGAATTTGCTTGTATCAGCTTTTAATCTGTTCTACTTTTGATTCCGAAACAAATCAATTACGAACAGATGAAACTACAAACTATCCTTCTAAGCTTATCGGTAATCTTTGCTACCTGTATCTCGGCTCAGGAAAAACCGCAACAATGGAATCTAACGAATTGCATTGACTACGCATTGAAGAACAACATTCAGATACAACAAAGCAAGATCACATTAGAGACCAGTGCTGTAACAACGAAACAAGCCAAGGCTCAACTATTCCCGAATTTAACGGCATCAATCAATCAAAACTATACTAACAGTCCTTTTGCTCCATCGAATGTTTATTCAGGCAACTATGGCATTAATAGTTCATTGTTAGTATTTGATGGTGGAAAGACCGTAAAAAATATTCAGGAACAGAAGTTGGCAGAACAAGCCAATCAATTTTCCGTACTCGCCTCGGAGAAGAACATTCAGCTATCCATATTACAATACTACCTGCAAATTCTTTATGCTAACGAGTCGGTTAAAATAGACCAGTCAACCCTCGATGTATCCAAGTTTCAACTGGAACGAGGTCAAAGCCTGCTAAAAGCAGGGAGTATTTCAAGAACAGATCTGGCTCAACTGGAATCGCAATGCAGTACAGATAAATATCAACTGGTAACTGCTCAAAACACACTCAGTAGCGACAAGTTACAGCTAAAACAATTGCTGGAACTGGCAGCGGCGGATGAAATAAACATTGTTATCCCCGAACTTAACAATGTTGATATTCTAAAGCCGTTGCCAAGCTTGCAAAGCATATACGAAAGATCGTTGAATGTAATGCCAGCCATCAAGACCAACAAACTGAATATTCAGATAGCCTCACTGGAAACGGAAAAAGCAAAAGCAGCTTACTATCCTACAATAAGCCTGAATGCGAGTGCCGGAACAAGTCATACAACCATATCGAACTTCAATTTCGGCAATCAACTAAAAGATGGGTTAAACGAAGGTATCGGATTATCGGTGAGTATTCCTATCTTAACTTACCGCCAGACAAAATCGACTGTCGAGAAGGCTATTTTAAGCGAAAAGACCAGCAAACTGAACCTTCAGGATGCCGAAAAGACTCTACTAAAAGAAGTGGAATCAGCCTTTCAGGATGCGCTTTCTGCACAAAGCCAGTATCTGGCAGCAGAAGAGAAGGTAAAAGCTTTACAAACCAGTTACGATTTAATAGACCAACAATACAAACTCGGCATGAAGAATACGCTGGAGTTATTAACGGAAAAGAATAACCTGTTAGCTGCTCAACAAAACATGTTACAGGCCAAATATCTCAGCATCATGAATATGCAGATGTTGAAACTATATCAGGATTTACCGCTGGAAATAAAATAATAAAAGAACACTCAATCAAATAAAAGTAACTACTATAATATCAAAAGAATATGACAAAGAATAAAAAAATAATCATCGCCGTGTCGGGTGTTGTTGTTTTAGGATTGTGCATGGCCTTTTTCCTAAAAGGATCGCCAAAGGATAGTCTGCAAGTGGAAACAACGAAATTGTCACTCAATAAAATCAGTTCAACAGTTACTGCCACCGGAACCATACAACCTATCATTGAGGTGACTGTCGGAACACAGGTTTCAGGTAAAGTATCGAAAATTTATGCTGACTATAATTCAGTTGTAAAAAAAGGCGAAGTATTAGCCGAAATAGACAAAACTAATTTACAAACAGAATATAATACACAAGAGCTAGCCGTAAAATCAACAAAAGTTGAATATGAATATCAGAAAAAGAATTTTGCACGTTCGAAAGAATTATTCGGTAAGAGCCTTATCAGCGAAACCGATTATGAAACTGCCAAATATAATTATGAAAAAGCAGAATCGTCGTATAAACAAAGTTTATCTAATCTGAGTAAAGCTAAAACCGACTTAAGCTATGCTACCATTTATTCGCCGATTGATGGAGTTGTCCTTTCCCGTGCAGTTGAAGAAGGTCAAACAGTAGCAGCCAGTTTTAGTACGCCAACCCTTTTTACCATTGCAAAAGATCTCACAAAAATGCAGGTTGTGGCAAATGTTGATGAAGCAGATATAGGAAATGTGAAAATCAAACAACGGGTTACATTTACGGTTGATGCCTATCCTACCGATGTTTTTGATGGAACGATTACTCAGGTACGTCTTAACCCGACAACAACTTCAAATGTTGTAACTTATCAGGTAATAGTAAATGCCCCGAATCCCGACCTGAAACTTAAACCGGGATTGACAGCCAATATTACTGCTTACACGATGGAGAAAGCAGATATTCAAACCTTGCCAAGCAAAGTTTTTAATGTCAAACCAGACATAAAAAGCATGAGAAAGAACGGATATACAGTTTACGAGAATCTGGAGATTGCAAACAAACTATCCGATAATGAAAGAATAATCTGGCAACAGGAAGGTAAAACAATTCGGAACAAACGCATCAAAATAGGTGAAAGTGACGCGAATAATACAGAGATCATCTCTGGAGTTGGGAAAAAAGATCAGATTATAACGGAAATAAACACTCTTAATCTTACAGAAACTAAGGCGGCTAATAGTGAAGCAAGTCCTTTTATGCCAAAACGTCCGGGAGCAGGTAAAGACAATGGCAACAAACAACCTATCAAGTAATCGAATAAGTTTCAAATAAGGTATTAGACTTTAGACAAAAAAAATGAGTAAATCTATTATTCGCTTAGAGAACATAAAACGTTACTTTCAGGTTGGCGACGAAACAGTACACGCACTACGTGGAATTTCATTCAACATCAATGAAGGCGAGTTTGTGACTATCATGGGAGCCAGTGGTTCAGGGAAATCCACTCTATTGAATTTGTTGGGCTGCCTTGACACTCCTACAAGCGGGGAGTATTTTCTGGACGATATTGCAGTAAGTTCCATGAATAAAAATCAACGTTCTACGCTGCGTAACCGGAAAATAGGGTTCGTATTCCAATCATATAACCTCCTGGCTAAAACAACGGCTCTCGAAAACGTGGAACTGCCATTACAATATAATCCCGATTACGGATCGAAAGAACGTCGTAAAAAAGCCACAGAAGCACTCACATCAGTAGGATTAAATGATCGTTTATATCATAAATCGAATCAAATGTCGGGAGGTCAAATGCAACGTGTTGCTATTGCACGTGCTTTGGTAAATGATCCGGTATTGATATTAGCCGATGAAGCCACCGGTAATCTGGACACACGAACAGCTTATGAAATTATGGTACTGTTTCAGGAATTGCATAAAAAAGGACGAACCATAATATTCGTCACCCATAATCCTGAATTAGCAGCCTTTACAAGCCGAAACATAGTGCTTCGTGATGGGAAAATAATTAAAGATGAAATAAACGAACATATCGAATCGGCAAAAAAGATATTAGAGAGCTTGCCAAAACAAGAGGATTAGAAGTTTATATTAACTTTTCCAACGTTTTGAATCTTAGAAAAGTTGACTCATAAAAACAGAAACAATGAATATAGGTAATTTAATACGAATATCGCTGAGAGCCCTCAATAATAACAAAATGAGAGCCTTCCTCACCATGCTTGGGATTATCATCGGGGTAGCATCGGTAATCACGATGCTGGCGATTGGACAAGGATCCAAGAAAAGCATTCAGGCTCAGATCTCGGAAATGGGTTCGAATATGATTATGATACAACCCGGTGCAGGAATGATGGGCGGAGTACGACAGAGTAGCAGTGATATGCAATCGCTTAAACTGGAAGACTTTAATTCCATACTAAACAAAACAAAATACATAGCCTCCTGTTCACCATCGGTTAGCAGCAGCGGACAATTTATTAGTGGAGGAAATAATTATCCGAGTTCTATATCAGGAGTGAATCCTGAATATCTCAATATACGAAAACTCGCTGTAGATCAGGGAAATATATTTACCAAACAACAAGTCGCCAGTGCTGCTAAAGTATGTTTGGTAGGTAAGACTATTATCAAGAATTTGTTTCCAAACGGTGATAATCCGTTGGGAAAAGTCATTCGATTCAATAAAATTCCGTTTACCATTATCGGCACCATTAAAGAAAAAGGATATAACAGCATGGGAATGGACCAGGATAATATTGTGTTGGCTCCCTATACTACTATTCAAAAACGGGTACTCGCCATTACTTATATCCATGAAATATTTGCATCGGCACTTTCGGAAGATATGACTACAAAGGCTACTTCGGAAATTGAAGCCCTATTACGCGAGAACCATAAGCTTAAGGCTACCGACCAAAATGATTTCAATGTCCGTTCGCAACAGGAACTAAGCACCATGCTTACTTCCACAACAGACATGATGACTATTTTACTAGCTTGTATTGCCGGGATATCATTATTAGTCGGCGGTATCGGCATCATGAATATCATGTATGTCTCCGTTACCGAACGTACGCGAGAAATCGGTTTGCGTATGTCCATCGGAGCGAAAGGCAGTGATATCTTGTCCCAATTTCTGATTGAAGCAATTCTTATCAGTTTCACCGGTGGAATTATAGGTATACTTTTGGGCATGGGTGCTTCGTTTCTGGTAAAATTCGGATTCTCCTGGCCTATTTCCATACAGCCATATTCTGTATTCTTATCCTTTTTAGTTTGTACTATTACCGGAGTATTCTTCGGTTGGTATCCCGCCAAGAAAGCCTCAGAACTTGATCCTATTGAAGCCATACGTTATGAATAATAGAACATTATTTTATTACCGTAAAAATAACTTTATCAAAAAAAAATAAAATAATGAAACAACTTCTTGTGCTCATCTCTCTCTTCTTACTCACAAGTTTATCTACTTATGCCCAGCACAGCATTCAAGCAATGGTTTTCGACGGTAAAAATGATTTACCCATTGAAATGGGAGCTATTCGGATTTTGCATTCACCGGACTCTACCTTTGTTCAAGGAGCTCAAACGGATTTAAAAGGTAATTTTATTATCAAAAAAGTAAAACCCGGAAATTATATCTTAGTAGTCAGTATGGTTGGATATGTCAACTATCGCCAAAACCTGACAATCGGGAATAGTGATTTGATTTTAAAAAATATCCATTTAAAGGAAAATACCCATATGCTTGCCAGTGTGGAAGTGACCGGAAATACAGCCCAAATGGTTGTAAAAGGCGACACTTCCGAGTTCAATGCCACTGCATTTAAAACCGTTCAGAATGCAGTTGTAGAAGATTTGCTGAAACGTCTTCCCGGCGTGGAAGTTGGCAGTGATGGGAAAATCACGGTAAACGGCCAGTCAATCACAAAGATTCGTGTAAATGGCAAAAAATTCTTTGATACGGACATGGCAATGGCTACAAAAAATATTCCTGCAGAATCGATTGACAAAGTACAGGTTTATGATCAGAAATCGGATATGGCAAAACTAACCGGTTTTGAAGACAATGACACAGAACATATTATCAACTTGACTTTCAAACCAAATCGTCTTAAAGGAACTTTTGGGAATATCATGGGTGGTGTCGGATTGGATTTAAACGATGATGTACGATACGATGGCAATCTGTTTTTAAATACGATGGATGGCAATAACCAATCAACCATAATAGCAGGTGGAAATAATGCTAATACGACCCGTAGTTTCGGAGGACCCGGGGGACCTGGAGGCTTCGGCGGTAACAATGGCATTATGTCTACGCAAAATATCGGATATAACGAAAATGCGATTGTAAATACAAAGTTGAAGATAGGAGGTTATGGTTCATTCAACCACACTTCGAACGAATCGATAACCAATACTGAAAAAGAAAGTTATTTAACCGAGTCAACTTATATTAATAAATCGGCATCAAAGTCTCATACCGAGAATTATTCTGCCAATATGCGTGCAGAAATTGAATGGAAGCCCGATACATTGAATACATTCTTATTTCAACCAAATATCAATTATAACCGATCATTTTCCAACAGTCTGAACAATTATACAAACCAGACCAACTCCGTAGGGACAAGCTTGGGTAACACATCAAATATTGGTAATGGGACTTCGCTTACGGGTTCGTTAGGTGTAATATTCAGTCATAAATTTAACTCAAAAGCAGGACGAACTTTCACTGCAAATCTACAAACATCATTATCCCAGACCGACAACGAAAGCTTTAACTATTCGAAGAACAAAGTTTTATCCGATTCAACCATTATTGATCAACACACATTAAACAATTCCAATGCCTACAATGCGAGTTTGAAACTGTCATTTGTTGAGCCACTCTGGAATTTAAAGAACTTCCTTGAAACTTCAGTTTCATTTTCGAATACATATAATACTTCAGATAAAAACCAGTATAATAAAGACCCACTAGGAAAGTACACGAAACAAGACTCTATTTACAGTAATAGTTTTACAAATAATTTTTACAATGAGACCCTTGAATTGAACTACCAACATGTGGAAAAAGTTTTCAATTTCACATTAGGAGTGACAGGCAATCCTTCTCAGATTAACAGTGATACAAAATATTTTAACGGGTCAGATAACGATGTAAGCAACAAAGTGTTCAATTTTTCCCCAACTGCTCGTTTCCAATATAATTTAGGGAGAAAGAAATTTATTCGTATTGATTATCGGGGTCAGACGGACCAACCAAGTGTAAGCCAGTTGCAACCGGTAAAGAACAACTCGAACGCCATGAATGTGTCAATTGGAAATCCTAATTTAAATCCTGATTTCAGCAATAATTTACGAGTGATGATCTCGACTTTCAACGATAGCACTTTTGCTTCATTCAACGCTTTTGTGAATGCTCAGACCACCCGGAATGCCATGGTAATGAACAGCATATATGACACGACCGGGAAGCAATACAGTCAAACGGTGAATTCTCCACAAGCTCCTTACAGTATTAACGGTAACTTTATGTTTAATATCCCATTAATTCAGAAACGACTGCATTTTAACACAAATACATCTGTAGGACTTAACCAAGTTTATGGCTATTCTTCCCGCGGTTTAGATGCAAACACCTTCGATTCAGAAAGCATCCCACTCGGCAATTTAAGTAGTACGCGCAGATACAATGGAGGTGAGATGATCTCATTGACCTTCACCAACAACTCATTTGAAGTTGGATTTCGTGGCAGTTTCAGGTATTCCAATACATTGAATAACCTGAATCCTGTAGTAGCCATCACTAAAGATTGGAGTGGGGGTGGAAATGTGATGTTACACTTGCCTTACAATATAAACATTGGGAGCGATATAAATTATACCACACAACAAGGATATTCATCAAGTGCCCAAAAGCAGTTGATATGGAATGGATCAATTGATAAAACAGTTTTCAATAATTTAGGTGTAGTGGCAATAAAAGTTGTGGATATACTACACCAACAGAAAAATATTATTCAGTCAATCGGAGACAATTATATACAATACACCAATTATAATACACTTCCTACATACGTCATGTTAAGTTTCACATACAAAATCAACAAGTTTAAAGGAGCAACAAACCCGGCAGCCAATTTTCAGCGTTTCGGACCAGGCCCCTCTAAAGGCGGAAGTATGCCAGGCGGAGGTATGCCTATGCCAGGTGGAGGTATGCCCTATCCAGGTGCTGGAAATGGCAGGCCATAGTTTTAATAAAATCGACTCAAAGAATTGTAAAGGATTCTTTGAGTTGATTTCTTATTAATTCACGTATTCTACCAGACACTTTACTTAGGCAACATAAAGTATTAAATGTAATAGTAGAAAATAAATTGCTGGTTTCAAGCTTAATTTATATATTTTTACTAAGTACCTGACAAAGAAAGCAATAATTAAAAAATAGAGTTATATTGAGTGACTTATAAAAAGCCTCACCTCAAAAGTCACAAAAGGCAAAAATACTAAAGGCATTTAAAATTTAATATTCGAAACCGAAGGTGCTTATGTGCACTTAATATTGACTTTGGTAGAATTTAAGCTTAACTTTTGTGATTCTTTCTTGGTGATATTTTTACTGTATGTAATATATTCATTTTGTGTCTAGTAGTTATAAAACTGGTTTTTTGTCATGTTCTAAAATATTTCATTATAACGGCTTGCTGTGCCGGACACTTGAATTAACTGCACAGCAGTGCTCCTTTTTTGGCAATAAAAGGAATAATACTCCCAAGCCACACTACAAAGACATAAAATTCGATAAAGAATTTAATTATAAAAGAATACAACATTCTTTATTTCTCACGACCTAATATTTCAAACAAAGAATCTCAAAACAATTATTTATCTTTGCCTGACAATGAAACAGACTCAAAATAGTAATATCCTTCAACTGCTTATTCACATTACAGCATGGGGACTATTCTTCGGATTTCCATTCCTGATTTTCTGGAAATATCCCAACTTTAACATCATGGATAGTGTGTTGCATCATTCTGCAACAGTTTTACCACTAATGACTGTTTTTTACCTGAATTATTTTGTACTGACAGAGAAGTTCCTCTTCCATAGAAAAACAAGTAAATTTTTATTGTATAACTTTTTGCTAATTTTAACAATAAGTCTTATTGTTCACTTTTGGCAGGTAAGCAACATGCCACCAATGCCCCATAATACAAAATTCCATCCCGGCCCCGGAATGTTACCAAGTGGAATCTCATTCTTATTATGGGACATCATATCATTACTTATTGCTGCTGCGCTGAGCGTTACCATCAAAATGACCGGTAAGTGGTATAGGACTGAAGCTGAGAGACAGGAAGAACAAAATGAACGGACTGAAGCCGAACTGAAAAATCTCAGACAACAACTAAATCCTCATTTTTTGTTTAATACCCTTAATAATATCTATGCCCAGATTGCAATTAGTCCCGAGAAAGCTCAGAATTCGATGCTTGAACTTAGCAAACTGCTCAGGTATGTGTTATATGAAAATAATGGGAACTTTGTACCGTTGGGGCGGGAACTTAATTTCATAAGTAATTATGTTGAGTTGATGCGTATCCGGCTCAACCCGGATGTGGATATGACAATAGATATTGACATACCGGAAAAAGAAAAAAAGGTGGCTCCTCTTCTGTTTATTACCCTTATTGAAAATGCCTTTAAACATGGCATTAGCCCTATACAACACTCGTTTATTGACATTGATATTCATCGCAATAACGACAAACAACTAAACTGCAAAATTATAAACAGCTATTTTCCAAAGAATGAATCCGATCAAAGCGGTTCAGGTATAGGACTGGAGAATCTCCGTCGGCGATTGGAGATACTTTATCCGCACCAACACATTTTGCGGACAGAAAAAGTTGGTGATACATTTGTAGCAGAACTTATCATTCCACTTAAAAATGCGGACTTACTATGATGTTAACTTGTTTTATTATAGACGACGAGCCATTAGCTCTTGGATTACTTGAAATTTACGTAAGTAAAACGCCATTTTTAAAACAGACAGGTAAATTTTCATCGGCTGTTGCCGCCATAGAATCAGTGCGACAAACTCCACCGGATGTTCTGTTTCTTGATATTCAAATGGCGGAATTAAACGGTATGGAATTTGCACGGTTAGTTCCTGAAAAATCGAGAATTATATTTACCACTGCTTTTGAAAATTACGCATTGGAAAGTTATAAAGTGAATGCTCTTGAATACCTGTTAAAACCTTTCAGCTATTCTGACTTTCTACAAGCTGCAAACAAAGCGCTTCAATGGCATCAGTTGAATGAAAAAGCAACTGCTGATTTAGGTAAAATCGAAAAAGATTGTATTTATGTCAAAGCGGACTATCGGCTCATACAAATACAACTTATGAAGATTCAATACATAGAAGGGCTAAAGGATTATTTGAAAATTTTTCAGGAAGGGGAAGAGCAACCTATCGTATCTCACATTACCATGAAAGCCATGGAAGAAATGCTGCCCGAGCATTTATTCATGCGGGTTCACAGGTCATTTATTGTACGCAAAGACAAAATAAAGGTAATAGAGCACAATCGCATCATTTTTGGTAAAACACATATTCCCGTTTCGGACTCCTATAAAGAAACATTTCAGGAATTCTTAGATAAACGGACATTGATTTAAAGTTTAAATTAATATCCAACAATATTACTTAGTTCCTGAAACGATATTGGCCTTTGGTATTTTATCTTTAAAAAGACAAAATACCAAACAAAAAAAGCGTCATAAAATTCTCAAAATGAATTTTATGACGCTTTTAAAATATAATTATCTTATCACTTATTCAAGTGGTTGAATAAATAGAATTACTTCCTCCAAAGTTTAGTCATATCTTCCAATGTCTTTCCTTTGGTTTCGGGAACCATTTTCCAAACAAAGAGAGCCGATAATATACTCATTACGCCATACAGGCAATAAGTAAATGTCATGCTAATGGATTGAAGTGCAGGGAAACTGGAAGATACAATAAAGTTCGAAATCCATTGGGCTGCTACAGCGATAGCCACAGCTTTTCCACGAATAGTGTTAGGGAATATCTCTGAAATAAGTACCCAACAAATTGGTCCCCATGACATCATAAATGAAGCCGAATAGATTACGATGAATATCAGCGTGCTTATGCCTATTATTTGAAGGTGAGCCAACAAACCAATAGCAAACATACCAATCGTCATTCCTATCGAGCCTATTATCAACAATGGCTTACGTCCGAATTTATCAACTGTAAAGATGGCTACTAAGGTAAATACGATATTAATAAATCCCATGATAACCGTTTGATACATGGCAGCACCTGTTCCAAATCCAAGACCTTTAAAAATAGTCGGAGCATAATAAAGCACTACATTAATACCAACAGCTTGTTGGAAAACAGACAAAAGGACACCTATTATCAACACTTTCCAACCATAAGCCAATACTTTCTCCACCTTTTCGTGAGCCGAATCTTTAATATCTTGAAGAATTTCTTTGGCTTTTGTTGAGCCATTAATTTTACCCAAAATAAATAAGGCTTTTTCTTCACGACCTATCAATGCAAGGTGGCGTGGCGTTTCCGGAACAAAGAATAGTAATAACCCAAACAAAACTGCCGGTACAGCATTAGAAGCAAACATATAACGCCATCCTGCTGCATCGATCCATTCCTGTGATTGACCTTTAGTAATAAAATAGTTTACAAAATAGACTATGAGCATACCAAAAATAATAGCAAATTGATTCCATGAAACCAGTTTACCACGAATCTCTGCCGGAGCAATTTCAGCAATATACATAGGACAGATAGCAGAAGCCAATCCTACACCGATACCACCAATAACACGGTAAAGATTGAATGCTATCAGAACGGGAATTGAACCATCCCCTTTATGAAAGAAAAAGAATTCAGGTCGGGCAGCACCACACGCCGAAATGAAGAATAATATAGAAGCAAGAAATAATGAATTTTTACGTCCTAATTTCTCTGCAAAAATACCTGAGAATGCACTACCTACAATACAACCGATCAGTGCGCTCGAAACTGTAGCTCCATGATAGAATGTCGCCATAGTGCCAAAAGTAGCTTCATTCAGATGAAAAAATGTCTTCAATGAATCGACAGCACCCGAAATAACGGCTGTGTCGTATCCGAATAGTAAACCACCCAAGGTAGCTACTAATGTAATACCGAAAATATAGATTTTACTTCCGCTTTGCGTGTTCATATTATTTAATTTAGAGGTAAGAGGCAAGAGATAAGAGGTAAGAAGTTAAATCAAGCAATTTACTCGCCTTCACCTTCTTACCTCTTACTTCTGATTAGATATACATATTTACAATTGCTTCGTAAAGTTCTTGTTTGCCGCTAATCTGTTTTGGTTCTCCATTTGATTTAGCATAAGCAACGACTTCTTCAAAAGACAATTTTCCTTCTTCAAATTCTTTACCTTTTCCAGCATCATAGGAAGCATAACGGTCAGCAACCATTTTCTTATAAGGAGATTCTTCAAGGATAGCAGCTGCTGCTTCCAAAGCACGAGCCATTACATCCATACCTGAGATATGAGCAATGAATAAATCATCCAAGTCGGTAGAGTTACGACGGATCTTAGCATCGAAGTTAGTACCACCACCTTGCATACCACCGCCTTGAAGAATAACCAACATAGCCTGAGTCAGTTCATAAATATCAATTGGGAATTGGTCTGTATCCCAACCGTTTTGAACATCACCGCGGTTAGCGTCGATAGCACCAAGCATACCGGCATCCACTGCACATTGTAATTCGTGTTCGAAGGTATGACCTGCCAATGTAGCGTGGTTTACTTCAATATTGATCTTGAAATCATTTTCAAGTCCGTATTCTTTCAAGAAGCCAATCACAGTTTCCGTATCAACATCATATTGATGTTTCATTGGTTCCATTGGTTTTGGTTCAATCAGGAATACGCCTTTAAATCCTTTAGCACGTGCATAATCGCGGGCCTTGGTCAACATAATACCCATGTGTTGTTTTTCACGTTTCATGTTGGTATTGAGCAAGCTCATGTAACCTTCACGTCCTCCCCAGAATACGTATGCTTTACCTCCTAATTCGATAGTAGCATCCATAGCGTTTTTGATCTGTACCATTGCACGGGCAGCAGTTTCAAAATCCGGATTCGTGCTGGCACCATTCATATAACGAGCAGGTGAGAATACATTCGCAGTACCCCACATTAGTTTGATACCTGTTTCAGCTTGTTTTTGTTTTGCATAAGCAACAATAGCTTTGATGTTAGCTTCATATTCTTCGATGCTGCTGCCTTCACTGATTAAATCGATATCATGGAAACAATAGTATTCAATGCCAACTTTCTGCATAAATTCAAAACCTGCATCCATTTTATCTTTGGCTGCTTGCAATGCGTCTGTAGCACCAACCCATGGGTGATTTTGTGTTCCGCCACCAAATTGGTCACCACCTTCTGCACACAAGGTGTGCCACCAGGCCATACAAAATTTAAACCATTCTTTCATGGGTTTGCCATAAACCACTTTTTCAGCATCGTAATAACGAAATGCCATCGGATTTTTACTTTCTTTTCCTTCAAATTTGATTCCTTCCACGGATGGAAAATAAACTTTTGTACTCATAATTTTAATTATTAATTTAGTTATTTAAATTTGGTTTCTATTATCTTTTATTTTACGTTGAATATCTTTGATACCGGTAAGGCAGCGCCCAATTTACGGGAAATGTCAGAAGGCGAACTACCTGCAATATACACTCTGAAATCTCCCGGTTCAATGACTCTATCGCCTGATTCGTTCACAAGTTCCATCATGTTGGGAGTCACTTCAAAAGTCACTTCTTGCGATTCGCCCGGTTTAAGTTTTACGCGTTTCATACCTTTGAGCGAAAATACGGGTGTTGCGACACTCGTTTTCAAATCGGTAATATAAAGCTGCGCAACCTCTTCACCACTTGTTTTTCCTTTATTTGTAATCGTAGCAGTGACCTTCACCGATTGACCTTTCTGAATCTTTTCTTTATCGATTTTCATATCGCCGTAGGCAAATGAAGTATAACTCAATCCAAATCCAAAAGGATAAAGTGGCTCTTCAGTCATATAACGATATGTACGTCCTTTCATGCTGTAGTCATCAAAAGCCGGCAACTGGCTGGCAGATTTAGGAAAAGTAATACATAACCTACCTGATGGATTGACATCACCGAAAATTGCATCTGCTACTGCATGACCACCCTCCTGTCCCGGATACCAAACAAAAAGAATGGCATCGGCTATTTCTGATAATTCGGGCGTTGAAATCGGACTTCCTCCTGTAAGGACGAGTATTATCGGTTTTTTACATTTTTTCTTCAATTCGCGGAGATAGTCTAGTTGATTTTGAGGCAAGCCTAAATCAAGGCGATCACCTTGGGTAGCAGAAGCTGTTGACTCACCCTCTTCTCCTTCGAAAACACCCGATATTCCGAAAACAGCCACAACTACATCAGCCGACGCGGCTTCCCCCAATGAATAGTTCATAGCATTTTTATTCGCAGCACTTGGTTCGACTCCAATCCTGTAACCGACCGAAGTCCCGGTGCTTACCTTGCCTACTATGGCTTGCATAATCGTGGTTAGACGATCGCTCACTCCATTATAGTTGCCTAACAATACATCCTGGCTGGCAGCATAAGGACCTACCACGTAGAGTGATTTTAGGTCTTTCTTCAATGGCAGGATATTCTTGTTGTTTTGCAACAACACCAATGACTTAGCCGCAGCTTCATAGGCTAAATCGATATGTTTCTGACACCCGACCACATCCTCCTTGATTTTAGAATAAGGATTCTGGTTTTGCTGATCGAACAGTCCTAACCTAAATCGTGTTCGCAACAACTGGCTCAAGGCTCCATCAACTTCTTTCTCTGTGACAAGTCCTCGTTTCACTGCTTCCGGCAAACTATTAAACTCATCGCCGCAATTCAGGTTTACACCGCTTTTTATAGCCAGAGCACAAGCTTCAGCAGCATCTTTTGCAGCCCCATGATATTTGTAGAAGTCCTCAATAGCCCAACAGTCAGTAGTCACATATCCGGTAAATCCCCATTGTTTTCGCAATAAATCATTCAATAAAAATGAACTGCCGCAACAGGGCTTACCAAAAGTACTGTTATAGGCACACATCACGCTCTCTACTTTCCCTTCTTTCACCAGAGTTTCAAAAGCAGGCACGTAGGTCTCCATAAAGTCCTTCATCGGTGGCTCTGCATCATATGTATGGCGCAATGACTCCGGACCTGAATGAACAACATAATGTTTTGCACAGGTAGCTGTTTTAAGATATTTAGGATCGTTACCCTGCATACCTTTTACATAAGCAACTCCCATCCTTGAAGTTAAGTAAGGGTCTTCGCCATAAGTCTCCTGACCCCTTCCCCAGCGTGGATCCCTGAAAATATTTACATTGGGTGCATAAAAAGTAATCCCTGAATATTGACTATAGTTCTCAAGCCGTTGAGCGATATTGTACTTTGCCCATGCTTCATCCGAAATGGCTTCACCAATCCGATAGACTAACTCTTCGTCGAATGTTGCAGCTAAACCCACATTTTCAGGGAAAACGGTTGCTCTACCCGTTCGTGCGACTCCATGCAATGATTCGTTCCACCAACTGTACGGAAGGATGCCCAACCGCTTAATGGCAGGTGCATCGTTTAGCATCTGAGAGGCTTTCTCCTCTAAAGTCAACCGGGAAACCAGATCAGTTACACGTTCATCAATCGTTTTTTGTGTATCCTGAAACGGATATTTAGCAATTGATTGTGCATAAATAGCACCGCTTAGCAGAAACGAAACAGCCGTAGTCTTGAATCTCAGATTCCAACTAAATATATCAGTTAATTGTTTGCTCATATTTTTTTGTTCAACGATTACAGGCCGGTTAGGGTATTTTTATTTTTCATGTTGCCACTTCCCGGCTTGTAAGTCATTTTCCTTTTCCCCTCTCCCCAGGGAGAGAACCTGTCCTGCATTTTTCGGAGGTCAGAGAGATTAAATATATTTTGCCCACTTCCCGTAAGCCTCCATGCTTGCAGCTACATTTTCAGGCTCAGGTTTTACCACAATAATCTTCTTCAGAGTAGCAAAAGCTTCTTCGGCGTTTTTGTATATTCCTGCTCCTATTCCTGCTCCACGGGCTGCTCCTACCGAGCCATCGGTATTGTAAAGTTCAATGGTAGCTCCGGTGATATTGGCCAGTGTCTGACGGAATATCGGACTTAGGAATAAGTTAGCATGTCCTGCACGAATTGTTTTTGTCTCAATACCCATATCGTTCATAATATCCATGCCGTATTTAAACGAGAATGCTATTCCTTCATGGGCTGCACGTGCCAAATGAGCTTTTGTATGCCGGTTGAAGTTAATGCCATGAATAGAGCAATTAGGTTCACGGTTACCCAACACGCGTTCTGCACCGTTACCAAAAGGAATAATGCTGACACCTTCGCTTCCGATCGGAATCTGAGCTGCCAGTTCGTTCATTTCATCATAACTGATTCCTTCCGGAGCCACGTTATTTTTGATCCACGTGTTGAGAATAGCTGTTCCGTTAATGCAAAGCAAGACACCCACACGGGTAGCTTCTTTAGTATGGTTCACATGCGCAAATGAGTTTACACGCGATTGCGGATCGTAATTGGAATCTTCGTTCACCCCGTAAACTACGCCCGAGGTTCCACCGGTAGCGGCAATTTCACCCGGGTTCAATACATTCAAGGATAAAGCATTGTTCGGTTGGTCTCCGGCACGATAAGTAACGGGAGTCCCGGCGGCCAGTCCCAGCTCGGCTGCTATATCGGCTTTCAGGGTTCCCTGTACTCCGAATGTCGGTACTATCTCCGGAATCAGATTAACGTCAAAGCCAAAATAATCATATAAAAAGGTAGCCGGTAGCTCTTCTTTAAAATCCCATGAAATACCTTCCGACAAACCCGAAGCTGTCGTGCTGGCTACTCCTGTCATACGCATAGCCAAGTAATCACCCGGTAACATATAGTATTTTGCTTTTGCAAAGTTTTCCGGTTCGTTTTCTTTTACCCAGGCCATTTTCGACAATGTGAAATTACCCGGTGAATTCAACAAATGCGACAGACATAATTCACTTCCGATTTCTTCAAAAGCTTTTTGTCCGTAAGGTACTGCACGACTATCGCACCAGATTATGGAATCACGAATGGCTTGCTGATCTTTGTCTACCAATACTAACCCGTGCATCTGATACGAAATACCAATAGCTTTAATGGCTGATGGATCAGTGGCAAATTCAGCCAAGACAGCCTCAGTTGCCAATTTCAGGTTTTTCCACCATGTTTCTGTATCTTGTTCTGCCCAGCCGGCTTTTACCGACTTAATTTCCATCTCTTTCTTTGGAAAAAATGCGCTTGAAACACATTCGCCTGTTTCGGCATTCACCAAACTCGCCTTAACCGACGAACTCCCTAAATCATAACCAAGTAAGTACATATTTTATTTACAATTTATTGTTTAATATTATTTCAAATCGAATAATCTTTCTGACAACTAAGTTTTCTTCCGGTCAAACTTATATAGCCTGGCCGCCCGGTGCGGAACGCCTTCCTCAAATTCATCCAACATAACCAAAAATGGCATTTGTGCTGCTTTCTTTTGAAAATTCCGTACATCCGAACGCTTTTGATGAACGACATCGTACAAAGAACGTAACTGGGAAATCGTAAATTTACGAGGCAATAATTCAAATAACAGATGTGGTTCCAAATCCAATCGATGACGTATATGCTGCAAACCTTCTTCGATAATCCGGTTGTGGTCAAAAGCCAGTTGCATTTTGGTAATCTCATTGACATCATACCAATTGAAAGAAGTATCTTCTGCTTCAACCACTATTTTACGATCAATTTTAATCAATGCAACATATGCCACCGTAACGATCCGCCCAATCTTCAGTTTTGTTGTCCGCTCCAGCCACAATACGTCACGCGGATTGGCTGTTCTTATGGGACTTCCGAAACATTTAAACTGGCTCAGATAAATATTTTTCAACCCCGTGAGTTCTGTCAACACGCGCGTAGCCGCTTCATCCAGATCTTCATCATTAAGAATAATACTTCCCGGAAGTTTCTTGTCGTTATAAAATTCATTCTGCTCGTCAATGCTTCGTTCGATGAGTAATACCTTCAAATTTTCACCATCAAAACCAAATACGACACAATCGACTGAGATATGCGGATTATACAAATTTTCGGTCGTCATAACTTATCAAGGTTGATTCAGTTGACAAAAATAATTTATATTTCCGAAATAAACACCTATATTTATTATGTTATAAAACACATATTCAATTATTTGAATTATGTATTTTTTACAATAACAAATTATAATTACTGTTGTTTATACAATAAGTATTTCTCACCTTTTTTTTCTAATCAGGGCATTATTAAATAGTTGAAACTGCATCTGCGGCAAAGACTCTCTTTTCTAAAACACAGTATGGACGCTTCACGTACCAAACCATAACTACAAACAGTATGTTGATTTCCAAAATCGTCGAATTGCAAAAAACAAATCTTTTCTCTGCTGATATTTCAAAAACAAGACTACGAATGACTGGCATTATACCTCAACACCTGATTTTCTTACAAACAGGTGGTTACAATCTATACAAAGATAGTTCCGGACAGGGCCACTTTTTTTTCCATTTTTTACTATATTTGTCCCTGAACAATCAGGATCTTTTAGTGCAATCGCTGGTTACATATCCATTAAAAATACACCGATTCAAAGATTGTGGAATTATTAGACCATCGCACTTTTCGTATCAGCAACAAAACGTCGAATATATTGTTGTTGTCGGTATACCGGGGATTGGGCTACCGAATCTTAATCTTTATTATTTACGGTCATTTTTTGAGTTAGAATAAAATCAGAGGAATCATCCCGGATTAAAAATCAAGCATGACGCAGCATAAAATCATCTATTAATAGACTTTTCAACGTGAGAAAGAAAACTTTAATTATCTTCCTGGTAACATTTTATTGTTTCGGACAATCCTATGCTATTCAGCAACCCGATAAACTTATCGGTAACAATGTTTCTGTTTTTTATCCTGTCAATTACGACGCCCGGGCTCATCAACCTTCTTTTGCCCTGCTGAAGGAGCCAATAGCGACCGGCGATATTCCTGTCAACTGGGATTTAAAGCCTGTCTTTTACTCCGGTGGAGGTAAGACCTATGCTACGCTGCCTGTCGCTAAAGGTACAAGTCTGTACGGTACGGGTGAAGCAACAGGGACTTTAATCCGTAATGGTAAAAGCATAACCTTATGGAATACCGACAATTTCAAATACAGCCTTTACGACGGGAAACAACTCTACCAAAGCCATCCCTGGGTACTGGGAGTCAACAGCGATGGGACTGCCTTTGGAGTAATCGCCGATAACACATGGAAACAGCAGATTGACCTGTCCGACAGTATCCGTTTTATTTCCGATGGCCCCGCCTTCAGGGTCATTATCATTAAACGAAACTCACCTCAGGAGGTAATCCGTGAACTCGCCAACCTGATCGGTAAGATGGAAATGCCTCCCCTCTGGTCGCTGGGATACCAGCAATCCCGTTACTCATACGTACCGGACACCCGCATTAAAAGCGTGGCCGACACCTTCCGCCTGAAGAACTTACCTTGTGATGTAATCTGGATGGATATCGATTACATGGAACGCTTTAAAATCTTCACCTTTGATAAATTAAGAATCCCCGATCCGAAAGCAGTCAACGACTATTTACACATGAAAGGGTTCCATTCTATTTGGATGATTGACCCCGGTGTAAAAGCCGAAAAAGGATACTTCGTCTACGATTCGGGTACCGCAGGCAATCACTGGGTTCAGGATGCCGGACACAACGAGTTTAGCGGAAAGGTATGGCCGGGGGAATGTGCTTTTCCCGACTTCACCCGACCGGAAACCCGCAGTTGGTGGAGCGCCCTGTATAAAAACTTTATGGCTACCGGCATTGATGGAGTCTGGAATGACATGAACGAACCATCGGTATTCAATGGTCCCGATGGTACTATGCCCGTGAATAACTGGCATAGGGGCGGTGGTGACCTGCAGCCTGACATTCATCTGCGCTATCACGATGTATACGGAATGCTTATGGTAAAAGCTTCCCGCGAAGGCTTGCTGAATGCAAATCCCGATAAACGGCCGTTTATCCTTTCCCGTTCGGGCTATTTAGGCAGCAACCGCTATGCCGCCACCTGGACCGGCGATAATTGCGGAACCGTTGAACATATGAAGATGTCTATTCCTATGGTGTTAAACCTGGGACTTTCAGGCCAGGCATTCTGCGGTCCCGATATGGGCGGATTTGCTCTAAACACCAGTGCCGATTTATTCGGACAGTGGATTGCAATGGGTAGCTTTTTCCCGTTCCTGCGCGGACATGCAAGTACCGAAACCAACAACAAGGAACCCTGGGCATTCGGTCCGGAGATCGAAAACGTATCCCGCACGGCTTTGAATCGCCGGTATCGCTTATTACCCTATTTCTACACACTGTTTCACGAAACTTCACAGACCGGAATGCCGGTCGTGCGCCCCCTCTTCTTTGCCGATCCGAAAGATACCACCCTGCGCAGGGAAGATCAGGCATTTCTGGTTGGTGATGATCTGATGGTCATCCCTAAATGGGCCGTAAACCCCGCTTTACCGAAAGGAATATGGAGAATAGCATCTATAGCCGGCGAAAACAGTACCACCGATAAATATCAGGCTGATGTAAAAATTAAGGGCGGCGCTATTATACCACTGGGGAAAATTATTCAAAACACAACCCAATATAGTCTGGACTCGTTAACCCTATTGGTTTCGCTCGATAAAAACGGGAAAGCCACCGGAACATTGTACGAAGATGCAGGTGATGGCTTTCAATACAAAAAAGGGGAATACCGGATATACAATTTTACCGCCCGGCAAAAAGGATCGGTTGTAAAAATAGCCATCACGTCCAAAGAAGGTAAGCTGCATGAAGCAACCAGGAATTACAGGGTTTGCATCGTAACCGACAACGGAACGATAGAAGGCAACTGGACGAATGCAACCGGTATTTCGGTTGCATTGCCGGACTAATAACAGCTTTCAGGTCGTATGAAGTGTTTCGGGAGTTTGTTCCTGCTGAGACATCCAACCGGTTTTCAAAGCCGTTCATTCCAACCGCTTCACTAAAAAGTTACTCCAGTGTATCAGTAAGATACGCGGGAGTAGCTTTATTTTATACCTTCCGGATATAAATCCAACCATTTTCAATTGGTAACACACTGGATCATCCCATCCCTCTTTTATCCATAAATTTCCTCCAATTCCCGATTATTATTTACCAATCTTTCCTCCTTGACCGGACATACCCGAAAACAATCAGTCTAATAATCATCCTTCTGCCTGTTTCACAGACCCGAATCCCTCTGCTCGCCTTCTCTTCATCCTATAATCACCCTCAAATTATACGTTTTTAGTATATAAATAGTTCCTTTTCCGATAATACTCCCTATATATTCCCTATTTAAATAGATACGGGTTATATAGGGAATATATACGGAACATATAGGGAATATATAGGGGATATTTAAAAAAAAACATAAACCGAATGACGAACAGAGGACAGCCCGATCCGGAAGGGAATAGGTGTTGGGATAGTATGGATGGCCGGTACGGAAAGTCGGACAGATAATGCCTGAAAAGACATCCGACCTTTACGGGCAAAAAGGGAAGGCTATGCCCCTTCCCTTTCTGAGGAGAAAAAAAAGGTACGAAATCGCGGATTTTTCGTTTACAGCAGGTTAAGCGATTTATGCAGCAGAATTCAGGGAGTAAAGGATCGGGAAATCGGGGGTGATACGCCGACTCGTCGCCGGTGAGTTTTTCTTTTGACAACGACATAAACCGGAAGGCACACCAAGAATCGGATGGCAGAAACGCCGTTGAACGGGGACACGAGAACAGGACGACGATGGGAATTTACACGCTAAAACGGCCGTCAATTCAGCAAAGTTACAAGGGACATTAAATAAATCGGAAATTAATTAAAATAAACGTCGATAATGTAAAAAATAGTTTTTATCTTTGAAGCATTATTATCATAAAAAAATTACAAAAACACGCAATCCTGTCCGAAAGCCTGAATTGGATGTTTTGAACAGACACAACGCTTTCCAACAGTGTACTTTAGACAATTTCTATCTATTGGACAGCATAAAAATAAAAAAAATGACCATCGAACAAGAACAGTACATACGGACAAATTTAAAATGGCCACTCACATGGGTCTTAATAGTGAAATGCTTCCTGATCTTTTGTATTGCTGCCGTTTCAGTTTATGCTTTCAAGAGTTATTTAGATAATTCAACAAATTATTCAAACCTTATAGTCTTTATATTCGGGTTTAGCTTATCTGTCTTTGCTGTGATCCGAATACACAGCGAAAGGCAGTTCATACGATTAAACTTAAACCAGAAACTGACAATGACGGTTGTAAAGCAAAAGATAAAAACTTTAAATTGGATCGACCTCCATAAAGGACTAGACAAGATGGAGTTTCTGGATAAGGGAGGTTTCTTTACAGGTAATGTTTACATAACGATTATTGTACTGCCTGAGAATGAATTATTGATCAATACCAGACCCGAAAAACAGCCGTTCACGATAAACAGAGACATTGTGAATTATAAAAAAATCAGGCTATTACTGGGCAAGGTTAACTAGGAAGAATTGAAAGGATGATAAAAAACCGAATTAAAGACAGAAAACACATATTACAGGCAATTGGCGGCATATAAAAAAACGAGCATGATTCAGGCGTTATGAGGATACAGAAAAACAGTTTTTATGAAGATAAAATAATGATTCAAAAATATGTTTTTTTGGACGACAAGACAATGATATACGATATAATCCGTTAGAATACAAGAATAATTAATTGCGTCCTAAAGATACTACAGGGATGATAAATACCATAATTCGAAATAGCCTTGACAATCCGGAGGATTATATTATCGGATTTGCCGATTTAAACGGATTGATCAAAGATTCGGCTTATCCCTATGGCATCGTGATAGGGAAACGATTGGATAACAACATAATCGATTCGATCATCAACGGTCCGACTCTAGAGTATCTTAATTATTATAAGTCAGTAAATAATCAGTTATCCGCAATAATTCATGACATCGGGAATAAAATAGCAGATAATGGATTTGCCTGTAAAATTGTTGAACCTTCAAATGATGCTTCCGATACCGAGGATAAAGATTACGAACTAACCTTACGGACTCCGGTTTCTCATAAGATGATAGGGACACGGGCCGGTTTAGGATGGATTTGTAAAACAGATTTGTTTATATCCAAGAGATTTGGTCCAAGACTGAGATTGGTAAGCTTATTGACGGATTATCCACTGGAGGTATCAGAGTTACCAATTAATAAAAGCAGATGTGGAACCTGTAGTGAATGCGTTGACCATTGTCCGGCAAAAGCAGCAACGGGAACATTATGGGATATTTATACCGACAGAGATTTGTTTTTTAATGCACACAAATGCAGGGACACATGCAGGGAACTGACAAAATCCCGGTTACATTTGGACTCATCAACATGTGGGATTTGCATTTCAGTTTGCCCGATTGGAAAGACAAAGCACGGACGATAAAGAATAAGAACTTCCGACTGTTCCGGTCGGGAAATACGAGAAATAAAAGACATTAAACCTGAGATTATTAGCATTAGTTCGAGTTATATGCCTGCACGGATGATGGAAAGCAGACCTTTCGTCCGACCGGGAAAGTGACTATACAAACCTTGATATTATTTTGAGAAACAACTCTATCGAGTAGTTGAATTATTATTTTGTACTTTACTTTCTTATATCACTGTAGAATGAAAATAAAAATAATTCTTTTGCTGATTATTTTATCATCGGTATCTCATTGTTTTGTTGCTGCATATACATATAACATAGAAAATAATTTACTATTATTCAAAGATATTTATTCTCAGTTGTTAACCCAAACGATGGTTCGGATCACGAACAACAGCTACTCTCCTACCCCTGATTTAGGGATCGTTCATGTAACATTCGATAAGGTTAACTTCAGCGTCAACGATCAAAAGCCCGTTTATGCTATAGAGTTTACAGGAAAGAAGTATCAGGATAATCAGGATATAGCGGTTGCAAAGTCGTTGCTTGAATTTTCCTTATATGCAAAATCCGGATCGATTATCCCAATAGCACCTGATCATGAGTATTCCGGCATACCGTTGGACACCCTTCAGATAATCGCCTATACACCAACAAAGAGCCAACAAAAAACGTTTAATCTTTATGAAGATGATGGTGAGGATTTTTTGTTCGAAAAGAGCCGGTTTAGATGGATTGCCTTGAGCTATGAATACACGGTTGGTATTTCACACAAGATCGTGATAAGGAAGCCGAAGAGTGACTTTCCTGGAAGTGTACAAAACAGAGCGAATAAAACAGAACTAGTCAACACAGACGAGCCGAAGTCGGTATCTGTCAATAACCGGATCATTACCCACTGGCACCGGGACAGGACGACCCGAATACTTACCGTGGATATTGACAAACAAACAGTCGGGGCAGATGGCATGATTGAAGTAAAATTATAGCCTGCTTATACTGTTACGAAACAAAGCAAGAAAAATACGCCTTAAAAAGCTAAAATACAATTATTGAATAAAAGACATTATGTCTTTGCATTCCAAACGTTTATTCAATTTTTTAACCATACTGCAACATTATTTATTTTCTAGTACTTAAATTTTTATTACATGAAAAAAGATGAAATCAGAAACTTTAAAATGGATTGTTTATAATCTGGTTGTTTGTTTTGCCGTTTACTGGTTATCCAATTTAGTATTGTGGTATCCATGGAGTATCAACGAAAAGTTAGGTCAAATTTTAATGTTGACCGTAAACCCTTTATTTTGGGGATTTGCTTCCTACATCTGTATTATCAGCTATCCGAAAGCAAATAGCATGAATGGGGTACTATTAACCAGTTTGATATTTGTTCTTGAGGCAATCGGCTCTGACTTTGTATTCTTTGTTGTTATCCGAAATGCCATAAATAAACTGCTGCAATCCACGACGTTTTATAGTTGGGGGTTTGTCTTGTTATTACCTTTTATAGTTTATCTGCTATTTAGGAAACGTATTAAAAAGAATAAGAAAACAGTGGAAATTTCCGACTTTTGGAAGCCGCTTATTATTGGATTACTTTCTTTTGTAATAATCGTTATTATATTGGTATTCAATATAATATTTGAATAAGTAAAAAGATAACGATCAAAACTAAAAGCCTCCATAATTTCAGGAAACTCATAATTTCAGCCTTAGTGTCCATAAAAAAACAGGTACAACTGTGATTTTTTGACATGATAAGTTACTAATTGGATAATGTATATACAAAAAGATCTATTAGCTAAAAAGTAGCAGAATGAAAAATGGCAGTCAACGAAATTAAGGAGCAATTTCTGGATATTATAGAAGAAAATATCGGGATAATAATAAAGATGTCCAGAGTCTATGCAAAAGTTACACAGGATCGAGATCAAAGCAGGATTAAATGTAATTTCACCGATAATTCTGTTTCTTCTATTATTACTGTTAGATATTCGGTTTCACTTAACTATTAAGTTCTATTTTGGATTAAGTTTATTTACAACTATATATATAATTACATACATTTGGGATGTCAGATATTTTCTTCTTATTCGCAAGATTGTTTTCTCAGCACCTATTTTAGTAGTAAAAAAAGAAATTGCCAAATTAGAAAAGTATAAGACTAAAACAACACGAATGCGATACGCATTTATGCCTTTTGCAATACTGGGTATATTCTTAATGTTTGCTCAAAAACCGATATTTAATACAGAATCAATCGTAATGCTGGCATTGATTATCATTGTTTTTATTTTATCAATTTACTATACTTTCAAATACTCAATTTATGAACGATTTAAGATATTAAATAAAGAAATTGAAGAGATAGAAATGCTTGAAAAATAATAGTCTACAACTATAGAGGTGGATTAACCGGAAGGAATAAGGAGATACCGAAAGCTCTCAAGGACAGAGAGATTTGTGTCATATATGTGGGTTATCGGCTAAGTACCAACGTCAAATGCCCTGCCTATATTTAAGATATAATGCAGCAGTAGCTTGGGTATTCCGTCATATACAAAGTCATGGAGACGACACGAACCGTTTTTTCCACTATTATCAAAATTCGAGGACAGAACAAACCGGCAAACACGTATCAGCAGATGAATAAAAAAGAAGTTTTACTCCCTGTTACAATTGAACAGGCAAAGTAAAACTTCTCTATTAAATATAAATCATTACCAAATCTTTACACGCTGGTTCTCCTGTCGCCACATAGCGTCTCCCTGTTTAACGCCAAAAGCAGAATAGAATTCAGGCATATTGGACAATGGAGCGAGAACTCTCCATTTTGCAGGGGCATGTTCATTGCTCTTAATCTGATTAGCCATGGCTTCAGGTCGCATGTTTTGCATCCATGCCAGCGCATATCCAAGAAAATAACGCTGACTGGGATTCAAGCCGGCTATTTTCTCATTATCCTTGTATTGTTTTGTCTTTTTAAATGCTTCGAAGCCCATAATCACTCCACCCAAATCGGCAATGTTTTCTCCCTGTGTCAGTTCTCCATTGATATGCAGTTTATCGACAGCAACATAATCGTTGAATTGCTTTACAATCATTTTTGTTTTCTTATTAAACTTCTTGCTGTCATCACTGGTCCACCAATTGCTAAGGTTACCCAATTCATTGTATTTGCAGCCCTGATCGTCGAAACCATGTGTTATTTCGTGTCCGAAAGTTGCACCAATGATTGCATACAATAAAGCATCATCAGCCATCTTACCTTCATAACCGGGAACAATGATATTACAGCCCGGGATTACGATCTCGTTATTGGACGGATTATAGTAAGCATTGTAGGTCTGAGGTTGCATATCCCATTCGGTGCGATTGACATGTTTGCCATATTTGTTCATCATGTAGTTGAATTCCCATTTATTGGCATTCATTACATTTTTCACATAGGATGTACGATCAATCTGCATAGCACTGAGGTCTTTCCATTTATCGGGATAACCTACTTTCATAATCACGGCATTCAGCTTTTTCAGTGCTTTCTCTTTGGTGGTTGCACTCATCCAATCAAGCGTCTTGATACGTTCAGCAAAAACCACTTTGATAGCAGTTCCTATTTCAACTAACTTTTCTTTCGTCCCTTTGGGCAGATATTCTTTCACATAGACTTGCCCAATCAATTCTCCAAGAGAGCCGTCAGTTTGTTCCACTACACGTTTCCATCTGGGTTTAGGTTCTTTTACACCCCGCAATACGGAAGTATTAAAGTTAAAGTCCTCCATGTACGTTTTATCATCCATATAAGCTGCAACTCCATCCAACAGCTGGAATTTCAGATAATTTTTCCAGTCATCTATGGTGTATTTTTTCAGATAACCGTTCAATGCAGTAAGGAATTCAGGCTGTCCTACGACAACAGTATCTACTTTTGTCACTCCTGCCGTATTCATAAAGACCTTCCAGTCCAGGTTAGGAGTTAATGCGGCCAATGCACCGAATGTCATTTTATTGTAGTTCGCTAAAGGATCACGTGTATCTTCACGTTTACGCGATGTTTTTGCGAGGGCAGTTTCCAGGGTCATTAATTTATCGGCTGCCAACTTAGCATTGGATTCATTATATCCCATAATTTTAAACATATTCACTGCATGGGTAATGAATTTTGTGCGAATAGTTTTAGCTCTTGCATCTGCATCAGAATAAAAGGAGCGATCGGGCAGACTTAATCCACCCTGACTGATATATATCTGGTATTTACTGCTATTCTTATCGTCCTGAGCAATGTATAGGTTAAACAAAGGCGACGATGATACTGTATGGATATAAGAAGCTTCTTTAATTATACCATTGAGATCCTTTATCATGTCAATGGTTGCAAAATCATTTTTCAGATCGCTGAGACCTTTCTTATTCAACAAGGTACTATCCATTCCGGAGAAAAAGAAATCGCCTATTTTTTGTTTATTACCTCCTTTTTCAACATGCTCAATAGCTGCCGACGATTCACAGATTTTACGTACCTGAGCATTTATAGTATCCTGAACCAACTGAAAGATACCATTACTTTGTTCACTCGCGGGAATAGGATTTTGTTTAAACCATTTACCATTGGCAAACTGAAAGAAGTCATCAGCGGCCTTTGTTGTTGAATCAATATGTGCCGTAAGGGCATCACCATTTTCAGCTGAATATTTTGTTTGCTTGCAGGATGTATTGACTGCCAGCAAAACAAGGCTACAGGTAAAGACATTTAAAAAAGTTTTTTTCATAGAGAAATACGTTGATTATTTAAACACATAAATTATATTTATAGCTTAGACAGAAAAAGGAATTGCATTAATAGCTAAGAAATAATACAACAAAAAAAGATAATATCAAAAAGGGTGTAAATGTAATTATTTTAGTTTATTTATATCGTCTTTTATTTTAAATATTTATACCATTCGTCATCAAATCTTCTTTCGACGACCCCTGACTATACTGATTATTGCTTAAACTGAAAGGAAGCAGGCGCATACTGACAAACCATCTGGGACAACAAAACAGGTTTATTTACCACAAGGCGAATGAATTAATTTTAATAACGGCACTACTGTTTATCACGGTAAACAATGGATTTCATACCCGGTAACGTTAAGCACCATTCCTATATTTGTGAAACGCGGTTCCATCATTCCTGAGATACCTGTACAACAATATATTGGTGAAAAGAAGAACATTCCGGTTTGGTTTAATGTTTTTCCTGCTGTAGAAGGACATAATGCCGACTTTACATTATACGAAGATGATGGCGAAACCCATGATTATAAAAAAGACATCTTTGGCAAAACTAAGATGAAATATATTTCAGCAAACGATTTCGTAAACTTTACCGTTGTTACTAAAGATGAAAGAGGGTGGAGTCCAAATAAAAACCGTAATTTTGGAATTAAAATTCACCTGGATAAAGCTCCAAAATATGTTTCGATTGATAGCATTAAATTTAGACAAACAGGACCTGATAAAACAGACAAAATAACGAAATCAAAAGCTGCTGCATGGAGTTGGGACAAGCTAACCGGAATATGCAAGATTACGTGGCAGGAGAACGTATCTACAACAACGGTTACCGTTAAGAGGTAGAAACAACACAATAAAAAACATCAACTTGATAACTCATGAAGTTAAACCAATTTATCACTTCTGCTTTTATTCTTATCGCACTTAATACAGCTACCGGATTCATAAATGCAACATCTAAAAACGAGCAACCGGGGATATTAGACAGAATGAGAATAGAGGTCCCTGCATCAGCCAACCGCCCTGTATCATTCACCAACAAGGAAGCAGCCTATTACTATACCCAAACCCATCTAAACAATCACGAAGAGTGGTCCTGGTTCGAAGGTATGAATATCGCCAAAAACAGGATATTCAGTGGGTACCGTTTATTTGTCGGGAATAAGGAATTAGATACCCGGCAGGCTGAGGTAAATGTTTATCCTTATAAGCTCGTGCGCACATATGGTTCAAAGTGGGTGGAAGAATTGCAACTGGTAGATTATAAAAATTGCATTGAAATAAGTCTAAAAGGTAGCGATGAACAGATTGGTATTGGTCTGAAAGGAGAGAAAGTCAATTATTTATCCGTCAAAAACAATATGGCGTTTTATTCTTCAAACGAAGGAAATTATATCATAGCTGTTAGTTCAAAAAAGAATACACCTATTCAACTAAAAGATAACATCGTTTATACTTCAGGGAAGTCAACCGGATTTTTTATTGCTGTAGGAAAAACGGATGCAGAAGCTTTATCTGTCTTAAATGAGACACGGCAATCCATCAGCGAACTCGAAAATGAACGTGTCCGGCGAATGCAAAATTTCCTATCCACAAATGCCTTTCTTAGAAGCGATAACGATTCATTGACATTGGCCATGAACTGGATTGAGTCCACCATGGATCAGTTGGTCACGAAGCAACAGGGAAATGGTATTTATGCCGGATTACCTTGGTTTAACGAATACTGGGGAAGGGATGAATTTATTTCGTTTCCGGGAGCCGTATTAATAACCGGACAATTTGAAACTGCCCGCAAAATTTTAAAATCGTTTGCCGAATATCAAAACACGGATAAAGATTCAAAATTCTTTGGCCGGGTTCCCAATATCGTCAACCCTCAGAATATCGATTATCACACGACCGATGGAACGCCCCGTTTTATTATTGAAATTCAGGACTATGTGAAGTATTCAGGTGATAGAACCCTGATCAGGGAACTCTATCCCAACATACAAAACAGCATTGAAGGTGCTGTAAAGAACTGGATGGATACGAAAGGTTATTTATTACATGCGGATAACGAAACGTGGATGGATGCCCGCGATGGCAATCTGATTGCCTATACTCCACGCGGATCAAGGGCTAACGATATTCAGGCTCTCTGGTATCAGCAGCTCTGTGCAGGTGTTTATTTTGCCCAATATATGAACGATACCGTCAGCATGTGCAGGTGGCAGAAAATTGCAGATAACGTGAAATCCAACTTCGAAAAGGATTTTCGGGACAATCGGCATAACTACCTGGCCGACCGTTTAACCAAGGATGATTCTGCTGATTTCACACTTCGTCCCAATCAACTTTATGCACTGGACTTAGTATCCGACGAAGCTTTTAAGTGGCAGGTAATCCGTAAGACGTGGGAAGAACTTGTTTACCCGTGGGGAGTTGCCTCTCTCAATCGTCAGGACAAAGATTTTCATCCCTTTCATTTTAGTCCGGAGAACTATCCCAAAGATGCTGCCTATCACCGGGGAACTGTCTGGTTATGGAATAACGGGATAGCCATGCAACGAATGATTGAGGCCGGTCAAGTTGAAACAGCCTATCAATTATTTAAAAATATGAACCGGCAAGCATTAACCATGGGCGTTGTAGGTGGTTTGAGTGAGAATATGGATGCTTATTTTCATTCTGGAAAGAGTTGGCCCAGAATAACGGGTACCTATTTACAGGCATGGTCGAATGCGGAGCATATTCGTGTATGGTATCAATACTTTCTGGGCATTCGTCCGGACATGATACACAACAGCCTTATACTGGCTCCCCGGATTCCTGCAGAAATCAAGCATCTTGATTATAACTTTACCATAAAAGACTGCCTGATTCAGGCAAGTTATATCTCCGGGAAAACAACAAAATACCGGTATACGTTTGGTAAAATAAATCCCAATATAACCGTTGATGTTTTCCCTTATGAAATTAAACAGGTTCAAATCCCCGAAAACGCGGTCTTGCAGCTTGAGGCCATTGATAAGCATCTCAACATAAAAGTTTTGAACAATCAGGGCAACATAATTTACAGCATGAGTTCTTCCGAGTCAAATGAACGACTTGCAAAGCAAAATGAATGCAATCAACTAATGAATCATGTTCAATTCGCTTTCCCTATCGGACTTGAAAACCATCCGGTTACTAAAATTCATTGAACAGCCTTTTTTAAATTAAATAAGTCACCTTTTAATCCAGTAAATATGAAACTCCGACAATTAGGTTTTACAGCATTATGCTGCGGAATGCAGGTAATTACATTGGCTCAAACCAGCAACGCAATTTATTCATCCCCTTCATTCAGCGTTACCCACAACCAGGTTGTACAGGGAAATTACACGGCAACCGCTTTATCCTCCACAGAACTGCAATCGAACTACCAAAGCCAGGCTACTGCTTTTAAAAGTCCGCTTATTACGTTTAAGTTTTCTATTAACGGGCTGGATAATGAAATGCTCCCGGGAGTCAACCACGAATTTATTTGCCTGAGTGATAAGGATAATTATGAAACACCGGTCATTACATTCGGAACGCAATACAAAGACAAACAGCCCCTGTCTGCAAATACTTATCTAAAACCGAATACTCTGTTGAAAATCAGGTTGGATATGCGCCCTGTTTTTGCTCAGTTTGAAAAAGACGGATATTATACGAACTTCAATGGTACTAAAATTTACAAATCGGATTTCAAAAGTGTTTATGTGGTAGGCAATACGATTCCCATGGTATGGAATTTCGACAACCTGACCTCCCATTCCGATTTACAACTCACCGATCCGGATGGTGATGGGATCTATGAAGTCACCTTAAAGCTAAATCCGATAAAAGAAGAAAAGAGTCACCTTAAAGCATGGAAACTAACAAAAGACATTACGGCTTTTCCTCAATACCAATCGCCGAACTTACTTGAAGATGCTGTTTATAATATGTCCGTGGAAGAAATGACCAAGGCCATAGAGAAAGACAGTACGCTGAGAACCGGCATTGAATGGCCCGGTGTATGGACACGGGACGTGAGCTACAGCATTATTCTTTCCATGGCATACATGCAACCGAAAGTGTCTCAAAACAGCCTAATGCGTAAAGTGAATGCGAACGGACGTATTATCCAGGATACCGGTACCGGTGGCGCCTGGCCTGCTTCTACCGACCGTATGATTTGGGCTGCGGCTGCCTGGGAAATATATAAAGTCACGGGTGACCAAAACTGGCTCCGTAAAGTATATCCGATTATCAAAAACTCGATAGAAGATGACATCATGGTCGATCATGACCCGCAAACCGGTTTGGTTAAAGGCGAATCATCCTTTCTGGATTGGCGCGAACAAACCTATCCGCGTTGGATGCAACCTATGGATATTTACTCCGGTAAAAATTTGGGAACTAATGCGCTCCATTACCAGGCATTGACCGTAGCAGGCAAAATGGCTCTATTAATGAATGAGCCGCAAACCGGTAATAAGTACCATCAACTGGCCGAAGAAATAAAATCCGGCATTAACGCCCATCTGTGGATACCGGAAAAGAATTATTACGGTCAATACCTTTACGGACGTAATTACCAAATACTTTCGCCCCGCTCTGAAGCATTGGGTGAGGCTTTATGTGTTGTATTTAATGTTGCTGACAAGGCCCGGCAAAAGTTGCTGGTTCAAAACGTGCCTGTAGTCAATTACGGTATTCCCTGTATATTTCCCCAATCAGGCGACATTCCTCCCTATCACAACAATGCTGTCTGGCCGTTTGTGCAAACTTACTGGTTATGGGCAGGAGCCAAAACCGGCAATGAAGAAAGCGTGCTCCATAGTATTGCTTCCATTTACCGGGCCGGTGCTATGTTTTTGACAAATAAAGAAAACTTTGTTGCTGATAACGGTGACTACGCCGGGACGCAAATCAATTCGAGCAATATGTTGTGGAGCTTATCGGGCAATATCAGCATTATTCACAAAGTATTGTTCGGCATTCGGTTTGAAGAAAACGGATTAAGGTTTGAACCTTTTGTTCCCAAGACGATGTCGGCTAACCGTAAACTATCTAATTTCAGGTACAGGAACTCAAATATTAATATCACGTTGACCGGTTACGGTAATCGGATTGCCACCTTTAAGCTTGATGGGAAAGTACTGCCGGAACCTGTTATCCCGGCTTCGCTTACCGGAAAGCACACCATAAAAATAGTAATGGCAAATCATGAATTCGAAAAACAATCTATCAACCTGGTGAAGAATATTTCTTCGCCACTCATGCCGATAGCCAAATTTGAGGACGGCAACCTGTCCTGGTCTGCGATTGAAGGAGCCGTTCAGTACCGCATACTAAAAAACGGACACCTTTTGAACGAGACAACAACTACATCATTTACCATTCCGTCTGCCGAATCCGGTGAGTTTCAAATCATGGCTGTCGATAAAGACAATGTAGCGTCCTTTGGCAGTGACCCCATTCAGATTTATCCTGAAACCTGCATAAAGAATGTTGAAATTGAAAACTATCTTACACCTTCTACCCTACCCTATCACGGCTTTTCAGGTAAAGGCTTTGTTGAAATCAGCCGGAATACCAACCGATCGGTGGATCTGGAGGTTAATGTTCCAGCCAATGGATTATATGCCATTGACTGGCGTTATGCGAACGGGAACGGTCCTACCAACACCGAAAACAAATGTGCTATCCGTACCTTGTTTGTTGACAACAACCGGCTAGGTGCACAGGTATTCCCGCAACGGGGAAGCGGTGAATGGTCCAACTGGGGTTTTAGCAATGCCGTTCAGGTTCAGCTAAAGTCCGGCAACCATAACCTCAAACTGGAATTTATGCCGGAAAATGAGAACATGAATATCGAAGTTAACCAGGCTATGTTGGATTATGTCCGGTTGATAAAAATAGAATAATGTAAAACAATAAAAAGACTCCACAAACGATTTATCCCGTAGTCCGGTGTCTTTCCCGGCTTCCGGGATAAACAGCATTCAAAATATCAGTTATTGAAAGTACTATAAAAGGCCGGAAAATACCGGTCTTTATTTTTATTCCTTTATATCATTCCAGTACTTTGTATCATTGGCGACCTGCCTTTTTGGTTCCTCTTTGCTCTAATTGCACTATAAAGCGGAATCGGAGAGATTTCAAAAGGAGTTTGGAGAGGGTTCAGTGAGGTTCACCTCTCCTAACCCTCTCTGAACCCTCTCTGAACCCCCTCTGAAGTCCGTCTAAAGTTCCTCTGAATTAAGAACGGATGATGGTCAATAAAATGAACCGATTCGTTGTTTAGGCGGTGACGTGACCCGGATTAAAAGTCCATGTCGTTTCGATACGAATTCGAACGGGAGTCAAACGGGTGCAAGCAAAGCGGGTTAGTGTCGATTTAAATTTTCTTATCCGCATTCATCTGCATTATTAAATCTGTGTCATTCGCGTCATTTACGTTCTGTTATTTTGATCCGGCTTGTATGCATCAGAAGATTAGCAGGCAGCATAAAAAGAATATCGTATTTTCATGATCCATGAAGTATGCGACATTCTTTGTTTTACACTTTAAGAGATCCTGCCCCATACCCCTGTTTATTGATCTGTTCGTTTATTTTGTTTCTCCTGTCGTCCGGTAGTAAATTAAGAAGAGAAATAATAAAAAAACGAGTATCTTTACAATCGTTTTTAGAAGACGTATTTAAATTTATAAAAGACTGATCTATATTGATTGTTAACTGAAAAAATAATAAATGAGACCAACTATTATTGATCTGTTGAATGAAAGTGTGGACAAATATGCCCGGAATCCTTTTCTTTGGGAAAAAACGGGTACTGAATTTTTGCCGACAACTTATCTTGAAACCAAATTGCAAAGCCACCTGCTGGCTGCCGGACTGCTTAGCCTCGGTGTAGAAGCCGGCGATAAAGTAGCCTTACTCTCCGAGGGCCGTAATGCATGGATTATTGGCGAACTGGGAATTCTTCATACGGGTGCGGTCAATGTCCCGTTGTCCATCAAGCTGGAGGAAAGCAATGATTTGATATTCAGACTATCTCATTCCGATAGTCAGTATATTATGGTTTCCGGTGGCCAATTAAAAAAGATAAGAGCCATCGTTGGTGATCTTCCTAAAATAAAGAAGGTCATTGTTTTTGATGAACAGCCGGTTTATGAAGCCGGCGAAATAAGTTTATCCGAAGTTTTGAAAAAGGGTAAAGCATATCAGGAAGCAAACCCGGGAGCCGTTACAGACAAAGCGAAAGCAATAAAGCCCGATGACCTGGCCAATATAAGTTATACTTCAGGCACTACGGCCGATCCCAAGGGAATCATGCTTACGCACCGCAATTACACGGCAAATGTGGAGCAGGCACTTACCCTCATGGATATTCCTACCACATACCGGACACTTATCATATTGCCGCTTGATCATTGTTTTGCACATGTTGCCGGATTTTATAGTTTTATGGCTTGCGGAGCAAGTGTGGGGACGGTACAGACAGGAAGAACAGGAATAGAGACACTGAAAAACATTCCTATCAATATCAAAGAATTACAACCGAATTTATTATTAAGTGTTCCGGCACTGGCAAAAAATTTCCGAAAGAATATAGAAAGCAATATCCGGTCTCAGGGATCGTTTATTAACGGCATTTTTAATTTTGCATTAAAAATGGCTTATTCGTATAACAAGGAAGGGTATAACAAAGGCCGCGGAATGCAGTTTATAAAAAAGCCCCTTTTGTTTTTGTTTGACAAAATACTATTCGCAAAGATACGGGAAGGCTTTGGAGGTAAACTGGATTTCTTTATTGGTGGGGGAGCCTTACTCGATACCGATTTGCAACGGTTTTTTTATGCCATTGGGATGCCAATGTTTCAGGGATACGGCTTATCCGAAGCAACACCTATTATTTCCTCTAATGGTTTGAAAAAACATAAGCTGGGCTCATCCGGTTATCTGGTGAAACATATGCAATTGAAAATCTGTGATTCGGATGGGAAAGCATTACCCAACTTAGAAAAGGGAGAAATCATTATCAAGGGAGAAAACGTGATGGCCGGATATTTTAAAAATGAAAAATCGACGGCCGAAACGATTATAGATGGTTGGTTACACACCGGCGACCTTGGATATATGGATAATGATGGATTCCTATATGTAGTCGGACGTTTTAAGAGTTTGCTTATTTCAAGTGATGGGGAGAAATATAGTCCTGAAGGGATTGAAGAATCGTTAGCCGATAATTCACATTACATTGATCAGGTAGTGCTTTATAATAATCAAAATCCGTATACAGCAGCCCTGGTCGTTCCGAATAAAGAAGCTTTAAAACGGTATGTCAGGCTCAAAAAGCCACAACTGGACTGGGCAACTGACGAAGCGAAGAAGATGGCACTGGAGAAATTACAGTCGGATATAAACGAATACCGGAAAGGCGGAAAATACGAAGGTTTATTCCCTGAAAGATGGTTACCGGCTGTTATAGCGGTACTGAAAGAACCCTTTACCGAACAAAACGGATTGGTAAACAGCAGTATGAAAATTATGCGGGGAAAGGTTGAAAAACGATATGCCGACCGAATTGAAAGACTATATGCGTCAGGTGCTAAAAACATTGTCAACAAAGAGAATCTTGAAGCGTTGTAGCCTACAACATATCATTAAAAATGCCATTCAAATGAAGAATGGCATTTTTTGTTATAAAAGTGCTGTAATCAACTGACTTACTTTTTCTAAAAAGAGGACATCCGTTTCGTCCAACACATTATAGTGTTCACTATCCACATCAAGCACTCCGACTACCTGATGCTGTTTATCAAAAACAGGGACCACTATTTCGGCAACAGAGCTACCGCTACAGGCAATATGCCCGGGGAAAGCATTTACATCAGGGATCAGAAAACTCGTTGCTTCTTTCCATGCAGTTCCACAAACACCTTTGCCAAATTTAATACGGGTACAGGCAACAGGACCCTGAAAAGGAGCAAGAACAAGTTCATTGTTTTTTACCCAGTAAAAGCCTACCCACAGCCACCTGAATGTCCCGTATAATGCAGCGGATAAATTGGCAAGATTAGCGGTTAAATCTTCTTCACCTGCCAGCAATGCAGCCAATTGCGGCAACAAGGATTCATAGGTTTCCTTTTTATCAAGCTCTGAATTTATAATCAATCTTTCTGACATATTCTTTTTTTACGCAAAAGTACATTATTATACGATATTCTCCGGCAATAAACGCTGAAATTTTGCATTTACGAAACTTCGGGCCATTAAATCCGATTAGATGATGAGTTGCTAACCCGCAAAGAGAGAACCCGATTTTGTTGATTGGGAAATAATAGTTTACTTTGTAACCTAATTAACACGCTAACTGTTTAAAGAAAATTCCAATTAAATAATAGACTACTAAAAATTTGAGTATGCAAAAAAATCACTATAGATGGTTTCCTTTCTGTTTGATGCTAGTTTTAGCTGTGAACTTAGTGGCACAGCAAGTCCAACCATTGCCTGTTGACCCGAAAGTACGGTACGGTAAGTTAGATAACGGTCTCACGTATTATATCCGGGCCAATAAAGAGCCCAAACAACGGGCTGATTTTTACATAGCTCAAAATGTGGGTGCTATTCTCGAAAATAATAATCAAAACGGACTGGCACACTTTCTGGAACATATGGCCTTCAATGGTACCAAAAATTTTCCGGGGAAAGGAATTCTCAATTACCTGGAAAAAATAGGGGTAAAATTCGGTGCAGACGTCAATGCCCACACATCGCTGGACGAAACAGTGTATAATCTTTCAGATGTTCCAACTGTTCGGGATGGCATTATCGATAGTTCGTTATTGGTACTACACGATTGGTCAAACTTTATTTCGTTGGAAGATAGTGAAATTGATGCGGAGCGCGGCGTAATACGTGAAGAATGGCGTCAAGGAGCAGGAGCTGACAGGAGGATGTGGAAAGAATCGAATAAGTTGAAATATCCGGGATCTCAATATGCTATACGGGATGTAATCGGGGATACGGCTATTATTAACAATTTCGATCATAAAACAATCCGTGAGTTTTATAAAAAATGGTATCGTCCCGATCTGCAGGCAATCCTTATTGTCGGGGATGTAGATGTTGATAAGGTAGAAGCTAAAATCAAAAGCCTGTTTAACGATATACAAAAAAAAGAAAACGAAGCTGAACGGACAGTCTTTGAAATCGCCGACAACCAAAAGCCAATTGTTTCGGTGGTAAAAGACCGCGAAGCCCGTATGACCCGCATAGAGCTGGAATATAAACATAACAAACTTGCGGATAATGTCAAGTTATCAATGAGCGGTTATCAATTTATTACAATAAATTCGCTTATCTCCAGTATGATCGAAAACAGGTTCGAAGAAATCACTCAACAGGCAGATGCACCATTTGTAGCAGGATATGCGATCTATGGAGAATTAGTAAAGTCGAAAGACGCATTCCAACTGCTGGCTATACCGAAAGAAGGACAAGAACTGAAAGGATTGAATGCCATTTTGCTGGAGGCTGAAAAGATTAAACGTTTTGGTTTCACAAACTCAGAGCTTAAACGGGCAAAGACGGACTTTCTAAAACTCATCGAGAAGTCCTATAATGAACGTGACAATCAAAAGAACAGTAATTTAGTGGAAGAATACGTGCGTAATTTTTTGAATCAGGAACCGATCCCCGGTATTGAATGGGAGTATCAGACGTTACAAACAATGTTACCTCAACTGAAGCTGGAAATGATAAATAAAGTCGCTAAATCGTATGTTACCGATACAAACATTATTGTTTCTATTATGGCTCCGGATAAAGAAACGGTAAAAATACCGACAGAAGATCAGATTCGTGCCGCCATTGATAATGCCCGGACAACAGAACTGACAGCTAAAGCCGAAGAAGTATCGAACAGACCGTTGATTCAGAAAGCACCAAAAGCAGGGAAAATCAATAAAACGACGAAAAACAAATCGTTGGGAACTACCGAATGGACATTGAGCAATGGAGTGAAAGTCATTTTTAAACCGACAATGTTCAAAAAAGATGAGATTCTACTCACGGCATTCAGTGATGGCGGACTTTCTAAAGTGTCGAACATAGCAGATCTTCCCTCAGGAACTCTTGCGGCAGGCATTGTTTCCAATAATGGGTTAGGCGAATATAATCAGATAGAACTAAATAAAATTCTTACCGGCAAAATTGCATCTGTAATTCCGACAATCGGTGCCTATGATGAAGGTTTTAGCGGTCAATCATCTGTATCGGATTTTGAAACAATGATGCAACTGGTTTACCTCAACTTTACATCACCCCGAAAAGACGACAATGCTTTTAAAGCAATGATGAATGCCTATCGTGCCAGCCTGGCAAATGCCGCCAGCGATCCACGTAAGGCGTTTTCAGATTCAGTAAACAGCATGTTGACCGATCATAACGCACGTACAGTTTTAATGGGTTTAAAGACGCTGGATTTAATCGATCAGGATAAAGCATTGGCTATTTTCAAAGAACGCTTTGCCATACCGGCTGATTTTACCTTTATTTTTACCGGCAATATTGACCCGGACAGTAAATCGGTAAGAAATGCTATTTGCACTTACCTGGGAGGCTTAAAATCAAAAACAGGCAGTGAAAAATATACGGATAATAATATTCGAAAACCGAAAGGGAAGGTTAGTAATTATTTTACCAAGGAAATGAAAATAAAGAAAGCATCGAATTTCATTTTATACCATGCTGCAATGCCTTATAATATAGGAAACCGGACAGTGGTAACCGCCATTGGAAACATATTGACTATCCGTTACACGGAGAGTATTCGTGAAAAAGAAGGGGGTTCGTATGGAGTCGGGGTACGCGGGAGTTTAAATAAAACGCCAATCGACGAAGCAATTCTCATGATGCAATTCGATACCGATCCTCTAAAACAGGCGAAACTAATTTCTATTATTTATGCTGAGATTAATGAAATCATTGCCAAAGGACCCCGACCTGACGACTTACAAAAGGTGAAAGAAAACATGTTGAAAAAATACACAGAAGATTTAGCGGAAAATAGCTGGTGGCAAAGTGCTGTTGAACGTTATTATCACGACAAATTAAATCTGGTGGATGATTATAAAGCATCAGTTGAAGCACTGACACCGGAGTTAATTCAATCAACATTAAAGAGTATAGTTTTACCAGGAAATGTCATGGAAGTGGTTATGAAACCGGAATAATAAAAGCTCACTCGTACACAAAAAAGGCTGTCAAGAGACAGCCTTTTTTGTGTATTTCAAGAATACGTTTATCTTGTTTAATTATTCACCTGTTGAGTATTTTGCTTTGAGACTTTCTTCCCGGATGTATTATTCATAGTCTCAGCTTTACTTTCCGGTTTCACTCCAATACCTGTTTTTAAACTATTTTCATCTGAAGCACCAATCTTTGGTCGTTTAACCTTAGGAAAAACGGAAAAAAGATCTTGTTTATTCTTCGGCCTCTGGTCTTCAATCCAAAAGAAGTTTTTTAAGTATAAATCCTTTCCTGAAAGCTTTAGAAGTGGATACATAGTTCCATTTGAAGCTGTCGTTAACACCACCCGTTGAATCTTTTTATTCTTTAAGTACATGACGACAAAACTGCTTTGCGTCTTGTTGAGACCAACTAAAGTAGAATCTTTCTCATCCCTTGGAAAGTAAATCGTTTCAGCATTGCCATTTACTTTGACTTTTTTCAACTGCCCACTATCAACATATGCAATTATCTCCTTTCCTGACAGTTGATTATAGAAAGTTGAATCTACATGTTGAATGGCAACAGCAAGACGTTGGATATGTATCTGATCAACCTTCTTGTTTTTGGTATACGTTTGAATAAATTCGCCCGACAGCTGGTTATTATCCGACCAAAGAACAGGGTCACCATACATATTCATAACCGAATCACGGGCAGAATAGGTCAAAGAGTCGCATATACCCTGAATATCACTTTTAAAAATACGTACATGATAAAATCCACGGGCCAAATTATAGATAGAATCCTTGGAGGTTAAAAGCGTATCTGCATGAACAAACATTGAATCCTTATTAGACCAATCGACTAACATGGCAGAATCTGTGGCCAGACCTGTTTTTGTATTTTCATTATAGTAACAATAATCTCCATACAATGTCGACTTCTGAACGGTATCATTCATAATCACATGCGTAAACCCTTCACCGTATTTAAGCTTTTTATCATAAAAGATAGTGTCACCTACCAGTGTCTTTCCATCTTTATGCTTTACCATGGATCGGTCTAATAGCATAGACCGATCGGTAAAAGTATTATACCACCCACGTTTACTATAAATATCCGTTTCATCGTTATATACAATATGAGATGGACCGACAATATTGGCTATATGATTTTTGGTGTTATATTTTAGTGTATCCGAATCAAGTGTAAAATTTTTATTCTTAAGATGAACCTTATTCTTAAATAAGGCATCATTGGTTGAAGGCGAATATTGACCCCATAAAGAAGTCAATTCATTTAGTTGATCGGTAATTTTTCCACCTGTATAATAATAAGACAAATTTACCATCCGATCATAATTTAAACTATCAGTAATAAGAGTAGTTTTCCGGTTTACCATGCGTACATTGTATCTCAGTCGGGCCAGTTTGCTATTCCCATCATAGTAAAGTTTATCCCCAAACACAAAAAGAGTATCTCCTTGTACAATCCGAACATGTCCGAAAGCATTGAGTGAATTTGCTTTCTCAAAGAAATAAGCACTATCACAATATAACAAAACATTGTCATGCCTGAACCGGACATTTCCTTTCAAAACCTGTACATCCGGTTTCATAATTTGATCAAAAAGAAGCGTCTCCGAATGTTCCAAATAGACCAGGGTAACTCCTCTTTTGCTTAAAGGATTCACCGTTGGAGCAAGTGGTTTATGTTCAACAATAACTTTTGACTTTTTAATTAATTTCCCTGATTTTTTTATTGGTGTTTTTTGCTGAGCCTGACTTTGTAATACTTCTTTGCGCAATTGCTTCGGTCGAATTTGAGCTTGCAAAACAATTATAAACAAACACAGCACACCGAAAAGTACGATGTGCTTGTTGCTTCCTAACCTCCGAAGGGGTAAATTCGGAAAAGATTTTTTATTTATTTTCATGAAAGTGTATACCTACCGATCTTTCCTTTTTACTTATTAAGAGAGCTATTTCTATTTTTTTATCCAACCCGGATATTGAAATGCGCAATTTTGCCATGCAGGATCAATACTTATGTACGTTTCCTTTTGTTTCTTGACAATCCAGTTATTTAAAAATTCTTGTTTTTTCTTGTTCTCATAAAATGTCTTTAGCATTTGGTAATCATCAGTAAGATTCGCTTTATGATTATCTACTTTTGATTTTACTTTCACTATTGTTACGACATCTTTATTCGTAGATTTATCAATCATTTCAAATGGTTTTGAGACTTCACCCACATTCATTCCGTATACAACTTTAGCTACTTCCGGTGGTAAATCCTGATATTCAAATTTAGATGTTCCACTCTTTTCGTTTAACATCAATCCAGCATTCATTGCTGTATTTTTATCTTGTGAAAAATTCAACACGGCATGCTCAAAAGTCAGTTTATCTTCACGTATCAGATTCGATATAGAATCAAGAGCATGAATCGCCTTTTCTTTTTCTGTAATGGAAACATGAGGTTTAAGTAAAATATGACGACAATTTATACGATCACCTCTCTTTTCTATCAACTGAATAATATGATAACCGAATTCAGTTTGAACAATCCTTGAAACTTTCTTGGTATCCAATAAATTAAAAGCAACTAATGAAAATTCAGGAACAAGTTGACCACGTCCCATAAATCCCAATTCACCACCACGTTTTGCACTTTCGGTATCATCCGAATAGAGTCTGGCTAGTACAGAAAATTCAGAAGTGCCACTGTTGATCCGTTCGGTAAACTCACGCAAACGATCTTTAATTCGGGTTATCTCTTCTTGAGGAACAGGAGGTTGAACACTAATAATTTGAAGTTCTACCTTAGCAGGTACAGTGGGTATGCTATCTGGTGGTAGTTCTTTATAAAAACGACGTACATCAGCAGGTGTCGATTTTATATCTCCAACTAACTTTTGTTGCATTTGCTGAATGGTCTGTTGATCACGAACCATATTACGCAGCTCTTCTCGTAAAGCAAGAGTGTTCTTATGAAAATACTCTTCCATTTTCTCTTTAGACCCAATTTGAGAAATAAAATAATTCAACCTACTCTCAACTTGATTCATAACAGATGATTCGTTTACAACAACACTATCTAATGCTGCCTGATGTAAGTAGAGCTTCTGAAGAGCAATTTGTTCTGGGATTACACAATAAGGATCACCTTGTATAGGCGTACCCTCGTATTGAGCCCGCAACTTTTGTTCTTCAACTTCCGAACGTAGAATGGATTCATCGCCTACTACCCAAATGACTTCGTCAATAATATTCTTTTGCGCAAGCATTTTTAGAGGTGCAATACTTAAGAGAAATAAAAGAGAAAAGATTATTTTTTTCATAAAATACATATTGACTTTCAATGTGATGGATATTTATTTATTGCTTGATTAATAATCGGATTAGTAAGCCTTATTGATTTATCAAATTTTCAACGAGTAGTTTATCTGAGTAATTATTTCTTTTTAAAAAATGTGACCGTCTCATTCGAAACAGCATCGTTGTATATTTCATTTTCGAATTTTGCAATAAAATCTGCTTTCTGTTTGTTGAGCAAGATATTAGCAATTCTATCTTTTGCCATCTCATAAGGTTCAACCTGACCAGAAAGCTTAGAGGATACAATACGTAAGAAAAAGTGCTCTGTACTGTCCGATGTTTCAACAAAATGTGTTGAAGCTAAAAATTTTGTTGGATCTTCAATCTTTAAAGGAATCTTCTTTAATACTTCTGAAAGCGGCAACCATTTATCTCCAAAATAATCATAGCTGATCGCGTTCTGCAAACTGTATTTATCAATACTTTCCAGTGACTTTGTATTTCCCGATTGTACCCAACTTCGAACAACACTTAATTTAGGAGCTTTCTGAGGTATAATAAGCAATAATCCCTTGATAATATTTTCTTTTAAAACAAGTTGGTTACTATATTTTGCGTAAAAAGATTTCATATCCTCTTCCGATGGTTCTTTAGGAAGTCGCTGCTCAATCATTTTTTGTTGATATTGATGGATTGTAAGCGATTTACGATAACTTTCAACTAACTCATCAATCTCATTTTTATTGGTGATATT